>ULRP01038527.1_pt1 | contig 19224 bp, 13 predicted proteins | sample 1955521 | NCBI WGS metagenome assembly ULRP01 (sample SAMEA4835685, study PRJEB28245) | human gut metagenome | biome: gut microbiome; material: fecal sample | place: Denmark | collected 2008
TAATTGATTTCACCATTCTCATATTCCGTGGTACTCAGACGAACTATCTCATTGGCTTTATCAATATTCTCAACATTGTAATATTGCAACTTCTTCGTGGCATTCTGCAAACGGTTATACCCCAACCGGTAATCACGTTCTTTCTCGCGGCGTTCCTGCTGCATATTCAGCTCTGCCAGCTCCCGGTCTTTCCTTGCGGCCTTCACCTTGGCCTTGGTGGCACCATAAAAAAGAGGTACCCCCACACCAATTTCAAAACCAAAGAAATTACCTTCTGTAAAACGCTGACGGTCGATATGATATGGATCCCAGCTGGAAATCAGCAACTGCGAACGTAAAGCCAGAGAAAGCGAAGGCGCATAACCGGTCTTTGCACTTTTTATCTCCTGATCGAGTGCCTTCAGGCGGTCCTGCTGATACTGGGCATCAGCCGTCTGCTGATAATTAAACGAACTACTGATAGATGAATCCAATATGATAAGATGAGACTCTGACGGCAATATAGGCTGGTCAGAATTCAGAAGATTCATCAAAATCATCTGCTGATTCTCTGCCTCCGACTTCACATTTCTCATTTCCAGCAGATTCTCATCACGCAGACGCTCTGAGGTAAGTACCTCCAACTGTCGGGTTTCGCCTGCCTTGTATCGCTTACCGGCAATTTCACAATAACGATTCAATATAGAATCAAGACGTTGAAGAATACTCAGACGATAGGTCTGATACAGCATCGCATAGTAAGTAGAAGCAATTTCCTGCTTCAACTGTTGCCTGGACACATTCAATCTGCTCTTTTCCGCCTGCGTCTCTGCTTTCAACTGTTTCTTCCTAGCTGCATAGACAGTTGGAAAATCAATGCTCTGTGAAAAGGTAAGTCCATTATCAGTATCACCACTAGAAGCCGGATTCTGAGAAAAAGCCACCTCGGTTTTATCTACATCCCAAGCTGTTCCTTCCATTACCTTGGCACGTTCTATCGTTTTCCTTCCTGCCTGGAGCAAAACATTCTGCTGTTCAGCCAAATCAAAACATTGCTGCAAAGTCATTTTCTTACCTGGCAGATTCGCATCAAAAAGCTGGGCATGGACTGTACCTGGCAACAACAATATGATGGCAGAAAACAGTACCTTTCTAAATGTTTCTATATACTTCATCATTATAAATTATTTTTTAGTAAAAGTCTTGTAGATGGCTGGCAACACAAGCAACGTGAGCAACGTACTCGTTATCAAACCACCTATCACTACAGTAGCCAACGGGCGCTGCACCTCTGCACCATCGCCCTGCGAAAGTGCCATTGGCAAGAAGCCCATAGAAGCAACAAGAGCTGTCATTAAGACAGGGCGCAAACGAACCATACAACTCTCGATGATACGATGATGAATCACTTCAGAGAGATTGGCAGAAGTGTTATCAGGCGAAGCCTTCTCTTCACGCTGCATCTGATTCATCTGTCCGATGAGTACGATACCATTGAGAACAGCCACACCAAAAAGAGCAATGAATCCAACACCAGCCGAAATACTAAACGGCATTCCCCTGAACCATAAAGCCCAAACACCACCGATGGCAGCCAGCGGAATGGCAGAGAAGACGAAGAGCGACTCACGGACATTCTTGACCGTAGCATAGAGCAGCAGCAAAATGACGACAAGCGCTATCGGTATTACGACCATCAGACGCTGGGTTGCACTCTGCAGGTTTTCAAATTCGCCACCATAATTATAATAGTAGCCATCCGGCAGCTTCAACTTTTCATCGAGAATTTCCTGTATATCTTCAACGGTACTCTGCACATCTCTGCCCTTCACGTTGAATCCTACATAGATGCGACGGGCTCCATTTTCGTGAGACACCTGTGCCGGAGCTGGTTCATAGACGATATCCGCAACTTGTGAAAGAGGAATCTTAGAACCATCAGCCAATGGAATACTCAATTCCTGCAGGGACTCTGCATTACGCTGAGAAGGATCCATACGAAGCACAATATCAAACTTCTTGTCACCTTCATAAAGTGCGCCAGATACAGCTCCGGCAAAGGTGGTTTCCAAGACCTGATTGATTTCATCTACGCTCACTCCATAAGAAGCCATGCGTTCATGATTGTATTTCACCTGAATCTGAGGCAAACCCGATACTTCCTCTACAAAAATGCCACTCACACCCGGTACACGCTCTATCATCTTCTTCACCTTACCGGCTTCAGAAGTCAAGACATCAAGATCCTCACCGAAGATTTTGATAGCCACGTCCTGCTTGATACCCGTCAGCAACTCATTGTTACGCATCTGTATAGGTTGCGAAATCTCAGCTTCCAAACCAGGAATCGCCTTCAAAGTTTCCTCCATCTTCTCCATCAACTCCGGAGTAGTTTCTGCAGACGTCCATTCTGCCTTCGGCTTGAGGGCAATCATGATATCAGCACGTTCTACAGGCATCGGGTCTGTAGGAATCTCTGCACTACCAATGCGGCTCACCACCTGTTTGACTTCCGGATACTGCGCCTTCAGCAGCTTCTCTGCCTTGGTACAGCTCTCTACCATCTGAGAGAGCGAAGTACCTTGTGACATACTCATCTCTACAGCGAAATCACCTTCTTCCAAACTAGGAATAAACTCACCTCCAAGGAATTTGAAACCAACGATACTCACACAGAACAATCCGATAGCGGCAGTAATGACATCTTTATTGCGAGCCAGCACCCAGTCGAGAACCGGCCGATACCACCCCTGGAGCTTCTCTATCATCTTGTCAGAGAATGTCTTTCGGTTATGTACTTTACGACTCAACAACAGTGAGCTGAGCATTGGCACATAGGTAAGCGAAAGAATGAAAGCACCAAGAATGGCAAAGAAAACAGTCAGCGCCATCGGACGGAACATCTTGCCTTCAATCCCCACCAAGGTCATCAGCGGAATATACACTATCATAATCATGATTTCACCGAATGCAGCACTCTGTCGGATGCGAGAAGCTGAAAAATGCACCTCTTCATCCATCTGACTCTGGGTAAGGGCAAATGGAATATTCTGTCCGCCATTCTGACTTTGAGCCAGATAAGCAGCCCTCACTTCTGGCTGCGAAAAATGCCCCGTATTAATATGTGTCACTACCGCCTCAACAATGATAACGGCTGAATCCACTATCATTCCAAAGTCGATAGCTCCGAGCGACATCAGATTGCCATCAATACCGAAAGTCTTCATCATACCGAAGGCAAAGAGCATACTGAGCGGAATCACGCTGGCAACCACCAAACCTGCACGCCAATTACCCAAAAAGATAACCAGCACAAAGATAACAATGAGTCCGCCCTCAATAAGGTTTCTGGCGATGGTACCTTCTACTCTATCCACCAGGTTGGTACGGTCAATGAACGGCTCTATCACAACGCCTTCAGGCAGCGATTTCTGAATCTGCCGAATGCGCTCCTTCACATTCCGACTTACTTCCTGAAAGTTTTCACCCTTCAGCATGATGGCAATACCAGCTACGACTTCACCTTCTCCATTGCGGGTAACAGCACCAAACCGAGTAGCATGCCCCAATTGAACCTTAGCTACATCGCTCACCTTTACAGGTGTACCACCAACTGTCTTCACCGTAATATTGGCAATATCCTTCAGGCTCTTGACAGTTCCGATTCCTCGGATATAATATTGGTTGGCATTTTCTTCGATATAGCTTCCACCGGTATTGGCATTGTTCTTTTCTAGCGCATCAAACACTTCGCTAACGGTAATATTGTTGGCATTCAGCTGGTCAGTATTCACTGCCACCTCATATTGCTTCACATAACCGCCCCAACCACTCACTTCTGCAACACCGGGACTTCCCGAAAGTTGCTTTCTTACTATCCAGTCCTGCAAAGTGCGCAATTGCGTAAGCGAGTATTTATGCTCATATCCTTCCTTGGCTCTTACCGTATAATGGTAGATTTCACCTAATCCGGTAGCAATCGGTCCCATTTCAGTATCAGTATTCTTTGGCAACTCTTTCTCTACCTGAGCCAGTACTTGACTCACCTGCGAACGAGCCCAATAGATATCTGCTTGATCATCAAACACCAAGGTGATGACGGAGAGACCGCTACGGGAAATACTTCTACGTTCCTGAAGCCTAGGAATATTGGCGAGCGCCATTTCCACAGGAGTGGTAACATATTGTTCCACTTCCTGCGCTCCGAGAGAAGGGGCTTGGGTTATCACCTGCACCTGATTATCAGTAATATCAGGAGTAGAATCGAAAGGAAGATGAACAAGCGACCAGATGCCCCATACCATTAGGGCTATAGAGAGAACTCCAATCACCAGCTTATGGCGAATGGAATAAGTAATCAATTTCTGAAACATAAGCTTTAATCTAAAATCTTTTACTGTCAATTAATGAATCATCAACTAAAGCTTAGTGAGCATGTTCACCATGTTCGCCTGTAAGCGATGCGAGATAAAACGCATTGTCGGTAACTATCTTCTTGCCTGCCTTCAGATGGTCGCAAAGCTTCACTTCTGTAAATCCACCGCCTGTAACGCCAGTGCTAACCTCATGTCGGGAGAAACTATACTCACCCTTCTTTGGTTCTCCATTGAGAGCAAAGACATACTGCTTACCATCGGTAGAAACAATTGCTTCAGAAGGCAAAGCAAGACATCGCTTTGAACCAGTAGCAATCTGTCCACTCACATACATACCATCAAAGAGCTTGATATGATTGATACGACTTGTTTTCAATGACGCATCATCCATTTTTACATGAACAGCAACAGATTTCGAACCGTCGTTAAAGTATTGGTTCATACCATAAACTGTACCAGACAGCTTGACTCCAGGCTGATTGGTCAAAGAGAAAGTTACGCGATTACCCACCTTCACCTTGGCCAAATCTTTCTCAAAAACATTCAGATCGCATTCCACTGCCTGAGTATTGCGAATTTTCATCAGTGGAGTCTGCATATCTGCATAACTACCCAGACTTGCCGTCAACTGACTGACAACACCGGAGATAGGTGCACGAAGAGGAAAAGCCGTAGTAAACTTACCTTTGGCAACAGCCGAAGTAGAAATGCCCATCTGAGCGAGTTGTCTGCCAATACCCAAAAGATTGGCATGAGCCACTTGGTAATCTTTCCGGGTCTGCTGTAAGGTGCGCTTCACACCCGCTCCCTGCTTACTGAGCAGAAGTTGGCGCTCCCAATCAGCCTTGGCAAGTTCACACTCCTTGGCAGCAGAGTAATACTCACGCTGAAGACTTACCACATCTGTATTTTCAACAGTAGCAACAACCTGTCCTCTATGAACAAGCTGCCCTTCTTTTACAAAAATAGATTTCACGATACCGCCCATCAAAGAGGCAACATCACCCATCGCCTGTGCACGCAGTACGAGCGTTCCTTTTGCTTCTATGGTGGCATCCATCTCGCGCTCTACAGCCTCACCCATCTTCAAATCTACGGTACTGACCTGCTTGGCAGTCAACGGGATATGATCAAAATCTACTTCTTCATGCTCATGCTCCTCGTGTGCATGAGCCTCAGAACCGGTCTGTTTCGCAAAGAAAGCGAATCCAGCCCAGGCTATCGCCGTAACGGCGACAATCAAAATGACTCTTTTCATGTTTGTCTTTTCTTCTATTTTATAATTCTACACTACAATCTCACACAACGAATCTTATCAGAAATCCGTTGGCAAAAGTACACAAAAAATCTTGCAACTCAGTTGCATTCGAATCTTCAAACCGATTTCTGCAACCAAGTGGCAAACTTGTAAAATCATAAAATAGAAGGAGGTCCCCGTCTGCTATAGACTGCCGCCAGTTCCTCAGAAAGAGGAGAAGCAGCCACATGCTGCCATCTCACTGGAATGAGTGAGAGACGAGGGAGGGTTAAAAGGGAAGGACAAGACAAGACCACAAACTGATGGTTCTCATCTACCAACAACTTGCGGATATTCTTCACCACCTTGGAACTGACTACAAACTGATGCATTTGACGAACGCTACAGTTCTCACGATCACCTTCGCTCTCCTGATCATGATGCTCAGTATGCTCATCATTGATATTGCCGTCCTGCTCACATTGTTCTTCTACCATACATATACGCCCTTTGTGGTGATGATGTGTCATCACCGTAGATAGCATGATACTCATGGTAGCTATCCAAAGACAGAATATGTACAGTATTCTTTTCTGCATACTAAATTTTTGCGCAAAATTACAGAAAAAAAGGTTAACCACCAAGAATAACAGATGTTTTTATAGCATTTTTTCTTAAAAAAATAAAAAGACCTATACCCGAATCAAAATTATAGGCGCATTTATAAGTATTATTTCGTAACTTTGCAATCAAAATTAGTACAAATATAGAAATGAAAAAAATTTTTGCAGTTTTACAATTACTCCTAGTAGTAATGTTGGCGCAGGCGCAGATGGTGAAACCTGTCAAGTTCTCTACTTCGCTCAAGACCAATGGTACCGCTGTAGCGGAAATCGTTTTTAATGGTAAAATCCAATCGGGATGGCATGTCTATTCTACAGGATTGGGAGCAGATGGACCTATTTCAGCTACTTTCAATGTCAACAAGATGGATGGTGTAGAGTTGGTTGGCAAACTTCAAGCTCGTGGTAACGAGATCAGTAAGTTTGACCCACTCTTCGAGATGAAGCTACGTTATTTTGAAGGCAGCGTTACCTTCGTTCAGAGAGTAAAGTTTGTCAAGCCAAACTACCATATCGATGCATACGTTGAATACGGTGCGTGCAGCGACCAGAATTGCCTTCCTCCTAGCGAGGCAAGTTTCAAGAAGAGTGGAAAATCTCCAGCAGTAGATGGCAAGGCTGAGACTGACAGTAAGGAAGCTACCAAGGCTAACGGTCCTGAAGTCATTGATGCCGTCAAGGCCAACACCGACTCTTCTTCACTTCAGGGAGTAGCTGAAAAGATGGACAGTACAGCCAATATCGATGCTGCATTCTCTGTAGATAGTGATGACGCAAAGGCCTGGTGGACTCCGGTAGTAAAAGAGCTTCAGACTTTCGGTGGCAATAACGACATTGCAAACCACTCACTCTTCTATATCTTTATCATTGGCTTTGTAGGCGGACTTCTAGCACTTGTCATGCCATGTATCTGGCCTATCATCCCTATGACTGTAAGCTTCTTCCTCAAACGAGCTAAGAACGATAAGAAAAAGGGTATTCGCGATGCTTGTACATACGGATTGAGCATTGTTGTCATCTATTTGGTTCTCGGTCTTGCCGTTACAGCCATTGCAGGTCCTAGCACCTTGAATGCACTCAGCACCAGTGCTGTGTTCAATATCATCCTCTTCCTCCTTTTGGCTGTTTTTGCTTTCTCTTTCTTCGGATGGTTTGAAATCAAATTGCCAGACAGTTGGGGAAATGCCGTAGACAGCAAGGCTTCCAGCACTACAGGTATGATCAGCATCTTCCTGATGGCTTTCACACTCGTGCTCGTAAGCTTCTCTTGTACCGCTCCTATCATCGGATTGCTTTTAGTACAGACTGTTACTTCTGGCGATTGGCTGGCTCCTACCATCGGTATGTTTGGTTTTGCCCTTGCTTTGGCTCTTCCATTTACCCTCTTCGCCTTGTTCCCATCATGGTTGAAGTCTGCTCCAAAGTCAGGCTCTTGGATGGAAACAGTAAAGATTGTACTGGGCTTTATCGAGTTGGCTTTCTCTTTGAAGTTCCTCTCTGTTGCCGATTTGGCATACGGCTGGCACATTCTTGACCGTGAGGTATTCCTCTCTCTCTGGATTGTCATCTTCGGTCTCTTGGGTCTCTATCTCATCGGCAAGTTGAAGTTCCAGGTTGACGCCATTGGTGGCGACATCCAGAAGCCTATGCCTGTACCTTGCATCATGCTCGGTCTCTGCTCTTTGGCTTTCTCTGTATATATGATTCCTGGACTTTGGGGTGCACCTTGCAAGGCTGTCAGCGCTTTCGCTCCACCTATCAATACACAGGATTTCAATCTCAATACCAAGACCGTAGAACCAGCTTACAAAGACTACGAAACCGGTATGGCTGCAGCTAAGGCAGCAGGTAAGCCAGTACTCATAGACTTCACAGGGTTTGGCTGCGTAAACTGCCGTAAAATGGAAGCATCAGTATGGACTGATCCTACTGTTGCTGATATTCTGACCAAGGATTATGTTCTCATCTCTCTTTATGTAGATGACAAGACTCCGTTGCCTCAGCCTATGGAAGTAGAATTTAATGGAGAGAAGCGCACACTCCGTACCATCGGAGACAAGTGGAGCTATCTGCAGGCAAGTAAATTTGGCGCCAATGCCCAGCCTTTCTACGTACCAGTAGACAACGATGGCAAGCCTTTGAATGCAGCATTCAGCTTCAAGGAGGACGTCAGTGCCTATCTCGATTTCCTGCACAAGGGACTTGAGAATTACAGAAAATAATTTGGAATTATAGATTACCAGCAAATAATCTATAAATATGTATATTGAATTTAATTGATTACAATGATGAACAACAAGGAAGTTCCGGTACTCCTACTCACAGGTTACCTTGGCAGTGGTAAGACCACACTGCTAAATAAAATTTTGGCAAATAAGAAAGGTATTAAATTCGCTGTTATTGTAAATGATATCGGTGAGGTTAACATTGATGCAGCACTCATAGAGAAAGGTGGCGTAGTGGGCCAGAAAGATGACTCGCTTGTTTCATTACAGAACGGTTGCATCTGCTGCACGCTCAAAATGGACTTGGTTGAACAGTTGAAGGAAATCGTAGACATGAAGCGCTTTGACTATATTGTAATCGAAGCTAGTGGAATCTGCGAACCTGCTCCTATAGCCCAGACCATCTGCTCTATCCCATCATTGGGACCTCAGTATATCAAGAATGGCATCTTGCGTCTCGACAGCATTGTAACCGTCGTTGATGCTCTACGCATGAAGGATGAGTTTGCAAATGGTTCAGATTTGATTAAGTCAAATCTTGACGAGGAAGATCTTGCATCGCTTGTTATTCAGCAGATAGAGTTCTGTAATATCATCCTCTTGAACAAGGCTGCAGAGGTAGAGCCTAAGGAGCTGGAACATCTCAAGCAGATTATCCGCGCCATCCAGCCTAAGGCAGAAATCTTCGAATGCAACTATGGCGATGTTGATCTCGATTTGATTGTCAATACTCACAAGTTTGACTGGCAGACTGTTGCTACATCAGCAGGCTGGATTCAGGAAATCGAATCAGAGCGAAACGGAGGAGAGGAGCATGAGGAAGAAGAGCATGAGCATCACCACCATGATGAAGATGATGACGAGCACGAGCATCATCACCATGGGAATCATGAACACGGTCATCATCATCACCACGACCACGACCATGACCACGAAGGTGGCGAAGTTGAGGAATATGGTATCGGAACCTTCGTATATTATCGCCGTAAGGCATTCGACCTAACTCTCTTTGATGAATTTGTAGCCAGAAAATGGCCTCGTGACGTTGTTCGCGCCAAAGGTATCTGCTATTTCGCTGATGAACCAGACATGTGCTATGTTTTCGAACAGGCAGGACAACAGAAAACTGTAAAGCAAGCAGGACAATGGCTCGCTACAATGCCAGCAGACCAATTGGCTGAGCTCCGCAAAAACAACCCACAATTGGAAAAGGAATGGGATGATGAGTATGGTGACCGCATGATAAAAATCGTCTTCATCGGACAGCACATCAAAGAACAGAAGAATGCCATCATCCAGGAGCTTGACAAATGTCTGAGCTTGTAAACAGAAGTAGAATAGTTAAAGTTGCCAAACACAATAAAAGGCATACAGCAGATGATGCCTAGCAACAAGCAAGGGCAACTTAAGGAGACTAAAGTTTCAGAATTTGAAGCTATAATAGGCTCAAAATAGAGAAAAAAGGAGAAAAATCAACGCTTAGGTGTAGTTTTTTCTCCTTTTTCGCTTTTATTTCGTTTTTTTTTGTTAAATTTGCAGCGGATTTAAGATAATAGCAGCGTAGTTAATATAATAAAGGAAAAGATAATATGAAGACTGACTTCAGACCTGCATACAAAAAAGATTTTGAAGCTTGCTGGAATGTCATAGACCAGGCAAGAAAACTCATGATTGCTTCTGGAAGACACCAGTGGACTAACGATTATCCGTCTGTTAAAGACATTAAAAATGACATAGACAATGGCAATGCTTTCGTTATCACGGTTGATAACCAAATAGCAGTCTATGGTGCAGTCATTTTGAATGGGGAGCCCCAATACGACTTCCTTAAAGGAGAATGGTTAACGAATGGAGATTACTATGTAATTCACCGTTTCGCAACTTTACCAATGTTCCAAAGAGAGGGCTTGGCTCGAGTCTTTATCGACAAGGTAAACAGCCTATGCGAAGTAGAAAGAGTACCAAGCATCAAGGTTGATACCAATTATGACAACTTACCAATGATAAATCTTCTCTCTTCGATGGGATTCTGCATCTGCGGACAAGTAAACTACGGAACGAGAGGTATGAGATTTGCATTTGAAAAAACGACTATGGAAATTGAAAAATAATGAACGATAAAATATCACTTATGAGAAGCTTGGTTGAACAACTCAATCAAGCTTCTCTTGCTTATTATAATGGTGGGGGCGAACTGATGACCGACTACGAGTGGGATGCCATGTTCGACCAACTCAAGAAATTAGAAGAGGAAACGGGTGAAATCTTACCCGACTCCCCTACCAATAAAGTTTCTGAAGACCAGATTATTGGTCAGAAAGAAGAACATGAATTTGCTGCACTATCTCTTGCCAAGACCAAACAGGTGAGCGACCTTGTCAAGTGGGCAGAAAACCGCCCGATATGGATTTCCTGGAAACTGGATGGTCTCACTTTAGTCGTTACTTACGATAACGGTATCCTCAGCAAGGTGGTAACACGTGGCAATGGGCATACAGGTACCAATATCACCCACCTGGCTCCAGCCATCAATGGCATTCCTGCTACTATCAAGGAGAAAGGACACCTTGTGGTACGTGGCGAGGCAGTCATCTCCTACGCAGACTTCGAGCAGTTCATCATTGAGAGTGAGGGTGACTATGCCAATCCTAGAAACCTGGCTTCAGGCTCGCTCTCACTGAAAGACGTAGAAGTGGTTAAACAGCGCCATATACAATGGATTCCATTTACACTGGTATATACCGAACACGAAATCACATCGTGGGGAAAACGTATGCAGTTACTGGAAGACCTGGGACTACATCCTGTGGAACATCAGTTGATTGAGAATCCTACGGCAGACAACATCCAACAGGAAATAGATATCTTTACCCAAAAGGTAACTAACAAGAAAAACCCATTCCCTGTAGATGGTTTGGTAATCTGCTATGATGATACTGTCTATGGGGCTACAGGCTCAGTTACAGGCCATCATGCCACCAGAGCAGGCTTTGCCTTTAAATGGCAAGACGAACATGCTGAAACAGAATTAGATCACATAGAATGGTCGTGTGCTGCAAATACAATCACCCCTGTGGCTGTTTTCAAGCCAGTAGAGTTGGAAGGTACTACGGTGCAACGTGCTTCTCTCTGCAATGTAAGCGAATGTGAACGCTTAGGAATGGGTGGTAAGGGAACGAAATTGCAGGTAATCAAAGCAAATAAGATTATTCCTAAAGTGATTCATATCACTGAAGCAATAGGAACTTTCGAGATTCCTGAATTCTGTCCTGTTTGCCATGCACAAGCTAAAGTACAGGAAAGTGAAAGCGGTACAAAAACCTTACATTGTACCAATCCGCATTGTGCAGCAAAACAGCTGAAGAAGTTCGCCAGATTTGTCAGTAAAGAAGGTCTCAATATCGAAGGGATTTCAGAACAGACTATCTGGAAGTTTGTAAATGAAGGACTGATTAGCGAATATGCTGATTTCTATAAGCTCAGAGAGCCAGAGAAAGTTTTTAAGATTTCAAACTTTGAAGGCTTTGGCAAGAAAAGCGTCAGTAATTTACTGAATAGCATTGAAAAAAGCCGTCATACCGATGGTCGTCATCTTCTCTATGCACTTAACATTCCGCTTTGCGGTGGTGATGTAGCCAAGAAATTGATAGAACGCTACCCGTTTGAGGAACTGATAGATATAGCTAAAAATAGCACCAGTTTGTTTGGCGATGATTTTGCAGACATTGATGGTATTGGACCGGAAAAAAGTACCAAGTTCATCAATTGGTTTCATGATGCAGACAATATGGCGCATGTAGAACACCTTCTTCCACATCTCGTCATCGAGAAACAGGAACCTATAGAAAAAGGTACGAAGTGTGATGGTTTGACATTCGTTGTTACAGGTGATCTACATCACTATAAAAATCGCAATGAACTGAAAGCGTACATCGAAAGCCAAGGCGGAAAGGTGACAGGCAGCGTGAGCAGAAGCACCCATTATCTCATTAATAATGATGCAGAATCACAAAGTTCAAAGAATAAGAAAGCGCATGAATTGAATATACCAATCATAACTGAAGAACAATTCATCGCCCAATTTGGGGAAGAATAAGAAAAGATAATCAGGAAAAGACGAGATATAAAAATATCTCATTCCTAACTAACAGAAACGCCCTGTAAGGACAAAAGCATAAATATTGTAAGCCTTTGCCGTTACAGGGCGTAATATCTTACCACTTCAGGTATAACCTTAGTGTTACTTCGCCTTTTTCTTTTTCAATTCCAACTTTGGAATCTTGATTTTCTGACCGTTTTTTATTGTAGAGGTACCATTGAGAGCCTCAATATAACATTCCATACCAGGACCAAGATATCTCTTACTGAGTGAAGACAGTGTTTGATGATCGCCCACTGTTACTATCTGGTCTACACCAACGATGCGATAGGCTCCAGTACGAACACGCGGGTCACTATCATATTTACCAGAGGTCACCTTGGCATGTACAGCAGCCTTATCCTGTTTTTTCTGATCTGCCATCTTTTTTTCAGCCACTACTTTCTCTGAAACCGTCTTATTATCTGCAAGCTGAATATGATCTGATTTCTGATTCTTTTCAGACATTGCTTTTTCTGCAGCAATCGTTTTTAAGGAATCAGCCTTTTCTGCTGCCTTGACAGCTTCGCTGGCTTGTGCCATGCGCAAACTGTCCTGTCTGGCTTTTTGCTGTAGAATCTGTTCTTGGCTTTTAACCTTAGCAAACTTCATGACAGATTCTTTCCCCTCCTTATATTGAGCCAATTGCAATGCCAGATGATCACGCTGAGCAGCCATTTGGCCATAATTGAAAGCAAACCAACCGAAACCACCTATTAATAGTAATAAGGTGATACTAGCCACAATCACCATATATTTTGGAATGATAAAATGACGACGACGAATCTCAGCTTCATCATCACTCTCTGCTTCATTATCACTCTCTGCTTCATTATCTGAAATATCCTTCCGGCTGTTGTCAGATACATTTGCAGCAAACTCCTCCTTTGGCTCCTCTAAAGAATCAGAAACCGGTAATTCATTGGAAGTTTCACCATGAGACTCTACTGTTTCAGCACAAGAATCCATGGTCTCCTCCATTACCTTTTCCGATTTTTGAACAGATGTATCTACTTCTGATTCTTTTTCTTCAGAAATTTCAGCAGTTTCTTCTCCAATAACCACAACATTACTTTCTTCAGATGAAGTTTCTGGAATATCAAGAAAATCTATAACCCCACTGGCTGTGGATTCAGTAGAGGATGAATTTTCAGGCAACAAAGGTTCAACAACATCAACGGCAGGTCTTATTACATCCTGTTCCCTCTCTTGTTCTTCATCCTCCAAACTATCCTCATATTTCTTATCAATAGAATCGAAATCTACGCCCTCATTCACTACCACTGTCTCAAACTGAGCAAAAGGCTTGTTAACGATTTCCTTAAGAATATTATCTGGAGTAAAAGATATCTTGTCACGCCCCTCAATAATGATGCGCTCACCTGTATTCACATCTACGCTCTCACGATCTTTTACAGAAGTAACCTTGAAAGTGCCAAGCCAACGCATCTTAACCATCTTGTCTGCAGCAAGACCTTGATGGCAGACATCAAACATTTTACGAATAAAAAGTTCTGACTCAATCTGGCTCAGTCCACTCTTCTCGGCCAATTTTTCAGCCAATACATTCAGACTATTCTTACTCATACAGCATCCCCTCCATTTTTAAGTTTCTCCTTAACAGCAGCTACCGGACGGAATCCTAATACGAGCTTTGGTGGCACCAACTGGCGTTTTTTGGTAGTAGGATTTACCACCACACGCTCCATACGCTTCTTAACCTCAAACGTGCCGAAATTGGGGATGGCAACTACCTCGCCATCCTCAAACTCGGTTATCATAGCATCAATAACCTTGCGCACCAATTTCTGAGTATCATCTTGCGTATATCCAGTTTGCTGAGCCAACTCAGCGACAAATTCCTTATTATTCATAAGCTTTTATTTATTTCACCACCTCACCGTAGAGGTCGAACTCTTCGCTAGAAGTAATCTTTACATTGTAAAAACAGCCCACACGCAGGCGCTTTTCAGTAGCACGAATCAAAACTTCCGGATCTACTTCCGGTGAACAGAATTCTGTACGACCAATATAATAATCACCCTCCTTACGGTCGATAATAACCTTTAAGACCTTACCTACCTTCTCAGCCTCAACATCGGCACTGATATCCTGCTGAAGAATCATCAGTTCATCGAGTCGGCGCTGCTTCACATCAGCAGGTACATCGTCCTCATAATGGGTAGCACTATAGGTTCCTTCTTCTTCAGAATAAGCAAAGGCTCCCATACGCTCAAAACGCTGTTCACGTACAAAATCCATCAATTCGTCAAAGTCTTCCTTGGTCTCCCCAGGAAAACCTACCATCAGAGTAGTACGGATATGAATACCAGGTACACGTTCACGGATAGCCTTCAGGAGATCTATCGTCTCCTGTTTGGAAACATGGCGATGCATACGGGAAAGCATGTGGTCGCTGATATGCTGCAAAGCGATATCGAGATACTTGCAGACATTTGGTTTATCGCGCATCACATCGAGCAAATCCATAGGGAACTGGTTAGGATAAGCATAATGCAATCGGATCCATTTCACTCCAGGGATATCAGCCATCTCACTGATAAGCTCTGTGATATGATGCTTGCCATCAAGATCAACGCCATAATAGGTTAATTCCTGGGCAATAATCTGAAATTCCTTAACTCCTTCTGCCACTAACTCCCGAACCTCATTCAAAATCTCCTCCTTAGGACGAGAAACATGTTTTCCTGTAATGATTGGGATGGCACAATAGGCACAATGACGGTTACAACCCTCTGCAATCTTGATATAAGCATAATGACGAGGAGTAGTAAGATGACGGTGACCATCGCAGGACGGAACGTCAGCCTTACCTAATTCCTGAAGTAACTGCTTATAATTGAATTTACCATAAAACTTATCAACCTCAGGCATTTCAGCTTCCAATTCCTTCTGATAACGCTGTGAGAGACAACCCATCACATAAAGTTTCTTCAGTTTTCCTTCTTCCTTAGCCTGGATAAACTCTAGAATGGTATCAATACTCTCTTGCTTGGCATCCTCTATAAAACCGCAGGTATTGATAACGGCTATTTCACCCTGAGGACGCTTTGGGTCATGAGTACAATGATAACCGTTGGCCTCGAACTGCTTCATGAGCAATTCACTGTCAACCAGGTTTTTTGAACAACCCAAAGTTATGATATCGATCTGATTTTTCTTCATCTATATTTTTACTTCATTTACTACTTCTTAAAAAGAGAGTCAACGAACTCACGCTTATTGAAAAGTTGGAGATCTTCCATACCCTCACCAAGTCCGATGTACTTAACCGGCACTTTCAACTGATCTGAAATACCGATAACAACGCCACCCTTTGCCGTACCATCAAGCTTAGTAATGGCAAGCGAAGTGATATTAGTTACAGCAGAGAATTGCTTAGCCTGTTCGAAAGCATTCTGACCTGTACTGCCATCAAGAACAAGCATCACCTCATCAGGAGCTTCAGGAAGAACTTTCTTCATCACTTCCTTAATCTTCTTCAATTCATTCATCAGGTTTACCTTGTTATGAAGACGACCGGCAGTATCAATCAGCACGACATCAGCACCATTTGCCTTGGCACTTTGCAAAGCATCAAAAGCCACACTGGCAGGGTCACTGCCCATCTGCTGTTTTACAACGGGCACACCAACACGTTCGCCCCAAATACAGATTTGCTCTACAGCAGCTGCACGGAATGTATCGGCAGCTCCCAGATAAACCTTCTTACCAGCCTTTTTAAACTGATAAGCCAGTTTACCTATGGTAGTAGTCTTACCCACTCCATTCACGCCAACAACAAGAATTACGTAAGGCTTATGGTCGCTAGGCAAATCCCAATCATCATTGTCGTCAGAATGATTCTCAGACAAGAGATTGGCGATTTCATCACGCAAAATCTGATTGAGCTCAGAAGTCGAAACATATTTATCACGTGCTACACGCTCTTCGATGCGACGAATGATTTTCACGGTAGTCTCTACACCAACATCAGAAGTGATGAGAACTTCCTCCAAATCATCAAGCACATCATCATCTACGGTCGACTTACCAGCCACCGCACGAGCTAATTTTCCGAAAACACTCTCTTTGGTTTTTTCCAAACCCTTATCAAGAGTCTCTTTTTTCTTATTACTGAAAAATCCGAATAATCCCATTATTTATTTTTTATAGCTATAATTTTCTGCAAAGATACAAAAAAAATGTATACATCTGCCATTTTAGGCGAAACTTTTCAATTAATTTTTATTTATATTGAAACCTTTAGCCAGTCCACCCTCACTTGTTTCCTTATAAAGGGAAGGCAAATCATGTCCAGTCTGGCGCATCACCTCTACCACTCTATCAAATGAAACACTATGATGACCATCGGAGAAGGAAGCATAGAGATCTGCATCTAAAGCACGGGCTGCCGCAAAGGCATTACGCTCTATACAAGGAATCTGAACCAAACCGCAAACAGGGTCACAAGTCATTCCCAAGTGATGTTCCAAACCCATCTCGGCAGCATATTCTACCTGTGCAGGACTTCCGCCAAAGAGTTGACAAGCTGCAGCCGAAGCCATAGCACAAGCCACACCTACTTCTCCCTGACAACCAACATCAGCTCCACTGATAGAAGCATTCTGCTTCACGATATTACCCACCAATCCAGCCGTAGCAAGAGCACGAAGGATGCGCTGTTCACTCATGTCATGGGCCGTGTGCATATGATAAAGTACCGCTGGCAACACTCCACAAGCGCCGCAAGTAGGAGCAGTAACAATGGTACCACCCGAAGCGTTCTCTTCGCTTACTGCCAAAGCATACGAATAAACCAATCCTCTACTCTGCAAAGAGGCACGATAGCCCCTTGCCTTGATAAAATAAGTAGCAGCCTTGCGCTGAAGCTTGAGAGGACCAGGCAATACGCCTTCATGATCCAATCCATTACGGATGGACTGTTTCATTGTTTGCCAGACAGTACTGAGGAAATCCCAGATATCACTACCCTCACATTTTTCTACATATTCCCAGAATGAACGGCCATTATCATAACACCATTGCTGAATCTCGTGCATGGTATTCAAATCATATATATCTTTAGCCCCCAACTCATCATGGCCATCTGTGCCATCAGAAAGAGCACCACCACCAATACTGTAAACCGTCCACTCTTCAATAATATCACCATTCAGATCTTTACCCACAAACTTCATCCCGTTTGGGTGGAAAGGCAGGAAGGTCTGTGGCTCCCAAATGATGTGAACTAACTTATGCGGCCTGAAGACCTCCTCAATAGCAACATCAGTCATGTGCCCCTTACCAGTAGCCGCAAGACTTCCATAGAGGGTAACTTCGTAAGTAGAGGCATTTGCACAACGTTCCATAAACAGCTTTGCTGCACGCTGAGGTCCCATGGTATGACTACTGGATGGTCCCTTACCTATTCTGTACAATTCCTTTAAAGATTTCATCGTAATAATGTTTTTTTCAGTTATTTATAGATTTTATTTCACTTGAATAGCCTTGAGGATTACTACATCCTCTAAAGGTCGGTCGTTATTTTCTTTGTTAGTGGCAACATTCTGAATTTTATCTACCACATCCAACCCTTCCAGCACCTCTCCAAAGACGGTATAGCCGTTATCGAGATGTGGCACTCCTCCATGCTTCATGTATCCTTGCTGAATCTGCTCAGAAGGAATGGCATAGTTCTTACCCTCGTTCTTCATTTTGTTGACGGTATACTCCATTTGACGTGGAGAGAAATTGCGACCCCAAGTGATATAAAAATCAGTAGAAGCCGAAGCCTTGGTTGGGTTTTCATCATCTCCTTCACGGGCAGCACAAAGCTGACCGCGTTTGTGATAGTATTTAGGATAAATGATTTCAGCAGGCACTGTATAGTCTACATCAAACTTTTCAACCTTTCCAGGAGTCACCTTTCGGGTCGAATAGTCACCACCCTGTATCATAAAGTTCTTGATAACTCGCTGGAAGATACAACCATTGTAAAATCCTGAATTCACAAGTTTCAGAAAGTTATCTCTATGCTTCGGTGTATCATTATATAACGCCACAAGAATATTGCCCATATTGGTTTCGATCATCACCTGATGACAGGTTGGATCATGAGGAGTTTCCCAAGGCAAGAGTTGCATGGTACTATCCAGAGCTGCCTTGTCCATCAAATTTCCTTTTGAACCCATATTTGCATTTTGAGCATGAACGGCTGTTGCAGTCATCATGAGCAAAATAGTGAATAAAGAGAATACTTTTTTCATTTTTTCTTCAATTTTTACCCTTATTTATGTTATCGAGTGCAAAGATAACGATTTTATTCTAAAAAGATGAGTGTTTCTCAAACTTTCTTTATAACTTTGCGTCTGAAATACAACTTTACGTCTTATTTCTTGCTTTTCAGTAGAATTGCATGACGGTCATGGCATTCTGAATCTGGGATTTCAGGAATCTGAGTAAAGAATTTATAAAAAACAATATACAATGAATAAGAAAAGACTATATATCCTTTTCATGTCGGCCTGTCTGATGATGACCCATGCATACGCCCAACAAATCAGTTTCGGGCCTTTGCATAGTCTTGACAGTCCTCGTGAAGATTGGATTTTGCCAGGCGATACCATTCTACAGGATGGGAAAA
>ULRP01005353.1_pt1 | contig 19207 bp, 19 predicted proteins | sample 1955521 | NCBI WGS metagenome assembly ULRP01 (sample SAMEA4835685, study PRJEB28245) | human gut metagenome | biome: gut microbiome; material: fecal sample | place: Denmark | collected 2008
AGACGGGCGGGGCGGTTATTATTTTTCGTTTCGAGTAATCAGACGATAAGGCTGCCTATATCTTTTCTGTAAGTCTGACGTTTTTTTATCACTTCGTATTCCGCGAATTTCCATTGCTGCAGAATATCGAAGTTTGTTTCGAGCATAGGGTTGCTTTCGATATTTTCTATTTTATCATTAACAACGTTATTCATTATTTTTGAGATAACAACGGCATTCACTCCGGAATTTTTATATTCCTTTTTTATTCCGATAAGAGCCATTTCGAGTTCTCTGGGCTTTTTAATGCTCCTTAACACGCTGATAAACCCCGTGGGAAAAAGCTTGCCCTTGTGCTTTATGAGCGGCTTACATATAGACGGCAAAACCACCCCGAATGCTGCCACGTCGTCGTTTTCGTCGATAAGCACGCTTAAATATCTCGGATTTATAATCGTTGCAAATTGTTTAAGCACGTTGGTTTTAGCGTTGCCCGCGATAGGCACGTACCCGTCAAGACCGCCGTAAGCTTCGTTTAACGTGTCAAACCATTTATCGCCGTAAAATTTTGCTATATCTTTAACGCTCATCTCGTCCGCAATGTCTTTTAATTTAAGCTTGCGTTTAAGCCTTTCGGCAAGTTCGGTTATCCTGTCGTAAGGTTTTTCGGGAATAACGAAACGGCGTTCTACCCATTTGGACTCGCCTGTAAAGCCGAGTTCTTCCATTCTCTTGTGAAAATACGGATAGTAATAATTTGTGGCGTAAGTGCTTCTTTCGTTAAAACCGTAAGTAAGCATTCCTTCTCTGTCGGTATCGTTAAAACCCCAAGGTCCGTGAATTATTTCCGCACCGTTTTCCTTACCGAATTTTTCCACCGCGCCGAGCAGAGCCTTAAACACTTCTTCGTCGTCCACGCACTCGAAACGCGAAAATCTGACGAACTTTTCTTCGGACTTGGAATTTTCTTCTTTGCTCACAAGCCCCGCAATTCTGCCGACCAGTTTACCGTCTTTATAACACAAAAAACCTTTTACGGGATTGTTTTTTATGTTAAAATTCTTTTTGGGGTTAAACGTATTCATTTCATCGCTTCTAAGCGACGGAACGTAATAAGGACAACCTTTATACAGTCGTATCGGATATTTCGCAAAAAGCCTGAGCTGTTTTTTGTTTGAAATCTCTCTTATTTCTAACATGCATTTCCTCTTTCTTTTGCTTTTTCATCGTTTATTTTATCATAAATCGAAATAATTTGCAATAAAAAAAGGAAACAAATCGCTTGTTCCCCTTTTGGAATGCCCCGCCGTTATTCCTGCAAATCTCTTATCGGCTTTGGCGGAACTTCGTCTTTTAAAGCCATAAGATATTGACCGTACTCTTCTTCAGTCAGTTTTTTTACTTTGTTTTTCTTTTTTTTGGACATTTCGCGCGCTCCTTTAATGGTTATATCTTTATTATCGCTGAAAGAACCGATTTTTATACCATAGTTTTTTTCGTATGTCCTTGCGCGCTTTTAATCGGCAAACAAAAGAGCTTTATAAAAAATGACAATATGCGGTGTCCGTCAACGTCGTCCGCAATGACAGCAAAAAAAATTCCCCCTTAAAGAATAAGGGGGCGGGGGTTTTTGAGGAGTTTTCAGGGTAACGGGGGCGCGGGGGAATAGGGACGGACTCGGAAAACAGTCCCTTTCCCCTGCAAAGAAAAGTATTCCCCGCTGTCGAGGGTGAGATTGCCGCGTCGCTCCGCTCCTCGCAATGACACTACACAGCCACGGGAGAGATTGCCACGGCTTTTTACAAAAGCCGCTCAATGACAATATCGGCTGCCATCCTCGCGCTGTCATTCCGAGGAAAGGCGGAACGCCTTGACGTGGGAATCCCATTATGATTATAGAAAAGAGATTGCCGCGCTACGCTCGCAATGACAGGGTGCGGATTGAACGGAGCTTGCCGCGGCTTTTTACAAAAGCCTCGCAATGACACGACACAGCATTCCTATTTTACGATTTTTCTCGACTCGCCCTTTATTTTTTTATACGTCCGGTCCGCCGAGAAATCGCGCTTTACGTTGCACTCGCCGCCGAGCGCTTCTATCGCAAATCTCAACTCTTCGAAATCGGCGTAATTAAGCTTTACGTTTTCCGCGGCGGCATTCAAAAACGGCAGAGCGCGTTCGTCGCCGTATCTCGCGAGATAAGAAGCGTAAAGCGGAACGTTTTCTCCGTGCTTCAAAAATTCCGCAACCAGAACGTCGAACACGGCGTCTTCGCCGGGAACTCTTTTCGTCCTCGAAAGAATCTCCGCAATACGCGCTTTGCCGCGTTCGTCCGCGTCTTTATAACGGGCAATCGCGCCGCTTTTTACTTTGTCCGCGATTTCGCACAAAAATTCCGTGGCAAGCTCTCCCACGGAATCGGGATAATCGTAAAGAGCGAACTCGAAATAGCGTTCCGCAGGGATTTCGGCTTTCATATCCGAAAGCATATTCATAAGATACGCGGTAAACTCTTCGGACTCTTCGGCGTTCAGCGCTTTAACGCAAGCGTCTGCCCCGTCTTTTGCCGCGATTATCGCTTCGCACAAAAAATCGGATACGGAAATCTTTTTTTCTATATGTTCTTTTAAAACGGAAAGAAGCTCTTTTGCAGAAGCTCCGCGATAATAGGTATTTGGCGTTTTTCCGTCTAATTCCTTCAGTTTTTCGTCGCCGAATCTTTCGTATAAAACGGGAATGTTGTTTTCTATTTCTTCCGGTTTTACTTTGCCCACGTTTTTATACACGTAATCGGATATATACGCGTCGAAAAGCTTATCCAGGTCTAACGTTTTAATCATTGTTATCTCCTTTTAACATCTCGATAACCGCCGAAAGTCTTTTTGTTTTTATTCCGAACAATTTGCCCACCGACGGCAATTTGGAAAGCTCTTTATATCCCGATTCGAATACCGCCGCGGCAGCCAGCTCGTCGGGACGGATTTCGTTGCGACTGAAAATCTGTTTGCGTTCGGTGTAAATTCGGTTCAGCTTAAACAGCATCTTATCCGTGTCTTCTACGCCGAAGAAAATCAGATACGAAACGGCGTAACCGTAAGCCTGAATAAACGTATCGCCTACGGGGTCGTCTTTTTCAAACGGAAGCCTGCGCAATTTAAGACTCATATAAAATCTGCCTGTCAGCACGCCCACCCTGTCTTTACAGCCGAGATCGATGAGCAAATGAACGGCAAGCGTTTTAAGCGACTGACCGATAGCGCAATCGAGCAACGTTTTTTTGAGAAATGCGAGCGACGCATCTTTTTTGTCGTAATGCGCGATTATATACAGCGCGCGCCTTGCAACAAGCTCGTCCGAACAATAAACGCACACGCGGGCTATGCCGAGCATTTCCTTTACGGTAACGCCCGTTTTTCTTCCGTCAAGATAGGCGCAGAAAATCTTTTCGTAACGCCTTATAACTTTTTCCGGCAAATCCTTTTCGTAGCGGAACGGGAGTTTTACGCCCGTTTTTTCGCCCGCGACGAGTTTTTTAGCCTGCTCCGAATACCAAGCGATTATGTAATCTTCCGGATTTAATTTATAACATTCGGAAAGCTGTTCGAACCCTCTTTCGATCTCTCCGAGATTCAGCATTGACAATGCGTAAAAAAATCTCAGCGTTATGTCGTAAGGGCGTTCTTTAAGAGTGGAAGCAAGGCAGTTTCTCGCGGTGAGATGGTCGCCCCGTTCCACCGCGCAGGAAGCCAGCTTAAAATCCTCGTCTTTCGCGCCTTTTTTAAGCGACAAAGCCTTTGCGTAGTAATACGCGCTCTTATCGTCTTCTCCTATTTCGCCGTATATCGTAGAAAGGTTACAGCACGCGGTAAGATTTTCGCCCGATTTTTTTATGGAATTTTTACACGCGGCGATGGCTTTATCGTCTTCTTTGGAGAAAAAATACGCCATAGCGAGTTCGCCGTCCTCGTTTTCGTCGCGACATTCTTCGGGTATAGAAGAATAACAAGCGGCGGCGATTCCGTAAGCGTTAGAAGAAAACGCGCGCCTTGCCTGCTTTTTGCGTTCGGAATAATCGGCGTGGTCATAGGGATAAACGATATTATAGGTCGCAACGCCTTCGCTTATTTCCCTGAACATGTTTTTAACCGTTTCGGGATCGACCGTATATACGTCTTCGGGATTGATATCGGCTTTCTGCTTTAAATAATAAGCGGAGGTCCAGATATCGTCCGTACAATAGAAATTCGCCGAAAGCTCGCCGTAAGCTTCCGAAAGGTCGCCCGACAAATATTTTTTATCGAGGCAATAAAACCAGTATTGATTAGAAAGCTCGTAAAGTTCCATTCTCGAATAACAATCCGCAATGTTGGCAAGCATTTCCGCGGAATCCTGCTCTTTGCAGTTTTTGAGTGCGGAAAAAAACACGGAAAGCTCGCCCACAAGGTCGCCTTCCGCGGCTCGACGATCCGCAACGCTGCAATACGCTTCCGCCAGATCGCTGTTCCGAAAACTTAAAACTTTATCTTCCATAATGAATCGCTCGAAATGATTTATTCAAACAGCTTTTCCGCTTCTTCTTTCGTAAAAACGTACTCGGCGTTACAAAATTCGCAGCCGACTTTAATCGCTTTTTCCTTCGCGATTATGTCTTCCACCTCGGCTTTGCCGAGAGAACGGAGCATATCGGCGGTTCTTTCTCTGCTGCAAAGGCACTTGTATTGCGGATGGTATTCGTCAAACCCGCCGTCTGCGCCGAAAAACTTTTTCATTATTCCTTCCGCGCCGAGCTCTGTGATGAGAGTTGAAACGTTAGAAAGCTTTCTCACGATTTCGTCCGCTTTTTTAAGGTTTTCCTCTTCCGCAAAAGGCAACGCCTGCACTATCACGCCGCACGCGCCCTCGCACGAAAGGTCTTTGCCTATCTTTACGCCGAGCGCAATGCCCGTGGGGCGTTGCTCGCTATAAGCGTAATACGCGGCGAAGTCTTCGGCTATTTCGCCGCTGACAAGCTCCGCCGTTCCCGAATACGGGTCTTTAAGCCCCATGCTTTTAACTACGGTAAGTCTTCCTTTTTTCCCTACGAGACCGCCTACGTCCAGCTTGCCGTCTGCGCGTTGCGGAAGGTCTGCCTTGCCGTTTTCTACCGAGCCGCGCATAAACAGCTCGCCGTTGCCGCACACGGTAATCTTTCCGCACGGACCGTTTCCCGCAACGGTTATCGAAAGTCTGTCTTTGTCGCTTTTTAACCCGGAAGCCATATAGGTGGCAACGGTCATGGTTCTGCCGAGAGCCGCCGCCGCGGTCGCGGACAAGCCGTGAATTTTTATCGCGTCGTTTACCATCTCGGTCGTATCTAAAACGGACAGAGAAAGCTGTCCGTCGAAAATAAGCGTTTTAAGTAATTTATTCAAAATCTCTCCTTATAAAAACGCGCCGTGCCGAAAACCGCCTTGCGTCGCAAGAAAAAATCATTCGTCTTCTTTAAGACGCTTTGCAAGCTCTTTTTTGGCGGCTTCTATCTTCTTTTCGGTGTCTTCCGCTTTTTTCTTCTGATCGGGCGTAAGCTCGGTTTCCCGGAATTCGGGATCGTTCTTATGCTCTTCTACGTAGCGTTCGTGATCCTCTATTATTCTCCGCTTGCTTTCGTTAAGTTTTAATATATCGTCCCTGCTGAACGCCGAAGGCAGCTCCGCAAGTTTAAGCTCGTCGTCCGTGATGGGTTTTATCGGCTTGGAATTGAGCGACGATTTAGAAGTAATAGCGATTTGTTCGCGGTATTTTCTCAACGCCTCCGAATTGCTCTCCTTTACCTTTTCGTAAATACCCCTGTTCTTCTGCGCGCCGGGAACTTTGTCGTTTATAAATTTGTCATAAGCCCACTGACAATAATCCGTCCAGATAAGAAGGAACATAGAGAATGCGAAAAGCAACACAACCATAAAGCCTATCGCCATAAAGAACGAGCCGAGAGCCAGAAACAGGAACGGCAACACGCCGAGGAATATAAAGAAAATATTCTGCGGTAACAAACCTATCGTGAACAGGAAAGAGTTGTGCAAAAGATTTTTAAATTTAAGCTCGTACGTTACGGACATAGTGATCATATGCAGCGTCATAACGGTATAAACCGCGAGAAGCGCATACGTAAGCACCTGCGGCACGTAAAAAATCCACTTGTGATTCGCGCCGATCGCGATATACTCGCACATAGCCAAAAAAACGTTGCCGATATAAAACACGAGCGAATATACGAGCGCGATTACCGCCATCTGCTTGAAATTCTGCTTTACGCCGCGCCAGAAGTCGTTCGCGACGAAAATGCCTTCCGTCCAGACCATATTTCTTATAACGTACGCCCCGCCGGAAATCCCCACCGCGGCGATAAGCGCGGCTATAGGAAATACGAGATAAACCCAAAGATTGACGTTAAAAACGATGCTTTCGGAAAAGCCGTTCATAGAAACGGGCGACTGATACCCCGCCCCGAAGCTCTGCGAAAACGGATACATCGCGCCGTTGCCGGCGATGAAACCGCTTCTGAAATAAAAAAGCGCGATCATAGGAATGCAGAACAACAAAACGAGAAGGTTTATAATAACGAGCTTCCAGAACCGTCCTTTGAAAATATCCCAGAACAGCTCCCATCTGTTTGACGGAAGCGAAGCTCTTGCGTATCCCTCAGATTTTTCCGAACCCATAAGGATTCTGTTTATCAAACCGCCTTTCTTTTTTCCTGCCATATTTCTCCCCGAAAAAAGAGCGAGTCGCTCTTTCGTTTTTTTGTGTTATTCCGTCCGATACGGACGTATAATAATTGTATACTAAAATCGAATATTTTACAAACAAAAATCGCCTATTCATTTAAAAAAACTTTACATTTCCCGCGTTTCTTGCTAAACTGTTATATAATGCGAGGTTTTATCGGAAGATAAACCTGTTCACGAGAGGTTATTATGAAAAAGTATAATATTGCGGTAGTAGGCGCGACGGGTATGGTCGGGAGCAAATTTTTGCAGGTTTTATCGGAAAGAAAACTCCCTGCGGAAAATTATTATCTTTACGCTTCGAGCAAATCCGCCGGCAAAGAAATCGAATTTATGGGCAAAACCCACAAGGTTTTAGAACTTAAAAGCGAAAATATTCTCGACAAAAAGATAGACATAGCGTTGTTTTCCGCCGGCGGCGACGTCAGCAAGGAATTCGCGCCCGTTTTCGCGAAGCACGGCGCGCTCGTAATCGACAACAGCAGCGCCTGGAGAAGGGACGTAAACGTTCCGCTCGTAGTGCCGGAGTGTAACCCCGAAGATATTTTAAAGCATAAAAATATTATAGCAAACCCCAACTGCTCTACCATTCAGGCGGTAGTGGCGTTAAAACCGCTTAACGACGCTTTTAAGATAAAGCGTATAGTTTATTCTACCTATCAGGCGGTTTCGGGCGCGGGCGTCAGGGGTTTTAACGATCTTAAAGGCGGAATCTGCGGAGAAAAACCGCAAAAGTTCCCCTATCCCATTTTCGGGAACTGTCTGCCCCACATAGACGTGTTCCTTGACAACGGTTACACGAAAGAAGAAGACAAGATGATTTTCGAAACGAAAAAAATCCTGCACGACGATTCGCTTAAAATCACCGCGACCTGCGTGAGAGTTCCCGTATATTACGGACACAGCGAATCGATAAACGTGGAGTTTGAAAAGCCCTGCACGGTAGAAGAAGTCAAAAAAGTTTTAAGCTCCGCGCCCGGCGTCGTCGTTCAGGACGACGTTAAAAACAACGTGTACCCGATGCCCGTCTCCGCGGAAGACAAAGACGAGGTCTTCGTCGGCAGAATAAGAAAAGACGACACCGTTCCTTCGGGAATAAACATGTGGGTAGTCGCAGACAACATAAGAAAAGGCGCAGCGACCAACGCGGTTCAGATAGCCGAAAAGGCTATAGAACTCGGCGCGGCGGAAGATAGGCTAAACGCGTAATCTCACCGTTCGGGCGGCACTTTTCTCTCTGCACCCTCGCGGTAGACTTTTTATCGGAGAGTGCTATGAACAAATTGATTTTCAAAGGCGTCTGCACCGCCGCCGTAACGCCGTTTTCTCAGGACGGAATAGATCTTAACGCGCTCTCGCGCCAGATAGAATTTCAGATAAAAGGCGGCGTTGCCGCGATATGCTTTCTCGGCACGACGGGCGAAGCGGCAACCGTATCGGACGAAGAATATAAGACGATTGCAACGTTCGCCAAAGAAAAAATCGCGGGCAGAGCCAAGCTTTTGCTCGGCACGGGCTGCAACTGCACCAAAACCGCCATAGAAAAGAGCGTTCTTGCTGAAAAATGCGGCGCGGACGGACTGTTGACCGTCACCCCGTATTACAACAAATGCACTCAGAAAGGCGTTATAAAATATTACCGCGATATATGCGCAAACGTCGATATTCCCGTTTTATGCTATAACGTACCCGCTCGGACGGGATTTAACATTCTGCCCGAAACGATGGCGGAGCTTGCCGAGATAAAAAACGTAAGCGGAATTAAAGAAGCCTGCGGCAATATGTATCAGATTTGCGAAACGGCGCGTTTAATCAGCGGCAAAGCCGCGCTTTATTCCGGCGACGACAACCTTAACCTTTGCATGATGGCGGTCGGCGCGGTGGGCGTGGTTTCCGTACTTTCCAACGTCTGTCCCAAAGAAGTGACCGACACGGTGGAGCTTTTTTCAAACGGAAAGGTCAGAAAAGCGGCGCGGTTGCAGGAAAAACTTCTGCCGCTCGTGAACGTTTTATTTTCGGAAGTAAACCCTATCCCCGTTAAACGCGCGACGGAGCTTTTAGGACTTGGCAGCGGCAAAGTCCGCGCGCCCCTTACCCCGCTCGAACCGGAACACGAAAGAATGCTTATCGAAGAAATGAGAAATTTCGGATTCAAAGTTTAAGGAGGCGGCTGTACGGTAAAACTTCTTATATGCGGCGCGACGGGCAAAACGGGCAAAAAAGTCAAAGATTCGGCGGAACGGACGGAAGGCGTTACCCCCGTTTGCGGAATCGCGCGGACGGAAAATCTTTCCGACCGCTCTTTCCCCGTTTATTCGTCTTTTAAAAACGTAAAAACTCTTCCGGACGCGATAATCGATTTTTCTTCGCCGGAAGTTTTAGAAGAATTATTAAGCTTTGCGGAAGAAAACGGTATACCCGCAGTGCTTTGCGTTACCGGTTATACCGAATCGCAATTAAAAAGAATAAACGCCGCCGCAGAAAAAACGGCGATATTCCTTTCTTCCAACACCTCTCTCGGCGTATACGTTTTAAGACGGGCGGTCACGCTCGCGGCGAAAGAACTTAAAAACTTCGATGCGGAAATCATAGAAATTCATCACGCGGCGAAAAAAGACGCGCCGAGCGGCACCGCGCTCGCTCTCGCAAACGACGTAAAATCGGCGAGAGAAAACGCCGCGTTCGTTTTCGGGCGCAAAGGCTACGCGCCGCGCGATAAAAACGAAATAGGCGTTCATTCCGTGCGCGGCGGCAACGTAACGGGCGAACACACGGTTATATTCGCAGGAGAAAACGAAACGCTCACCTTTACCCATTCCGCAACGGATAAAAGCGTATTCGCCGCGGGCGCGATAAAAGCGGCGATATTCGTTTCGGATAAAAAACGCGGTTTATACGGTATGAAGGATTTATTCGGGGAATAAAATTATGCTTAAAGAAAACGTAGAAAAAATACTTGACGAGATACGCGGCGGCAACGACCGCGGAGAGGAAATAACGCTCGTCGCGGCGACTAAAACCGTTCCCGCGGAAACGATAAACGAAGCGATTTCTTACGGCGTGGGCGTGGTTGCGGAAAACCGCGTGCAGGAATTCCGCGAAAAAACCGAACTTATAGTCGGCGCAAAGCAGCATTTTATAGGTCATCTGCAAACCAACAAGGTAAAGTACCTCGTAGGTAAAGTGGAGCTTATTCATTCGGTGGACAGCCTGCGACTTGCGGAAGAAATATCGAAAGTCGCGACTAACCGCGGCGTTATTCAGAACGTTCTCATAGAAGTCAATATCGGCGGCGAGCTTTCCAAAAGCGGCGTCACCCCCGACACCGCGGAAGATTTCGTAAAGCAGGCGGCAAAATTACGAGGGCTTAACGTGCAGGGACTTATGGCAATGCTGCCCAAATCGGACGACGAAGAACTTCTTGCGCGATTATGCTTGCAAATGCGCGGAATTTATGATAAATTAAAAGGGCAAGGTTTTCCGTTTTACTGTCTTTCCATGGGCATGACGGCGGACTATAAAATCGCCGTAAAAAACGGAAGCAACACGATAAGAATCGGCAGCGGAATTTTCGGAAAGAGAAATTACGGAATTTCTACGGAATCCGCGCCTGACGGAGATAATAAATGAGTTTATTCGACTTGTTCGGCAGAGATCCGAAAGTAAAAAAAGACAGAATGCGTTTTGCGGAAGAATCCGCTTACGCCGCACAGGGAAAAGTGTCCGAGCGCGGTCCGGTTTCGGTTTTTAACCCCACCTCTTACGACGACGTGGCTACGATGATAGACTCTTTAAAAGCGGGCAAAACCGTAGTGGTACATCTTGCCGCCGTAAAAATAGAAACGGCAACCCGCATTATAGATATGCTTTCCGGCGCGGTATACGCTTTAGGCGGCGGCGGTTACGAGATGGAAACGAACATTTTTATGTTTTCCCCGTCCGGCGTGGAAATGAAATAACGGCGCATAAAATGAAAATTACCGTTTGCGGGCGATTCTGCCCGTTTTTTTATCCTTTTTTTAATTCGAAGCGACTTTTTTAATACGATTTAACAACCGTTTTTAACATAAAAACGCCCTTGCTGAAAACAATGAGTTTTCCGCAAGGGCGTTATCCGTTTTGTTTTTATATGCCCCATACGAGCCAGACGAGCGCGTAACCTCCGAGCACCGCGACGAGAGTGAAAGGGATTCCTATTTTGAAGAAATCGGAATTTTTCACGGTGTACCCCTCTTTCTGCAGCACGCCTATGCCCACCACGTTGGCAGACGCGCCGACCGGCGTAAGATTTCCGCCGAGCGTCGCACCGCATAACAGACCGAAATACAGCAGATAAGGAGAAACGTCAGACAAACCCGCGGCAAGCCCCTCTATAACGGGCAACATAGTCGCAACGAAAGGAATATTGTCTATCACAGCGGAGAACAGCACCGAGCCGAAAACAATAAGCGTATATAAAAGAAACACGTTGCCTGCGCCGATTTTAATAAACATTTCGCTTATATCCGCAATAATGCCCACCTTTTCTACCGTGGCGACGATAAGGAACAGGAATACGAGAAACAGCACCGTTGCGTAATCTACGGATTCCGCAAGCATTTTTCGCGTTGCGCCTTTGTTTTTTATAACGTACCAGACCAGCCCCGCGGCGGCGATGGCAACGCAGGTTATTCCGTTTGTCGTTTCTATTTTGTTCGGAATAAACGAAAACCCTATAAGAAGCGCGATGTTTAAAAGCAGCAGCACCGTAGGAAATATCGATTTAACCTGTATATTCTCTTCGGCAAGTCGGATTTTTTTATTGTCCTTTCTGAAAATAAACATAAGAACGGGTATGGTAAGAAGCGCGCCTAACTCTACCGCCCAGAAAATGGAAAGCTTTCCGTCGAGAAAGAAGAAGTCCGTAAAGCTCATATCTGCGTAGCTGCCGAGCATTATAGACGTGGTATCCCCGACGAGCGTCGCCGCGCCCTGAAGATTAGACGAAACCGCGATTGAAATGATTACGGGAACGGGCGAAACTTCCGCCTTTTTGGCGACGGCAAGACCTATAGGCGCAATCATAAGCACGGTTGCAACGTTGTCTATAAACGCCGACACGAAACCGCTTAAAACCGATAATATAATGAACGCGGCAAGCGAACTCGGTATTTTTGCAACCAGCTTGTCCGCGAGCTTGTTCGGCATACCGGAATCGGAAAAAATCCCCACCGTTATCATAATGCCGAGAAGCATCAGCACCACGTTGAAATCTATCGCGAGAAACAACTCTTTAAACGTTATAGACCCCGCTATAAGGCAGCCCGCGCCGCAAACGACAGCCGAAACTCCCGTTATTATCGTTTTGAACTTAGGCAACGCCACGATAAGCGCGTAAGTCAGGATAAACACGCATAAAATAAAAATTTTCATTTTTTATACTCTCCGAATAATGTAATCGTTCAAAACGGAAACGAGACTTACACCGCAAAACACGGTGAAAGTCTCGTTATAATCGTTTAATTTACGATCCGCGCCGCCGGAGCAGATAAAAGCCCGTTATGGCGACGACGCGCGCGCCTTTTACGGCGCAAACTACTCCCTTTCGTCAAAGGATATTGAATTGCGTTTCGCGAAGAAATTATTTTCTGATGCCGAGCGTGTCGTAAGTCGCGTTGAGCGAAGCGACCTTCTCGTCCAGAACAGCCTTCTCTTCTGCCGTTACGGGAAGCTCTACTACCTTTTCGAGACCCGAACCGCCTACGATACAAGGAACGCCCATGCAAAGGTCGTTCGCACCGTATTCGCCGTGGAGCACGGTAGAAAGCGGAAGGAGCGTGTGCGTATCCGCAAGCAACGCTTTTACGAGCTTAACGACGGAAGCCGCTATCGCATAGAACGTCGCGCCCTTGGCTTTTATTACCTGCGCGCCGGAAGCCACCATTTCCGCATAAAGGTTTTTGAGTTCTTCGTCAACCTTTTCTTCGGAAACGCCCATAAACTTTTTGCAGTATTCTTTTACGGGATAACCCGAAACGGTGCATAAGCTGTAAGGAGCCATACAAGCGTCTCCGTGTTCGCCGATAACGAACGCGTTGACGTTGGAAGTATCTACTTTGCAATAATCCGCAACGAATTTCGCGAGTCTGTTGGAATCGAGAAGCGTACCCGTTCCGATAACCTGTTCGGGCGAAAGGTTCGTGCATTTAAGAGTAGCGTAAGTGAGAACGTCTACGGGGTTGCTTACGATAACGTAAAGCGCGTCCGGCGCGATTTTGGCGACGTCGGGCATAACGCTCTGCAAAATTCCCACGTTGATTTTAGCGAGGTCGAGTCTGGACTGACCGGGCTTTCTGCCGACGCCGAAAGTAACGATAACCACGTCCGAGCCTTTAACGTCCGCATATTCTCCGCTCCATACTTTTACGGAAGGCGTGCAAGCCGCGCACTGAGCGAGGTCGAGAGCTTCTCCCGCAGCCTTTTCTTTATTGATATCTACTAAGAGTATTTCCGAACACAATCCCGAAAGAGTGAGCGTATAAGCGATAGTCGCGCCTACGTTGCCCGTTCCGAGAATAGCAATTTTTCTTCTTTTCTGTACCATATTGCCAAATCTCTCCTATTATAAATTTGATTATCTTTATAATATATCAAAAAGAAATTTATTGCAACCGTTTTAACCCCTTTTTTCACACTTTCGACAAAATTTTTCAACGTTTTTCGCACAACGCTTTGGCAACGGAGTATATATCCCCCGCGCCTACGAACAATAAAACGTTGTCGGGGCTATCTGCCGTTATGGCGTAAAGCTCCTTAAACAGACTATCGGGCGAGTCCGCGTAAAAAGCAAAATCTTCCCCTTTTTCTTTTCGCAGACCTTCGTATATCCGTTTTCCGTCGCCGGCTTCGTCGTAATTCTCTCTTGCGGGATAGGTTTTATAAATAACCGCTTTCTCCGCCGCAGACAACGCTTTTACGAATTCTTCTTTTAAGTATTTCGTTCTCGAATACGTATGCGGCTGAAAAACCACCGTCACGCGCTCGTCCTTATAAGAATCGAGCAGAGCGGAAATTTCCGACGGATGGTGGGCGTAATCGGCAAAACACGCCGCGCCGCGAATTTTGCCCAGAAACTCGTTGCGGCGTTTTACTCCGCCGAAATCTTCGAGCGAGCTTTTTATCGTCGCGAACGGCACACCGAAGATATCCGCCGCGGCAAACGCCGCGAGCGCGTTGTAAACGTTGTGTTTTCCGCGGATTTTAAGCTTTATTTCTCCGCGCTTTTTGCCGAACGCATATAAATCGAAAGAATAAAACCCTTTTTCTTCGCTTAATCGCCTTGCCGTATACGATGCGGGAGAATCGATACCGAAGTTCACCGTCGCGGAATTAAAGAGCTTTGCCGCGTTTTTATCGTCCGCGTTTATCACGGCGAGCGAATTGCCTATAAACGACGAAAAAGCCGCGATTTCGTCCGCCTCGCCGTTAAAGCTGTCTTTGTGATCGTCGTCTATATTGAGAACGACCGCGGCGTAAGGCTTTATATCGAGAAAGTTCTTTTTATACTCGCAGGCTTCGGCAACGGCGACGTCCCCGCTTCCTAATCGGAAGTTTCCGACGGGCGGATAGTCGCCGCCGATAAACGCCGCGGGATCGGATTCGTTTTTCACGAAAATGTCGGTCAGCATAGCCGTAACGGTGGTTTTGCCGTGACTGCCCGACACCGCTATGGATTTTTTATATTTTTTGAGAATACTGCCGAGCAGAAAGCTTCTTTTAATCACGGGTATTCCCTTCTTTTTTGCGGCGACAAGCTCGGGATTGTCCTCGGAGAGAGCGGAAGTATACACCGCAAGCCCCGCACCGTTCACGTTTTTGGCGGAATGCCCGTAAAAAACGGTCGCGCCGAGTTTTTTCAATTCTTCCGTTTCGGGCGAAGGCGTTCTGTCGCTGCCGCTGACGATATAGCCTTGCGACAAACAGTATTTTGCGAGCGCGCTCATAGATACGCCACCTATTCCGATAAAATGCACCGAGAGATAATCAGTCAATTTAAAATTTTCCATACGCTATATATATGACGAAACGCTTTGATTTAAGCGTTATATTCCGAGAAATCGGATAAAAATAAAATTTTTAACCGAAATTACCCCGAAAATTTAAAAATTTTTGTCGTTTTTAACGATTATTTTTAAAAAATCGTTGAAATAGTCTTTTTCTTATGGTAAAATGTTAATAATAAAGATGAGGATGGTAAAACGATATGAGAATTACGGACGTAAGAGTGCGTATGGTTAAAAAAGAGGACAGCAAGCTTAAAGCCGTCGCTTCAGTTACGTTCGACGACTGCTTCGTCGTACACGACATAAAGGTCATAGAAGGCAACGAAGGCTGTTTTATAGCCATGCCGAGCAGAAAGACCGCGGACGGCGAATATAAAGACGTTGCGCACCCCATAAAAACCGAAACGAGAGAAGAGATAATAAAATCCGTTCTCTCCGCTTTTGAAGAAGAGAAAGCGCGCGCACAGGAATAACTTCGTTTTTCGCATAACAGAAAAGCGACTCCTTTATTAAGACAGCCGCCCATATCGAAACGTAAAAATGCAGCCGCAAAAAAACGGTAGTTTTTTTGCGGCTTTTTTATGGTTTTTTCACCCGCTTAAATCGGAATAAACGCTTATCTCGCCCTGTCTTTGACGTTGACGGAAACAATACCCGAAATCGCGCCGACGACTAACCCGAAAGCCATATCCGCCCAAAAAAACGAGAGTTTTAAGGCAGAACCGTCTATCAGCAAAAACAAAAGATAAATAACGCAGGTAAACGCCACGCCCGTTATCGCGCCCTTAAAAAGCCCTTTATCCTCTTTAAGGCAGAAAAAGCACCCGCAGAAAATAGCGATTACTTTTATGAATTGATTGACCGCTTTCACCGCCGCCGACGGCAGCGAAGCGACCTTGATAACAAACGCAAAAACGAGAATGCCTACAAGCGCGGCGGACAACGCCACGCACACCGCTTTAAGCACGGAAATGAAAAAGCTTTTTCCGGACATACAAAAACCCCGCACGTCTTTTTGTATAAAGATATGCGGGGTTTGTTTTTTATATTACTTATTTATTTTCGGTTTTCTTCTTCGCGGGCTTCCTTTTTTTACGGGAGCTTTCTCCGCTGCGGGTTCTTCGGCAGTTTTTTCGGGAGCTTCTTCTTTCTTCTCTTCTGCCGCGGCTACCGTGCTGCCCTGAGCGGGAGCCGGTTCTTCTGCGGGTTTAACCTCTTCTACGGGTTTAACTTCTTCCGCAGGTTTAACTTCTTCCGCTTTCTTTTCTTCTTTCTTTTCTTCCGTCGCGGCTACCGCGCTGCCCTGAGCGGGAGCGGTCTGATAAATCGCGCCTTTATCGAATTTGACGTAAGACTTGTTGTCGTCCGAACCGGTTTCGAGAACGAAAGTATTTTCCGCGTCGTTGATGGCGGCGACGAAGCCGCATATTCCGCCGATGGTTTTAACTCTGTCGCCGATTTTGAGCGAACTGACCATATCCTGCGCCTGTTTCTGTTTTTTCTTGTTTGAAATGGAGCTGAAAATAAACAATCCTACGATAACTACAACCATCACTATGATGAGAATGAGATTCATCGGGCTTGCTTTCTGCTCGCCGTCTAACAAATTATAAAGCATATTTTAATCTCCTGATATTTATTTCTATTATATTCTATATGATTTTGCCGAAATACGCAAGCGATTTTCGGCTTTAAAAATTTTTCGACCGATTCCGTCAATTTCGGGCAACTCCGTCAACAGCCGAACTGCGCGGGGTCGGGATAAGTTTTGCCCGTTTTTTCGTAGAACTCTTTGGCGAATTCGGTAAAAGAGTCTTCTAAAATCGCGTTTCTTATATCGCGCATAAGCTTGTTTAAATACGTTATGTTATGCAGGCTTATCATCATGCCGCCCATCATTTCGCCCGCGTTTATGGTGTGCCTTAAATAAGCTTTGGTATAATTTCTGCACGCGTAACAATCGCATTCTTCGTCGAGAACGGAAAAATCTTCTTTATACGCGCCGTTTCTCACCACCACTTTGCCCGAAGAAGTAAGCGCCGTGCCGTTTCTTCCTATTCTGGTCGCAAGCACGCAATCGAACATATCTATGCCGCGGCGAACGCCTTCTACAAGGCAATCGGGACTGCCGACGCCCATAAGGTATCTCGGTACGGTTACGGGGTAATACGGCAACATTTCGTCCATAATCTCGTACATAAGCTTTTTGGGTTCTCCGACGGAAAGTCCGCCTATGCCCACCCCGTACCTGACGTAAGGCAACGTCGATTTAAGGCTCTCAAGTCTCAAATCCTTAAACATATTCCCCTGCACTATGGGAAAAAGCGCCTGATTATCGTTTTTGTGATAATTATAGCAACGGTCAAGCCATTTAAGCGTTCTTTCCATCGCTTTTTTGGATTCCTCGTAAGACGAGCCGTAAGGCGAGCATTCGTCAAACGCCATCATAATATCCGCGCCGAGATTGTTTTCTATTTCCATCGCCTTTTCGGGCGTGAAAAAGTGCAGGCTGCCGTCTATATGAGAGTTGAAATAAACGCCCTCGTCGGTTATTTTATTAAGCTTTGCAAGGGAAAAAACTTGAAAGCCGCCGCTGTCGGTAAGGATAGGTCTGTCCCACGCCATAAATTTATGAAGTCCGCCGGCTTTTTTAACGGTTTCGTCGCCGGGACGCATGTGCAGATGATACGTGTTTGCGAGAATAATCTGCGACTGCGCTTCTTTTAAATCTCTCGGCATAACGCCTTTAACCGTAGCCTGCGTGCCGACGGGCATATACGTAGGCGTAAGAATATCGCCGTGCGGCGTATGCAGAATGCCCGCTCTCGCGCCCGTTCTTTTATCTTGTTTTATCGTTTCGTAACAGAATTTTTCCATATATGATTTTTACGTAATTTCGCCGTAAGCTTTTTACGGCGATTATTTATTCTTTTTTTCGTCGCCGTAAATCCCGTCTGCGATAAACATCGCGTCGCCGAAAGAAAAAAATCTGTATTTTTCTTTCACCGCAAGATTATAAAGCTCTAATATCTTTTCTCTGCCCGTCAAAGACGCAACGAGCATGACGAGAGTGGATTTGGGAAGATGAAAATTAGTTATCAGCGCGTCTACGCATTTGAATTTATAGGGCGGATAAATGAAAATTTCCGTATTGTTCTTCTGCGCTCTGACAAAACCGTTCTCGTCCGCCGCGCTTTCGAGCGTTCTTACCGCGGTAGTGCCTACGGCAATGACGCGCCGCCCTTCTTTTTTGGCGAGGTTGATGCGTTCGGCGGCTTCTTCCGACACTTCGTAATATTCGGAATGCATGTGATGCTCGGTTACGTCTTCCGCTTTAACCGGTCTGAACGTGCCGAGACCCACGTGCAAAAGCACATCTACGATTTCAACGCCCTTGGCTCTGATTTTATCGAGCAGTTCTTCGGTGAAATGCAAGCCTGCGGTCGGCGCGGCGGCAGAACCGTCTTCCTTCGCGTAAACCGTCTGATAGCGCGACTGATCCTTGAGCTTTTCCGTTATATACGGGGGGAGCGGCATTTCTCCTACGCGCGAAATAACGTCTTCGAACACGCCGTCGTAAGTAAACCTCACGCGGCGGCTGCCCGCATCGGGATAAATATCGATAACTTCCGCTTTAAGCTCTTCGGAAACGGTGAGAACCGCGCCCTTTCTCGCTTTTTTGCCGGGTTTTACCAGAACTTCCCATTCGTTAAGGTTAAACCTTTTAAGAAGCAGTATTTCTACTTTGCCGCCGTTCTCGGTATATCCGAACATACGCGCGGGCAAAACCTTGGTATTGTTTCTCACAAGCACGTCGCCCGCCTTTAACATATCGGCAAGGTCGTAAAAATGCTTATGGAACGTTTCTCCCGTGCTTTTATCGTATACGAGCAGTCTGGAAGCGTCGCGCGGTTCTACGGGCGTCTGAGCGATAAGCTCCGTCGGTAAATAATAATCAAAATCACTCGTTTTCATCTTCGTTTTCGTCCCCGTAAAAGGAAAGCTGCTCCGCTTTCGCCTTAGGCATTTTAAGTCCTATGTGTTCGTACCCTTTTTTAAGCAATATTCTGCCGCGCGGCGTTCTCGCGATAAAGCCGAGCTGCAAAAGATACGGCTCGTAAACGTCTTCTATCGTGCCGGCGTCTTCGTTTATGGTCGCTGCCACCGTATCGAGTCCGCAAGGTCCGCCGCCGAACTTCTCCGCCATTGCTTTAAGAAGTCTTATGTCTATAAAGTCAAGCCCCAACTCGTCTATTTCTAAAAGTTTTAACGCGTTTTTCGCGTCTGACAACGTGATTTCTTCGTGATCTTTTACCACCGAATAATCGCGCACGCGCTTTAAAAGCCTGTTTGCGATACGCGGCGTTCCGCGGCTGCGCACGGCTATTTCTTCCGCCGCGGCGGGGTCTATCTGTATTTGGA
>ULRP01093974.1_pt1 | contig 19116 bp, 19 predicted proteins | sample 1955521 | NCBI WGS metagenome assembly ULRP01 (sample SAMEA4835685, study PRJEB28245) | human gut metagenome | biome: gut microbiome; material: fecal sample | place: Denmark | collected 2008
AATTTTTATCGAAAAAAAGCCGTATCCCTTCGTGAGAGTACATATATTTATTTGTATATATTACCAGACACGCAAGAAAAAGTAATTGACGCATTAGATAAACTATTTTAAGAAAGACCGGGAGTTAATCTCGGTCTTTTAACTTATATGGAGGATTTATGTATATACCACGTTTACGATATATCAATGATGCAGTAAAAGAAATTAAAGAAAAAGACGCTGATTTTAACGTCACTTACAATATGATTAGGCATCTAATCAAAACAGGAAAACTAACTCAACTTAAATATGGAAGTGCTTGGCTCGTCAATATGGACGAGCTTTACGCTTTCTTTTGGGGGAAACGAAAATGAAAAGATTTGTTACATCGGGTGACTTACAACGTATGTTTTTTGCCGAAGACCATAAAACAATAATACGACGACCAAATTGCCGTAAATTTTGCCTTGATAACGACATTTATACAGAAATTCACGAGAAGGCTTGGTTAATTGAAATTAAGCCGTTTATGGACAAAATAAATCCTCGTAAAATAGGCAAGCATTACGAATTACCCCAAATGAGGAACATAAGACAATGCGTTCGGTTATGGAATAACAAGCATAGACGTTTCGGACAAATAATAGATAAGCATACTGTTGAACGATTTTTGAACGATAAACGAGTCTTTACCTATCACTATGGAAATAGATGGATTATCAATTATAATCAAATTGAATCCGTTATAGCCGAATACTTCAAGAAAACTAACTACAGAATAAAAAGATTAAAACGTAAAAAAGTCAGTAAATAAAAGGCTTTCAACGATTTTTTGAAGTATAAATTAGGTATAAATGTAAACAAGATTTAATATCAAAACCAACCACAAAATATAGTAAAAATAAAGAAAAAGACCACAATATTTAGTGGTCTTTGGCGTCCCCACAGGGAATCGAACCCCGAACTAGCCCTTAGGAGGGGCTTATTATATCCGTTTAACTATGAGGACATTTTTATTAAATTTTAATTTGCAAAATAAACGTTATTGCGAGTATAAAAAATTTATACTTCCATTTATACCTCGAATTTTTCAAAGTCGAAAAACGAGCGTTTTTGAGTGCTTTTTCGTTAAAAACTTGGAATATTTTGCATTTCGTTCTGGATATAGCGTTCCCTTAGGAGGGCGCCGTTATATCCATTTAACTACGGAAAGATATATTAAATTTCACAGGATATAGCAATACCCACTTTGGCAAACTTTTTCGCCGTGGTCACCATTTAGGTCACCAAATTTTATTTTGCATTCTGTGGTATCGCCAAAACGCACGATTTTGAGCGGTTTTTGTATAGTTTTGCCCCGTGTTCAAGGGTTCATATTAGGAATAGCAAACCCTGATAATGGGTATGTTATATCCATTTAACTACGGAAGCGTAAACATATACGACTATTTGTGACTTATACAATAAAATCCGAACGGATTAAAGCTTTTGCCCGACGGCAAAAGCTTTATTTATCGTTGCACGTATTATTTTACTATAAATAAGACGAACTGTCAAACAGGCTGGAATACTTTTAAAATTTTGCGTATAAAAAATTATTCAATCGGGTATTATACGGTCACAAGTAACCCAAAATCACGTAATTTACATATACTGATAACGGGAACTACTTGACGCATCGGAGACCTGATATGATAAAGAGAGGAGAACTATACTATGCCGATCTCAGTCCCGTGGTCGGCAGCGAACAGGGCGGAATAAGACCCATTCTGATAGTACAAAACGATACGGGCAACAAATACAGTCCGACGATAATAGCCGCGGCGGTAACGAGCAAGCTCTCTAAAGCCAAACTGCCGACGCACATAGAAATCGGCGCAAACGAATTCGGGTTGGTTAAAGATTCCGTGATATTGCTCGAACAGATACGCACGCTTGACAAGCGCAGGCTGAAAGAACGCATAGGAGAACTATCCCCGCCCGCAATGAAAAAAGTCAATCTCGCGTTGCTTATAAGCCTGGGATTTAACGAGGCGACCGCGGCGGAAAGTTAATCATCTGCCCGTTCCGCGCCGCCCGAACCGCTCTTCGCGCCGCACGTTTCTGCTTTGCCCGCTTTTAATTCGAATAGACTTATAACCGCGTCAGATAAACTCGACGGACTCTTCAAAGCTCTTGCGCGTCTTTTTCCTGAGCGGGCAATCGCCGTAGCCGACGGCGATGACGATATTGCTTTCTTCGTCCGGAGCAAGTCCGACAGCGGCTTTAAGCTTTTCGGCGTTTACCCAACCGATTATGCAAGTATCCAAGCCTTTGGCTTTTGCCGCAAGCGTAATATACGCCGACAACTGCCCTATATCGTACTTTACGAAATGCGCCGCGCCGAATTTCTCTTTTGCAAACGGTTTAAGAACGGCGTTCTTTTCGGCAATAACGAAAAACGCCTTTACCTCCGAAACGAACGCGTTAGCTCCCCCGTCCTGCAACGCGATGGCGACGTCTTTTACTTTATTTTGGTCGGCAACGCAATAAATCTTCCAGGGTTGGCTGTTGCACGCGGACGGAGAAAATAAAGCCGTGCGGAGAACGTCTTCTAAATCCCGAATTTCGGGTTTTCTGTCCGAAAACTTTCTGCAAGACTGTCTTTCGAGTACGAGATTTTTAAATTCTTCAAATTTCATAAAAATCCCTCCTTACGGACAATTATATCATCGTATTATATAAAAGTCAACGCGCAAAGCTCAAAACGTTCTCTCTGTTATATCTTTCGACGGCTTTTAAGTATCGTTCGGATAATTCCAGACTGTATCTCTGCTTTTCGTCGTAAGAAAGCGTAGCGAAATATTCTTTATCCGTAAGTCTGCCGATCGCATCCGAAATTTCGCCCTCGGTATCGAGAATCTTTTTGACCTTGGCGTAAAACTCTTCTTCGCTTTCGTCCGTGCGTTTTATCTCGCCGGAAACCTTATACGCGTAATAGTCTTTAACCTTCGATTCCGAAACGCCCGCTTCTTTCGCGCGTTGAAGTTCCTGTTCGAGTTTTACGCGATAATCCTGCCAGAACCCGTTTTTAAGGCGTTTTTTGGCTTCTTTGCAATATTGTTTGAACGTTTTTTGATCTTCCATAATTTTATCCCCCATAATTTTACGTTTATATTTATTTTTCGACACAAGTCGATTATTTCCGCAACTAAAAGGAAAACCTACCGATTTCTCGGTAGGTTGTTTTACTTATCCTTTTATGCTTCTTTTTCTTGCCGCTTCGGACTTCTTTTTGCGTTTGATGGAAGGGCTTTCGTAGAACTCTTTTTTACGGAGATCGCCGATAATTCCGTCGCGAGAGCATTTTCTCTTAAAACGGCGCAACGCGCTGTCGAGATTCTCGTTTTCACCGACTCTTACAGTACTCATTCTTTTTCACACTTCCTTTGCCCTGACGGCGTTTATTCCTTAAACCATACGGCAACGGCAAAACCCGAAAGCCTTTCCCGAACCGTATGCTGTTATAGTATACTCTATATTTCCCGATTTGTCAATGATTTCGGGAAAGTATTTTTACGCTTGTTCTTCGATTTCGTCTTCGTCTTTATCTTCGTCCAGACTTGCGGCGATCGCGATGTCGATTTCGTCTGCGTTGCAACCCGTTTCTCTGTTTTTAAACACCGTGAAATACACGATTGCGGATACCGCGAGGAGAGCGTAAGCGGTTATAACGATACCGAGTCCGTTCGCGCTGAACGTTCCTCCCGGGAAAATGATGTCCTTGACGCCGAAAACTTCCACGACGAGTATAAGAACGGGCGTAACGTATTTAACCATAACGGCGAATATTTTGCCGAATTTGCCGAGATTGAGACCGTCGCCTTCGAGCGTTCTGAAAGTTTTCATCGGGTTGGATGTAAACTTGCCGTCTATAAACCAGCCGATAGCAAGGCACGAACCGAACGCGCAGACCGGCATAAGCACGGTGTTTGTCACCATATCGATAAAGTCGAGCCAGTTCTGACCGCAAAGCGTCATGGCGTCTTTACCGGTAATGGCGAACCCGAGCGAAATGCTGATGGGTACGGAAATCGCAAAGCAGATGAGCGCGACGATTAAAATAGCTTTCTTTCTGTGCACTTTGAACTTCTGAATAACGAATTGCGTAACCACTTCTAAAAGCGAAATAACGGAAGTGAGAGCCGCGATAACGACCATTCCGAAGAAGAAGAACGACACAATATGACCGAGCGCGCCGAGGTTGTCGAACACGAGGGGCAACGACGAGAACAAAAGCATAATACCGCCGGTGCTGAGATTAGCTTCGGGATTGACGGCTTTGTAGTGATAAATCGCGGGGAAGACCGCAAGTCCCGCAAGCAACGCCACGAGCGTGTCGAAGATGCAGATCATAATGACGGACTGCCCTACTTTTATGTTCTTGCCGGCGTAAGAGCCGTAAGAAACCATAATACCCATACCGAGCGAAAGCGAGAAGAACGCCTGACTCATAGCGGCAAGGATACCTTTAAAGCCTAACTGTGTAAAGTCGGGTTTAAGATAATACGAAAGACCGTCGTTGACGCCTTTTCCGAGACAGAGGCAGTACACCACGACCGCGACGAGAAGGATAAAAAGCGCGGGCATAAGCACTTTGCTTGCTTTTTCTATACCGCCCTTAACCCCCGCCATAACCACGACGAGCGCGAGAATGATAAATACGGCGGTGTAAAGAATAACTTCGCCGATATTGCCCGCGAACGACGAGAGAATTTCCGAATTCTTGTTAAACGAATTCATAGTGAACTTGACGGTATAACCGCCGAGAATAGAATAGTAACAGGTAATGAGAAGCGGAATGATTATGGCGAAAAGTCCTAACCAGCCGAGACCTTTGTTCGCTTTTTTATAAGCGGAGACGGGGTTTGCCTGAGCGCGTTTGCCGAGATAAATCTCCGCGCACATAACTATGCTTCCGATGACGATAACGCTTAATATATAAACGAACACGAAAGCCGCGCCGCCGTTCGCGCTCGTTTTATACGGGAAGCTCCAGAGATTGCCTAATCCTACCGCGGATCCCGCGGCGGCGAGAATAAAGCCTATGCCGCTTGCGAATCCGTTTCTCTTTTTAGTTTTTTCCATAACGTCTTTTTCCTTTATAAAGAAAATATAATAGATTTATTTTAAACTTTTAAATGCAATATGTCAATCTTTTTGACGAAAAAAAAAGAAAAACCGCACGGGTTTTTCTCGTTTTTAGTAATACTTCGCGCAATTAAGCGGGCGTCCAGCCCATTTTCTGCCCCGAAAGTATATGGATATGCAAATGGAACACGCTTTGCCCTGCGTCGTCGCCCTGATTGATAACGAGTCTGTAACCGCCCTCTAATCCGAGTTCCTTTTTAAGCGCGGGAATCTTTTTAAAACAGCGTTTTAATATTTCGCTCTGTTCTTCGGTCATATCCGCAAGAAGCTTAAAGTGACTTTTGGGAATGCACAAAAAGTGGTTTTTCGCCTTCGGTTCGATGTCTTTGATGATAATCATATCGTCGTCTTCGTACACCTTGGCAGAAGGAATTTCGCCCGCGATTATCTTGCAAAACAAACAATCTTTCATAAAAATCTCCTTATATATAAATTATACTAATTCTGCGATCGCGCCGTCCGCGTAGCCTTTTATAACCCGCGCACAGACAGACGAACCTTCGCAATTACAGCCTTTTACGTAAAGCCTTAAATAGTTGCCCGTATACCCCGCGGTATAACCGTCTTTTTCTTCTTCCGGCAAAAAAGAAAGAATTTTTCCCGTTTCTCTTTTAACGAAATCGGATTTTATTTTTTCTTTTATTTCAAGCAGCTTGTCAAGTCTTCGTTTTTTAACGGCGTAGGGCAAATCTTTCATTTTATAAGCCGCCGTGCCGCTTCTCGGACTGTAAATAAAAGGATGAATATCCGTAAACCCCGCTTTTTCTATCAGCGAGAGCGTAGCGGAAAAATCTTCTTCCGTTTCCGTCGGGAAACCCGCTATCACGTCGGTAGTGATACCCGCGTCGGGGAAAAATTTTCTGACAAGCTCCGTCTTTTCGAGAAATTCCCGCGCGGTGTAGTGCCTGTTCATTTTTTTCAGCACAGCGTCCGAACCCGATTGCAGCGACAAATGAAAATGCGGCGCAAAATCGTATAGATTTTTACACGCGTTCAAAAACTCTTCGGTTATCACCCTTGCTTCGAGCGAGCCGAGCCGTATACGCGTTTTAACGTCTTTCAGCTTTTCGAGCAAGCCCGCAAGCGAAAGCCCCCGATATTCGTAATCGGATAAGTCGATGCCGGTTATGACGGCTTCTTTCGCGCCCGCCGCGATTATCTCTTCTTTGATTTTTTCGGGATCTCTGCTTCTGCTTCTTCCCCTTAAATAAGGTATAATGCAATACGAACAGAAGTTGTCGCAACCGTCCTGCACTTTTATAAACGCGCGTTTTTTAAGCGTTTTTATGGGAGTAAGCTCTTCAAAAACCTTATCGTGCGGAAAAATCATTTCTCCCGAAGCGTCTAAAAATTCGAGTATCTTATTTTTGCCGAACACGCCCGTAACGAGATATTTATCCGATTTAATTTTAAAACTTTCGGGATTTTTCTCGGCGGCGCAGCCTGTAAAAATAATCTTCGCCTCGGGGTTTAATTTCGTTATGCGGCTTGCGGTCTGCCGTGATTTTTTCTCCGCTTCCGCGGTAACGGCACAGGTGTTGACGATATACACGTCCGCCTTTTCGAGCTTATCCGAAACCTCGTACCCGCGCTCCGTAAGCCCGGCGATCAACGCTTCGCTTTCGCAACCGTTGACCTTGCAGCCGAGCGTAAACACAACCGCCTTCATAAGCTTACCGTTCCCTTAAAGACGAGTGCCGCCCATTCTCCGCGGACTTTTTTATCCGCCGGAATAAACCCCGCTTTTTTATACGCTTCGATAACCTTATCCGTTCTGTCGGTAAGAATACCGCTTAAAATAATCGTGCCGCCGCCTGTAAGGTTTCCGCCGATGAACGGAGCAAACGCGATAAGCGCTTCCGCCATAATGTTGCACACTATAACGTCGCCCTTGACCGTGTTGTCGTCCAGAAGGTTTTTAAGCAGAACCTCCGCGTTTTTAACGCCGTTCAGCTCGCAATTTTTAAGGCTTGCTTCGTATGCGCATTCGTCGATATCGGTCATCACGACCTTTTTCGCGCCGAGCTTGCTCGCCGCAATGCCTAAAATTCCGCTGCCGCAACCCACGTCTAAAACGACGTCGTTTTCGTTGACGTATTTTTCTAAAAACTCCACGCACATAGACGTCGTTTCGTGTTCGCCCGTGCCGAACGCCATATTAGAGCCTATTATAACCGTTTCTTCTTTTGGCTTTTTATCGTATTTAATCCATTCGGGAACGACGACTATTCTGCCTATATGTATGGGTTTGAAATGTTCTTTCCACTGTTCGCGCCAGAGGTCGCCGTCTATTTCTCTTTTATACGCTTCGAGCGAGCCTAAATCGAACGGACTGTTTTTTTTCAGTTCGATAAGTCTTTTTTCTATCTCGCCCGTACGAGCCGCGGCGTTTTCCGATTTAAAATACGCTTTCACGAGAACGGTTTTATCTTTTTTATAAAGATCCTCGTCTGCGTAATCCCACGTTTTGCCTTTCTTTTCAAGGTCGATAACGTCTTCTATATCGCTTATCGCAACGCCCTCTTCGGTATATTCGGAAAGAATATCCGCGACCAGGTCGCCGCCGTCGTGCGTCGTGTGAATGGTGAGTTCGATGTATTTAGTCATAATTTAATATTTATCCTTAATACGGATCGGTACCGTACATAGCGGACATATTCTCTCTGTATTGTTTCATTCCGGAGCATTGTTTAACGTCTATCTGCGACTGCAAATCCGTAAACGCCTGCTTCTGCGCTTTGGTAAGCTTGGTGGGAATTTCTACCGTGACTTCTATATAAAGGTCGCCCGTGCCGCGGTTGGTTTTTATGCCTTTGCCGCGCACGAAAAAGATTTTGCCGCTCTGAGTTCCTTCGGGTATCGTATACTCCATAATATCGTCGATAAGCGGCACTTTAACCGTTCCGCCGAGCGCGGCGGTCGTCACGCTTATAGGCACGTTTACGTAAAGGTCGAAGTTTTTACGTCTGAACAGCTTGCTCGGCTCGACCTTGATAACAACGATAAGGTCGCCCGCTTCGCCGCCGTTTTTAGACGCTTCTCCAAAGCCCGGCTTTCTTAAATAACTGCCCGTATCCGCGCCCGCGGGTATGGTAAGCGTAACCTTGGTGGAAACTTTGGTATAGCCCTTTCCTTTGCAATCGGGGCAGGCTTCTATAATCTTTTTGCCCGTGCCTTTGCACTCGTCGCAGGGGCGAACGGATACCGAACGGAAAAATCCGTTGGACGTGCTATACTGTACCTGTCCCGTGCCGCCGCACTTGGGGCATGTCTGATAAGCCGTGCCGCCCTTCGCGCCCGTGCCTTTGCAGGAAGAACAAGGTTGATTTCTCGAATACACGACTTCTCTCGAACAGCCTTTTGCCGCGTCGAGAAAAGACAGCGAAACTTCTAACGTTACGTCGTCGCCTTTGGTTTTGGTCTGCGTTTTTCTGCCGCTTCCTCCGCCGCCGAAGCCGCCGAATATATCTCCGAAAATATCCTCGAACCCGCCGCCCGAAAAGCCCGAAAACCCGGAAAATCCGCCCGCGCCGTTTCCGCCGCCAAAGCCGCCCATTCCGGGATGCTCGCGTTCGAAATCGTATTGTTTTCTCTTTTTATCGTCGGACAGAACTTCGTTGGCTTCGTTGATTTCCTTAAACTTCTCCGCGGCTTCTTTATCGCCGGGGTGAAGGTCGGGGTGATATTTTTTAACGAGAACCCTGTACGCTTTTTTAATATCGTCCGACGAGGCGTTTTTGTCAACGCCTAAAATCGAATAGTAATCTTTTGCCATAAAATTTTCCTGTTTTAGCACAAACTGAAAGGCACGATTCGTGCCTTTCAGCGTGATTTTTAATAGTTAAGTTATATTACGATAAGCGTTATTGCTGATCTCCGCCCTGATGGAATTCGGTGCCGTCTGCGCCCTGATCGGGGTTTGCGCCGCCGTTCGGATTAGCCTGCTGATATACTTTGGCAAAAACTTCCTGCGATACGGAAGAGAGGGCTTCGAACGCTTTATCCATTCTGTCTTTGTCGTTGGATTCGAGTTCGGTCTTGGCGGTTTTGATTTCGCTTTCGAGCTTTGCCTTGTCTTCTTCGGAAAGTTTATCTCCGAGATCCTTGATGGATTTTTCCACGGTGAAGATCATTCCGTCGAGCTTATTGTGGGAATCTACCGATTCTTTACGTTTTTTATCCTCTTCTTCGTACTGTTTCGCTTCGTTCACGGCTTTATCGATATCCGCTTCGGAAAGGTTTGTAGAAGAAGTAATCGTGATGTTCTGGCTCTTGCCCGTTCCGAGGTCTTTAGCGGAAACGTTGACTATGCCGTTTGCGTCTATATCGAAGGTAACTTCTATCTGCGGTATTCCGCGCGGCGCGGGAGCAATGCCCGTCAGCTCGAAACGACCGAGCGTCTTGTTGTCTTTTGCGAATTCTCTTTCGCCCTGCAGAATATGAATATCTACCTGAGTCTGATTATCCGCGGCGGTGGAGAACACCTGCGACTTCTTGACGGGGATAGTGGTATTTCTTTCTATAAGCTTGGTGCATACGCCGCCGAGAGTTTCTATACCCAAAGACAACGGCGTTACGTCGAGAAGAAGAACGTCTTTCACTTCGCCGGAAAGCACGCCGCCCTGAATAGCCGCGCCTATCGCCACGCATTCGTCGGGGTTGATGCCCTTGAACGGTTCTTTGCCGGTGAGCTGTCTTACTTTGTCGATAACCGCGGGAATTCTCGTCGAGCCGCCGACTAATATAACCTTATCGATGTCGGAATAAGAAAGTTTCGCGTCGTTCATCGCTTTGGTCATCGGTTCTACCGTCGCTTCTACCAAATCGGACGTCAACGCGTCGAATTTCTGTTTGGTAAGGTTGATGTCGAGATGCTTGGGACCCGTTGCGTCTGCGGTGATGAAAGGCAGGTTAACGTTGGTGCTGCTCATGCCTGAAAGCTCTATCTTCGCTTTTTCCGCGGCTTCTTTAAGTCTTTGCATTGCGAGCTTGTCGCCCGAAAGATCGATACCCTCTTTCGCCTTGAATTCGGAAACGAGGTAATCCATTACTCTTTTATCGAAGTCGTCGCCGCCGAGCTTGCAGTTACCGTTGGTCGCGAGAACTTCGAACACTCCGTCGCCTATTTCCATAACGGAAACGTCGAACGTTCCGCCGCCGAGGTCGTAAATAATGACTTTCTGCGTTTTACCTTCTTTATCGAGTCCGTAAGCGAGAGCCGCCGCGGTAGGTTCGTTTATGATACGCAAAACGTTGAGTCCCGCGATTTTGCCCGCGTCTTTCGTTGCCTGTCTCTGACTGTCGGTAAAATACGCAGGGCAAGTGATTACCGCGTCTTTTACTTCGCCGCCGAGATAAGCTTCCGCGTCCTTTTTGAGCTTGGTAAGAATCATAGCGGAAATTTCCTGCGGGGTATAGCCTTTGCCGTCGATTTCCACTTTATAATTTTCGCCCATATGACGTTTGATGGAAGAAACGGTTCTGTCGGGGTTGGATACCGCCTGACGTTTCGCCACCTGACCTACGAGTCTTTCGCCGTCTTTATTGAACGCCACTACGGACGGGGTCGTTCTTGAGCCTTCTGCGTTTGCTATTACAACGGGTTCGCCGTTTTCCATAACGGCTACGCACGAGTTTGTCGTTCCTAAATCAATACCGATTGTTTTCATAATTCTTTTCTCCTTATATATTTTTATAATGTATTTTTTCGTGTTCCGTTGCGGAAATATCCGCAACGCGTTTTTGCCTTTTTTATTTTATAACGCTCACTTTCGCATAGCGTATTACCTTGTCTTTAAGCCTGTATCCTTTTTCAAACACCTGCTTTACCGTGTCGCTCGTATCGCCTTCGCCTTTCTCTACCTGCATCACCGCTTCCGCAACGTTGGGGTCGAACGGCTCGCCCGCGGGATCGATTTCTTCTATATCCATTCCCTTAAGCGTTTCGTCGTACTTGCGCTTTATCGCCTTTATGCCTTCCTGCGTTTTTTCGTCAAGACCCAAGTCCAAAGCTCTGTCGAGATTATCTCCGACCGGCAGAATTTTTACCACCACGCTGGAAATGCCTTCGTTGAAAGCTTCCTGCCAGAGTCTGGCGTTACGCTTTTTATAATTGTCGAACTCCGCAACGTTTCTGAGCCATTTATCCTTATACTCGGCAACCTGTTTTTTGAGTTCTTCCGTCTCCCGTTCCGCCTCGCTTTTTTCGGGCGTTTCGGGCAAAGCTTCTTCTACAACGGGTTCTTCCGTTTCGGGAATCGCTTCTTCCTGTATCGTTTCTTCCGCGTTTTCTGCGGGTTCGACTTTTTTACGTTCTTTTTCGCTCATTTTTTCGTCCTTATAATTTTAATGATTTTTATAACGTTTCGCGCTTTTGCGCTACTTTTTGTTTATCATATCTTCTAATATTCTGCCCACGCCCTCTAACACGGAAACGACTTTCTGATAATCCATACGAAGAGGTCCTATCACGCCGTAAGTACCTATTTTAACGCCGCTTGCGGAATACGTCGCCGTCACCAGCGAACAGTCGCTCGGCATACTCGCGTCGTCCTCTCCGCCGATTTTTATGTTTATTTCTATATTGTCGTTGTTCTCCGACAAAAGCTCGGCAAGTCTGTCTTTGCTCGTCACGACCGACAAAAAGTTTTTCATTTTTTCGGAATCGTTGTTATATTCGGGGTGATTCAGGATTTTTCCTTCGCCTTCCATAACTACGTTCGCGCGGTCGTTTTCCACATAATCTTCTATCGCGTTCATCACGCTCTCGAAAATATCGCGATACCCCGCGAATTCTTCTTTCACGGCGTCCGACATGGAATTGACTTCTCCTAATTCTTTGCCGACGAAAAGTTTTGAAATAAGCCGCGAAGCTTCTTCTATCTGCCCGTCAGGCATCGTTTCGGGAATGCTTATAAACTTATCCCTTATAAGATTAGTTTCCGTAACGATTAAAAGCAACGCCTGATTAGGCTTATGACGGAAAATATCGAGTTTTAATATTTTTTCTTTTCCGCTGTGATTCGCCACCGCCACGGAAGTGTAATCCGTAAGTTCGCTTATGACTTTAACCGTGTTCTGCACTACCGTTTCAAGATTGTCGGAATGGTCTTTGAACGCGTTTTTTATCGCGCCGATTTCTTTACCCGACAGCTTTGCCTTATCCATCAGCTCCGTTACGTAAAGCTTATACGCTTCGGTAGAAGGAACTCTGCCGCTCGAAGTGTGCAACTGAGATAAATAGCCCATCTCTTCAAGCCCCGCAAGCTCGCTCCTTACGGTAGCAGAACTGATCCCCTGCATATACTTTTCCGTTATGCTTTTAGAAGACACGGGTTGCGCCGTGGATATATAATCGTCCACGACGTACTGTAAAATTTTTTTCTTTCTGTCTGAAAGTTTCATTTTTTCCCTTCTTCCGGCGTAGGTTTAAGTCTGGCACGCGCCTTTGTTTTCTGTTAGCACTCTAAACCTCTAACTGCTAACTTTGACATAATTTTACACTTATTGTACGGCTTTGTCAAGAGATTTATCACATCTTTTTTAAATATTTTCAAATATTTTTTTCAACGTAAAAATCCCTCGGTTTTGTCGGGGGATTTTTCTCTTAAAGTCAGAAGTTTTTCTTTTTTATTTCCGCTTCGGCAAGCCTGTTGCCGTCGTAAACAAGATGATAATCGTGATATTCGCCGCGTTCTATGTCTTTGATAAAAATCCTTAAATCTTCTATCACGCCTGCGTTTCTCGGATCGACAATGCGGCTTATCGGCATAAAATCCACGACTCCCTCGTCCGTTTTGAAAGGAAAACGCGATTCGTCGAAGTCCTCCGGCAATTCGGACAAAAAGACGTAACCCGTTTCGTCGTCGTAATTCCAGGTAAATTCGGATATCAGTTTAACGCTTTGCACGACTATTCCGCTTTCTTCTTTAATTTCGCGTTTGGCGCACTCTTCTAAAGTTTCGCCCGCTTCGAGGTGTCCGCCCACGGCGTTCCATAACCCCATAAACGGCGGTTTAACGCGGTTTATCATCAATATATTGTCTTTATGTTTAACGAAACATAACGTTGCTTTTTTAGGCATAAACAGTACCTGCCGTTTTTTCTTTAATGTTATTCCGTTCTCAGCGCAACGACGGGGTCTTTTTTTGCCGCCGCACCCGCGGGTATCAGTCCCGCAACCAGCGTAAGAAGAACACTCACGCCGATAAGCGCGATTGCCGCAAACGGATTAAGCGAAGCAATCGAACCGACTTCCGGCACGAGCGATTTTATAATAACGTTTATCGGTACAGACAGCAAATAAGTCACCGCCACGCCTATCGCGCCGGAAAACAAGCCTATAAGGAAGGTTTCTGCATTGAAAACGCTTTTTATTTCTCGTTTAGACGCGCCAAGCGCGCGCAGAACGCCTATTTCTTTAGTTCTTTCCACAACGGAAATATAAGTGATTATGCCTATCATCACGCTGGACACGATAAGCGATATAGACGTGAACGCTACGAGAACGTAAGTCACCGCGTCTACCATCGTGTTAAGCATACCGAACATCATACTCATCATATCGGAATAGGCTATATAATTTTCGTCGGTGGTTTCTTTATCGGCATTCCATTCGTCTATATACTCCTTGATTTTTTCTTTGCTTTCAAAATCTTTGGCGTAAACGCTTATTTTAGACGGCGTGCTTATCCCCGCGACGGCGCGCGTCGTGAGGGTTTCCGTTAGGAATCCTCCGCTGTTTTTTAATCCGAGATAAACTTCCGTCGTACCGTCGGAGCTTTCCCTGCAGGCTTTGGCAATCTCGCTGTTTTCGTTTAACGCGATAACCTTTTCGGTAAGGCGCGGAGAATACGCCAGCCCCGTTTTAAGAATGCCTCTGACGTTCTTTTTCTGTCTGATTATCCCCGCGATTTCGAGCTTTTCGAGTCCCGCGGCGGATTCGTCTACCCTATTCGCCCAGAACGAATTTCCGATTTTTCCGAACATCAGATCGTTTTTGGCGAGATAGAACTTTTTGCCGAGCATATCTGCAACGGAAAAGCTTTTCGGCGCGGCGGAAGCCCCGTCCATACTGCCGAACCCGAACGTGTTCTTTGCCGCGTCGTATTCGCCGGATATGTAACCTAACAGCATAAGCGTTATATCGGGAATCTCGTTGTAAGAATCCACCACGAGGACGATTTTGTTCGCGTTTTCCGCGCTGAATTCGGGAAGTTCGCCGTACAACACGTCGTATTGCTCGGAAATCAAATCCCTGTCGGGCATTTCCGCGATAGTCGGGATATACTGCCGCACGAATCCCGTATTAAGCCCCATAGCCGACTGCAATCTGTTCTCGAAAGAAGCCTCTATCGTGCTGACGATAGAATCTATCGAAGTAAAGACTTTATTGCCGTTAAGCTTTATGTCCGCGTAAAAATAGTCGTTCATATCGAACCCGTAATCGTAAGACGCGGAATAATATAACGACTTATCGAGATTTTTGAGATAATGTACGAAGCCGTTTTCGGACTCGTCCGAAAGATTGTTTGTTTTGAGCATTCCCGTAAGCTTTATAAACGCGGTCTTTACGAAAACATTGTCGAGCGCGGGAAATTTTTCTTTCGCGTCTTCTTCGTACACTTCCGAAAAAGACGACAAATCGACGGAGTTTTCGGAAACGGTAAGCGGATAAGTAGAAAGCGTATCCGTCTGCATACGCGACATATAGGCATTAAAGCCGTTTGACAGCGCAAGCACCAGCGCGACGCCGATTATACCTATGCTCCCCGCGACCGAAGTGAGAATCGTTCTGGCTTTTTTGGAAATAAGGTTTTTAAGCGACAGCGAAAACGCCGTTTTAAAACCCATTTTAGGCTTGCGCATAACCCGGCTTTCCGCAACGGCTTCCTTGTCAAACGGGTCGGAATCGGCTATTTTTTCGCCGTCTAAAAGTCTTATTATACGGGTGGAATAGCGTTCCGCAAGTTCCGGATTATGAGTCACCATAATAACGAGCCTGTCTTTTGCGACTTCTTTTAAAAGTTCCATAACCTGCACGCTGGTTTCGGTATCGAGCGCGCCGGTAGGCTCGTCCGCGAGAATGATTTCGGGATCGTTTACGAGTGCGCGGGCAATGGCAACTCTCTGCATCTGCCCGCCCGACAGCTGGTTCGGCTTTTTGTTTTCCTGCCCTTTAAGCCCCACTCGCTCGAGAATTTTTTCAGCGCGTTCCTTCCTTTGCTTTTTAGGTATGCCCGAAAGCTCCGGCGCAAGCTCTACGTTTGCAAGCACCGTCTGATGCGGAATAAGGTTATAGCTCTGGAAAACGAAGCCTATGCAGTTGTTTCTGTAAGCGTCCCAGTCTTTGTCGCAATAATTTTTGGTTGACTTGCCGTCTATGATAAGGTCGCCTTCGGTATACCGGTCAAGCCCGCCGATAATATTAAGGAGCGTTGTTTTGCCGCAGCCCGACGGACCTAAAATAGAAACGAATTCGTTTTTGCGGAAGCCCAGATTCACGCCTTTGAGCGCGCGAACCTCGTAATCGCCCGAACCGTAAGTTTTAACTATATTTTTAAGTTGCAACGCGCAGGTTTCTTCGGGTTTTGCCATAGTCTCTCCTTTTATCCCGTTTTTAATATGCGGATTTTTGCGGGAAGTGCTTTTTTCTTTATTTAAAATTATAAGTCGCGAACCTTTAATCGATATTGAAAATTCGCGACTTATCGTCATTTTTTTTAACACATTAAGCGTTTTGTTAAATTATATCGCCGAGCGCGGTCACAAAGCCCGTAACGTCGTCAATGGGAAGCCCTTCTAATATTCTCGCCTGTTCGTATAAAACCGACGCGTATTTTTTGAGCGTTTCTTTATCCGATTCGAAAAGGCTTAAAAGCTTGTCGAGAATTTTATGCGACGCGCTTATTTCGAGAATCTTGTCTGCTTTTATTTTTCCGTCCGCGTTGGGCATAGAGTTTAATACCTTTTCCATTTCTATGGAAACGTCGCCGCCGGAAATAAGGCAAACGGGATAGGTTTTTAAATTAGAAGTAAGTCTGACTTCCTTTACCTTATCGCCGAGATCCGTTTTCAGCTCGGCAAGCATATCCTTGTATTTCTCGTTCTTTTCTTTAAGCTCTTCTTTTTCCGTCTCGCTGTCGAGCGAGAAGTCCGCTTCGGATACGGATTTGAACTTCTTGCCGTCGTAATCCATAAGGATTTTCGCGACGAACTCGTCCACGCCGTCTTTGAAGAACAGAATTTCGTAGCCTTTCTCTTTCGCTTTCTCTATCTGCGGGAGCTTTGCGATCTTCTCGTAGCTTTCTCCGGAAGCGTAATAAATATCCGTCTGACCTTCCGCCATACCTTCTACGTATTCTTTAAGCGTAACGAGCTTTTCTTTTCTCGACGAATAGAACATCAGCAAATCTTTAAGCTTGTCTTTGTTCATTCCGAAGCCCGCGTAAACGCCGAACTTGATGGCAAGCCCGAATTCCGCAAACAGTTTTTCGTAGGTTTCTCTTTCTTCTTCGAGCATCTTCTTAAGTTCGGAAGAAATTTTCTTTTCTATGCTGTTCGCGATGGCTTTAACCTGTCTGTCCTGTTGCAGAATTTCACGCGAAATGTTAAGCGACAGGTCGGAGGAATCGACCACGCCCCTGACGAATCCGAAATAATCGGGCAGAAGCTCTTCGCACTTCTCCATAATCATAACGCCGTTGGAGTAGAGCTTCAAGCCTTTTTTATAATCTTTGGAATAATAATCGAACGGCGCTTTGGACGGGAAGAACAAAAGCGTGTCGTAAGTAACCGCGCCCTCTATCTTGGCGTAAACGCCTTTAAGCGGATCGTTCCAGTCGTGAAATTCGTTTTTATAAAACTCGTTAAGATTCTCTTTGGTGACTTCCGACTTGGGTTTTTTCCACAAAGGAATCATACTGTTAAGCGTATCGAGCTTTTTAACGTCTTCGTACTCGGGCTTGTCGTCGGGCGAACCTTCTTTTCTCTCCGAATGCGTGCAGAGCATCTGAACGGGATAACGGATATAATCGGAATACTGCTTTACGAGATGTTTAAGTCTGTACTCGTCGAGAAACTCCGAATATTTGAAATCTTCGGTGTCTTTCTTTAAGGTAAGCACGACTTTGCTGCCCGTTCCGTCTTTTTCCGTTTCGGTTATCTCATAACCGTCCGCGCCGCAGCTTTCCCATTTATATGCCTTGTCGCTGCCGTACGCTTTGGAATAGACTTCTACCTTATCCGCAACCATAAACGCGGAATAAAAGCCCACGCCGAACTGCCCGATAAGCTCGTTTTCTTTGTCCTCGTTCTCCTTTTTAAAGGCGAGCGTGCCGCTCTCCGCTATCGTGCCGAGATTTTTTTCCATATCCTTGTCGGTCATACCGATGCCGTTGTCTTCTATCGTCAGCGTTCCGGCATCTTTATCGGGCGTGAGCGTGATTTTAAAGTCCGGATTTACACTCGTATCGGTGAGCGAAATAAATTTGAGCTTATCGATCGCGTCGGACGCGTTGGAAATCAGCTCGCGCAAAAATATTTCTTTATTAGTATAAATAGAGTTGATCATTAAATCAAGCACTCTTTTAGATTCTGTTTTAAATTCTTTCATTTTATTCTCCTTAAACCTTTCGGTCTTGTCTTTCGCCTTGTTTCTAAATAATCTTGTTTCTAAATAATAATATAAAAGAAAAAGAAGAATTTGTCAACGGATTACAAGTTTATTTCCGCAACGATTCTCCTTTTAAAAGATTTGCGGCGGGGCTAAATAACCCTGCCGCAAAACTCGCCGCAGTTCAGTTATTCCACGGCTATATTGCCGCTGTGAATCTCTTTCTCCTGCTTTTTGGGTACGTTCACGTTAAGCACGCCGTTATCGTATTTTGCTTTAACGTCTTCTTCGCTTATCGCGTCGCCGACGTAGTAAGAACGCGAGCAGGAAAAGCTTCTTTCGCGCCTTAAATAATTCTTGCCGTTCTCTTCTTTTTCGTCGCGCTTCGCTTCTACCGTGAGATACCCGTCTTTAAGCGTAACGCTTATGTCTTTCTTTTCAAAACCCGGCATATCGACCGCAAGTTCGTATCCGTTTTCGGTTTCTTTTATATCCGTCCTCATAGAACCGCGTTTGTCCGCATACATAACGGGTTTGAAAAACCCTTCAAACGGATCTTCCCAAAAATTAAGTCCCCAACCTTCGTTGTTTCTGTCGTTTCTTTTTTCCATATAGTTTTTCATAATATTCCGTCTCCTTTCATTTATTTTTTTATTTTATTTAGCAACCTAAAGCATTAAGTGTTAGCACTCTCTTCTTTCAATTGCTAACACATATTATATGCAATAAAGAAAATTTGTCAAGAGTTTTTCCGAAAATTTTTTAATTTTTTTGAAAAATTTTTAAAATGAAAACAGAGACTACAAGAAAGCTCGTTAATCTTTTGTTTATTTTCTGTCTTTGCCTGCCGCCTGTTATCGGAATGACAGAGAGAACTATGGTAGCACTTTATGTCATTGCGGACGCCTTTGACGGACTGCCCCGACGGGCTTAGTCCTTCGTAGCGACAGCGGAGAAGCGTGCTTTGAAAAAGCCGTGGCAGGCTCTCTCCATATTTTGTCATTGCGAGGAGCGTTAGCGACGTGGCAATCTCCTTTCTATAATCATTATGAGATTCCCACGTCAAGGGGCTTTGCCCCTTTCCTCGGAATGACAGTATGTAGTCGTCGCGGCAAACTCGGCGCTGTCATTGCGGACGACTTTGACGGACTGCCCCGACAGGCTTAGTCCTTCGTAGCGACAGCGGAGAAGCGCGCTTTGAAAAAGCCGTGGCAATCTCAGCCGCAACTCGCAAGAAATACCTTTCTTTGCAAGGGAAAGGGACTGTTTTCCGAGTCCGCCCCTATTCCCCTACACCCCGTTACCCTGAAAACTCCTCATATCCCCCTGCCCCC
>ULRP01085709.1_pt1 | contig 19096 bp, 30 predicted proteins | sample 1955521 | NCBI WGS metagenome assembly ULRP01 (sample SAMEA4835685, study PRJEB28245) | human gut metagenome | biome: gut microbiome; material: fecal sample | place: Denmark | collected 2008
TAAAGGTAAAAAACTTCCAGGACATATGGGAAGAGTTACAGTTACAATACAAAACTTAGATGTTGTAAAAGTAGATTTAGATAAAAATGTAATATTAGTAAAAGGTAGTGTTCCAGGACCAAAAGGAGCTATCTTAAAAATAAAATCAGCTATAAAAGCGTAAGGTTATAGAAAAGGAGGAAATACGAAATGCCAAAGGTAGATGTATATAACATGCAAGGTAAAAAAGTTAGCGATGTAGAATTAAGTACAGCAGTATTTGGAATTGAACCAAACGAAGCAGTTGTACATAGTGTTTTAGTAAACTACTTAGCTAATCAAAGACAAGGTACACAAAGTACAAAAACAAGAGCAGAAGTTCGTGGTGGTGGAAGAAAACCATGGAGACAAAAAGGAACAGGTAGAGCAAGACAAGGTAGTATACGTGCTCCACAATGGATTAAAGGTGGTATAGCTTTAGGACCAAAACCACGTTCATATAAATATAGAGTAAATAAGAAAGAAAAACAACTTGCAATAAAATCATTATTAAGTGCAAAAGTATTAGATAGTGAATTAACAGTTGTTGATAAATTAGAAGTTAAAGAGCCAAAAACTAAAGTTATGGCACAAGCTTTAACAGATTTAAAAATAACAGGAAAAACATTAATTATCTTAACAGATAAAAATGAAAATGTTTACCTATCAAGCAGAAATATAGAAGGTGTAAAAGCTATTCAATTAAATATGATAAATGTATTTGATTTATTAAATTGCAATAGATTAGTTTTACCACTTGATACTGTTAAAAAATTAGAGGAGGTGTATGCCTAATGTTACCAGAAGAAATCATAGTAAGACCAGTAATAACTGAAAAAAGTAATGATGAAATGCAATCAGGAAAATACACTTTCGAAGTTAACAAAAAAGCAACAAAAGTTGAAATAGCAAAAGCTGTTGAAAAACTTTTTGAAGTAAAAGTATCAAATGTTAACACAATGATAGTTAAAGGAAAGACAAAAAGAGTTAGATATAAAGAAGGAAAAACTCCAGATTGGAAAAAAGCTATTGTTACAATAGATATGAATCCAGCTGAAAGAACATATCTTGGAAAAGGTGGAAAAGAGATTAAAGCTTCTAAGAAATTTAAAGATTCTATTGACGAGTTTATGGGAGCATAATCAAATTATCGCTTAAATCAATTTTAAAAAAATAGAATTGAAAGAATATCGGGAAATAACCCGGAAAAGAAAGAATATCTGTAGACGGAGCAGGAAAAAATCCGTAAAAATACAGAATGGAAGTTTGTATTAAAAAACAATGCAAATGAACGAGAAAGGAAAGATAGAAATGGGAATGAAACATTTTAAACCATATACACCATCAAGAAGAAATATGACAGTTTCTGATTATGCAGAAATAACTAAAAAGACACCTGAAAAGTCTTTATTAGAAAAGAAGAAGAAAAATGCAGGAAGAAACTCATATGGAAGAATAACAGTAAGACATCAAGGTGGAGGAAATAGACAAAAATATAGAAAAATAGATTTTAAAAGAAATAAAGATGATATGGAAGCTACAGTTGTTGGAATCGAATATGATCCAAATAGAAGTGCTAACATAGCATTAATAAAATATGAAGATGGAACATTAAGTTACATTATAGCACCACAAGGATTAACAGATGGAAATAAAGTAATATCTGGAGATAAAGTTGATATAAAAGCAGGAAACTGTGCACCAATATCAAGTATACCAGTAGGTACATTAATCCATAATATAGAATTAAATCCAGGTCAAGGAGCTAAATTAGTAAGAGGTGCTGGACAAAGTGCACAACTTATGGCTAAAGAAGGAAAATATGCACATGTAAGATTACCATCAGGAGAGATGAGACTAATTTTAGCAAGATGTAGAGCTACAATAGGAGTAGTTGGAAATGCTGACCATGAAAATGTTAAATTAGGAAAAGCAGGAAAAACAAGACATTTAGGAATAAGACCAACAGTTAGAGGTTCTGTAATGAACCCAGTAGATCACCCACATGGTGGTGGTGAAGGTAGAGCTCCAGTAGGACATTCTGGACCAATGACACCTTGGGGCAAACCAGCATTAGGATATAAGACAAGAAATAAAAAGAATAAAACAAATAAATTTATAGTTAAGAGAAGAAAGTAAGATAGGAGGAAAATCATATGTCAAGATCAAGTAAGAAAAAACCTTTCATAGCACCAGAATTGTTAAAAAGAGTAGAAGCTATGAATGATAGTGGAAATAAAGAAGTTATAAAAACATGGTCAAGAGCTTCAACAATTTATCCACAAATGATTGGACACACAATTGCTGTTCATGATGGTAGAAAACATGTACCAGTATATATTACAGAAGAAATGATAGGCCATAAATTAGGTGAATTTGCTCCTACAAGAACATTCAAAGGTCATGCAGGAGAAAAAACTACAAAGAAATAAAAAAGAATAATTTAAGGAGGGAATTGTAGTGGAAGAAACAGCAATAATGGAAGCAAAAGCAACATTAAGATATGCGAGAATATCTTCAAGAAAAGTAAAAATTGTTGCAGATTTAATAAGAGGTAAAAATGTTGATGAAGCTTTGGCAATCGTAAAATTTACACCAAAAGCATCATCAGTTATTATAGAAAAATTATTAAAATCAGCAATTTCAAATGCTGAAAACAATCATAATATGAAACATGACAATTTATATGTTGCTGAAATATATGCAAATCAAGGTCCAACATTAAAAAGAATAAGACCTGCTGCAAAAGGTTCAGCAGTTAGAATTAGAAAAAGAACAAGTCATATAACAATAGTTTTAAAAGAAAAGGAGGCATAATTTAGATGGGACAAAAAGTACATCCAACAGGTGTAAGAGTTGGAATAATCAAAGATTGGAATGCTAGATGGTATGCAGATTCTAAAAATTTTGCAGATTACTTAGTTGAAGATCAAAAAATCCGTAAATTTTTAAAGAAAAAATTATATACAGCTGGAATTTCAAAAATAGAAATTGAAAGAACAGCCAAATTTATAAAAGTTAATGTGTACACAGCTAAACCTGGAATAATAATCGGAAAAGGTGGAGCTGGAGCAGAAAGTTTAAAAGCAGAATTAACAAAATTAATAGGAAAAGATATAAACATCAATATAGTTGAAGTTAAAGCAGTAGATACTGATGCACAATTAGTTGCAGAAAATATTGCAGGTCAATTAGAAAGAAGAATTTCATTCAGAAAAGCTATGAAACAATGTATGCAAAAATCTATGAAAGCAGGAGCTTTAGGAATAAAAACAGCAGTATCTGGAAGATTAGGTGGAGCTGACATGGCTAGAACAGAATTCTATAAAGAAGGAACAATTCCACTACAAACTTTAAGAGCAGATATAGATTATGGATTTGCAGAAGCAGATACAACATATGGAAAGATTGGTGTAAAAGTTTGGATATATAAAGGTGAAGTTCTTCCAGCTAAAAAAGTGGAAGGAGGAGACAGATAATGCCATTAATGCCTAAAAAAACAAAATATAGAAAAATGCAAAAAGGTAGAAATAGAGGAAAAGCAACAAGAGGAAATAAAGTAACAGATGGAGAATATGGAATACAAGCTGTTGAAGCAGGATTAATAAAAGGAAATCAAATTGAAGCAGCACGTATTGCTATGACACGTTATACAAAAAGAGGTGGAAAAGTTTGGATTAAGATATTTCCAGACAAACCAATAACACAAAAACCAGCTGGAACTCGTGGTGGTAAAGGTAAAGGTAATGTTGAATATTGGGTAGCAGCTGTAAAACCTGGTAGAGTTATGTTTGAAATAGCAGGAGTATCAGAAGAAATAGCTAGAGAAGCCTTGAGATTAGCTATGAATAAACTACCAATTAAATGTAAATTTGTAGTAAAAGAAACTGAAAGCAAGGTGGGTGATAGTGATGAAGATAAATAAGATTAGAGAAATGTCTTCACCAGAATTAGAAAAAGAATTAGGTGAACTAAAAACAGAATTATTCAAATTAAAATTTAGTTTAGCTACAAATGGATTAGATAACCCAATGAAAATCAAAGAGGTTAAAAAAGATATAGCTAAAATAAATACTGTATTAACAGAAAGAAAAATTGCAGAAGCAAAGGCTTAATTATAAAATTAGACGCAAATAAGAAGGAGGTATAAAACCTATGGAAGAAAGAAATCTTCGTAAAGTTATGGTTGGAACTGTTACATCTGACAAAATGGATAAAACAGTAGTTGTTTCAGTTGAAACAAGTGTAAGCCATAAAATGTATGGAAAAACAGTAAAAAGAACATACAAGCTAAAAGCACATGATGAAGAAAATAAATGCGAAATAGGAGATAAAGTAAAAGTAATGGAAACAAGACCGCTTTCTAAAGATAAGAGATGGAGAGTAGTTGAAATTCTTGAAAAAGGAGGAAAATAAATCATGATACAACAACAATCAATACTAAAAGTTGCTGACAATACTGGAGCTAAAGAAATTATGTGTATCAGATGTATTGGTGGTTCATACATGAAAACAGCGAACATCGGAGATGTAATAGTTGCTTCTGTTAAAGCAGCAACACCAGGTGGCGTTGTAAAAAAAGGTGATGTAGTTAAAGCTGTTATTGTAAGAACTAAAAAAGGTTTAAGAAGACCAGATGGTTCATATGTAAAATTTGATGAAAATGCAGCAGTAATAATAAAAGATGACAAAACACCAAAAGGAACACGTATATTTGGCCCAGTTGCAAGAGAATTAAGAGAAAAGGATTATATGAAAATATTATCATTAGCACCAGAGGTTCTTTAGTCAGTTGAATCAAATAATTAATATAAAGATATTTGAATAAAAACTTAACCAAAAAAACAAAGAAGGAGGTTAAACTTAATGAAAATAAAAAAAGGAGATACAGTCCAAGTTTTATCTGGAAATGATAAAGGTAAAAAAGGAGAAGTATTAGAAATTATACCTAAAGACTCAAAAGTAGTTGTAAAAGGTGTAAATGTTAGAAAAAAACACATCAAGCCAAGAAAACAAGGCGAAGAAGGTGGAATAATCTCTATTGAATGTGCTATAGACAGCTCTAAAGTTAATGTAGTGTGTTCAAAATGTGGAAAATCTGCTAGAATAGGATATAAAACTGAAAAAGACAAAAAAGTTCGTATTTGTAAAAAATGTGGAACTATAATAAAATAAAAATAGAAAGGACTTTTTTGAGGGTGATTAAACCTTAGAAAAGAAAGGAGGAATAACTAAAAATGGAAAAATTAAGAGAACAATATGAAAAAGAAGTAATTCCAGCATTAATGAAAAAATTCCAATATAAATCAACTATGCAAGTTCCAAAACTTGACAAAATAGTTATAAACATAGGTTTAGGAGATATAAAAGAAAACCCAAAATCATTAGAAAATGCAATGAATGATTTATCACAAATAACAGGACAAAAACCAATGATAACAAAAGCAAAAAAATCAATTGCTGCATTCAAATTAAGAGAAGGAGCTAACGTTGGATGTAAAGTTACATTAAGAGCTGATAAAATGTATGATTTTGCATATAAACTATTTAATGTAGCACTTCCAAGAGTAAGAGATTTTAGAGGTGTTTCCGAAAATTCTTTTGATGGAAGAGGAAATTATTCAATGGGAATTAAAGAACAATTAGTATTTCCAGAAATAGAATATGATAAAGTAGACAAATTAAGAGGTATGGACATTATATTTGTAACAACTGCTGAAACAGACGAAGAGGCAAAAGAGCTATTAAAATTATTAGGAATGCCTTTCAAAGCATAATTAAGGAGGAGAAAAAATAATGGCTAAAAAATCTATGAAAGTAAAACAAGCTAAGCCACAAAAATATAAAACAAGAGAATACAATAGATGTAAAATTTGTGGTAGACCACATGCTTATATTAGAAAATATGGAATTTGCCGTGTATGTTTCAGAGAATTAGCACACAAGGGTGAAATTCCAGGTGTAAAAAAAGCGAGTTGGTAATAAAATCTAAAAAAGGAGGGAAAGTAATTGAATACTACAGATCCAATAGCAGACATGTTAACAAGAATAAGAAATGCTAACAGTGCTAAACATAAAACAGTTGATGTACCAGCATCTAAAATGAAAACAGCTATAGCTGAAATTTTATTTAAAGAAGGATATATCAAAGCATTTGAATTAATAAAAAATGAAAATCAAGGAATTGTTAGAATTACTCTAAAATATGATGAAAAAGGAACTAGAGTAATTGATGGAATAAAAAGAATAAGTAGACCAGGTCTAAGAGTATATGCAGGAAAAGAAGAATTGCCAAAAGTATTAAATGGTCTTGGAATAGCAATAATTTCTACATCAAAAGGATTAAAAACAGATAAAGAAGCAAGAGCTGCCGGAATGGGTGGAGAAGTTTTAGCTTATATTTGGTAATAAAAAGATAAAAGAATAAAATAAAGGGAATCACTATTTAGATAAGGAAAGAAATAAATAGTTTCAAAAAACCTTAAAAAAGGTGGATTCCATGTCATAAAGCAAGGAGGGAAAACAAAATGTCAAGAATAGGAAATAAGCCTATTACAGTACCAACAGGTGTTGAAGTAAAACTTGATGGACAAAAAATAACTGTAAAAGGACCTAAAGGTACACTAGAAAGAGAAATACATAAAAATATTTCTGTATCAGTAGAAGATAATATTATTAAAGTAACAAGACCAAATGACGAAGCAATAAATAGAAGCCTACATGGTTTAACAAGAACTTTAATATGCAATATGATAAATGGTGTAGAAAAAGAATATACAAGAGAATTACAAATAAATGGTGTAGGTTATAGAGCTCAAAAACAAGGAAACAATTTAAATCTAACACTTGGATATTCTCATCCAGTAATATTTGAAGCACCAGAAGGAATTTCATTTGATGTTCCAAATCCAAATACTATTATAGTAAAAGGAATAGATAAAGAATTAGTTGGCCAAACAGCAGCTAATATTAGAACAAAAAGACCACCTGAAGTATATAGAGGTAAAGGTATTAAATATGCTGAAGAAGTTATTAGACGTAAAGTTGGTAAAACAGGAAAATAATAATTGATAAAAAGAAAAATCACTTTATTAATAAGGGAAAGGAGAAAAATAATGGTTAGTAAAACAGATAGAAAGCTAGAAAGAAATAGAAGACATAGAAGAGTTAGAAACAAAGTATCTGGAACAGCAGAAAGACCAAGATTATGCGTATATAGAAGCAACAGCAATTTATATGCACAAATAATTGATGATGTTGTAGGACATACATTAGTATCTGCTTCAACATTAGATAAAGAAATAAAAACTAAAAAGTCTAATGCAGAAGCAGCTAAGGAAGTTGGAGCTTTAATTGCAAAAAGAGCAGCTGCAAAGAAAATAACAACTGTAGTATATGATCGTAGTGGGTACATATATCATGGTGTTGTAAAAGAACTAGCTGAAGCTGCAAGAGAAGGAGGCTTGGAATTCTAATGGAGGAAAATAAAATGCCAGAATTAAAAGAAAAAGTAGTAGCTATAAATAGAGTTGCAAAAGTAGTAAAAGGTGGTAGAACATTTAGATTCAGTGCTGTTGTAATCGTTGGTGATGGTGCAGGACATGTTGGAATTGGAAATGGTAAAGCTGCTGAAGTGCCAGATGCAATTAAAAAAGCTATTCAAGAAGCTAAAAAGAATTTAGTAGAAGTTCCAATAGTTGGAACAACAGTACCTCATGAATATATTGGGAAATTTGGTAGTGCAAAAGTTATGCTTAAACCAGCTGCTGTTGGTACAGGACTTATAGCAGGAGGAAGTGTAAGACCAGTATTAGAGCTTGCAGGTTATAAAGATATACGTACAAAAGTTATTGGAACAAATAATCCAAGAAACGTTGTATATGCAACTATTGAAGGTTTGAAAAACATGCAAACACTTGAACAAGTAGCTAAAAAAAGAGATAAAAAAATTGACGAGATTATGTAATAATCAAAATTTGTAAATAAGGAGGTGCGAAAGAGTATGAAATTAGGAGAATTAAAACCAGCTGTTGAAAAAAAGGCTAGAAAAAGAGTTGGACGTGGTACAGGATCTGGAACTGGAAAAACTTCTGGAAAAGGACATAAAGGACAAAAAGCAAGAAGTGGTGGAGGAGTTAGAAGAGGATTCGAAGGAGGTCAAACACCATTATATAGAAGACTTCCAAAAAGAGGATTTACAAATATTCACGCTAAAAACTATACAGAAGTTACATTAACTATGTTAAATAAATCAAAAGCAACAGATGTAACAGCAGAAAGCTTAGTAGAAGAAGGAATAATCGGAAAAATAAATGACGGAATAGTTGTATTAGCAACAGGAAAATTAGAGAAAAAATTAAATGTAAAAGCAAAAAGATTTACTGCAACTGCTAAGGAAAAAATTGAAGCCCTAGGCGGAAAGGCAGAGGTGATTTAGTTGTTTAAAACAATAAAAAACGCTTTAAAAACACCGGATGTTAAAAAACGACTTTTATATACATTATTACTTATAGTATTATTTAGACTAGGGTGTTACATTACAGTACCAGGAGTAAACACAATAACATTAAATCAAGCAATGAATTCTCAAAATGGAATTGCAGGATTTATAGATATAATCTCAGGAGGAGCTTTTTCTAGATTTTCAATATTTGCAATGTCAATAAGTCCATATATAACAGCATCAATAGTTGTTCAATTATTGACAATGATAATACCATCATTAGAAAGAATGGCTAAAGATGGAGGAGAAGAAGGAAAGAAAATAATAAACAGATGGACTAAGGTTATAACAATAATCTTAGCACTTGTTGAAGCAATAGGAATATATTTATCATATAGAAAATCAGGAATCTTTATTAATGAAGGATGGTTAACTGGAATATTGGTAGTTTCATCATTAGTAGCAGGAACTTCTTTACTAATGTGGTTAGGAGAGCAAATCACAAGTAGAGGAATAGGAAATGGAATATCAATTATAATATTTATAGGTATTATATCAGGGTTACCAGGTGCTGTAACAACTATTTGGAATTTAATATTTACAACATCTGGATTTAGCACAATCGGATTAATCACATCATTAGGAATAATAATTGGAGCAATTCTATTAGTGGCTGGAGTTGTATTTGTACAACAAGCTGAAAGAAGAGTACCAGTACAATATTCTAAAAAAGTTGTAGGAAGAAAAATGGTTGGTGCACAAAGTACACATATTCCATTAAAACTTGCTATGGCAGGAGTAATGCCAGTAATATTTGCATCATCATTTATGACATTTCCAGCAATGATAATATCAATGTTTGCAGATGTACAAAATCTAACAGGATTTTGGGCAGGAGTTTATAAATTTTCGATTGCAACATCATCTTCAAATGTAGGATGGGGATATTCATTAGCAAATGCCATAATATATTTACTATTAATAATGGGATTCACATTCTTCTATACTTATGCTACATTTAACCCAGCAGAGGTATCAAACAATATAAAGAAAAATGGTGGATTTATTCCAGGAATTAGAGCTGGAAAGCCAACAACAGAATATTTAAAAGCAATAATAACAAGATTAACAATATTTGGTGGATTATTTTTAGCAGTAATTGCAATATTGCCAATGTTATTAAGATTTACAAGTTTAAATGTTTCATTTGGAGGAACTTCAATACTAATTGTTGTAGGAGTTGCACTTGAAACAGTACAACAATTAGAATCACAATTAGTAATGAGACATTATAAAGGATTTTTAGAATAAAATAAAAGATAGTACCTGTTCACAAATAGGTGCTATTTTTTTGAAAAATTATACATAAAATATGAAAATGATTGACAAACTAGGCAAAATAAGCTAAAATAGAATTGCAAAGAACGAAAGAGAGCCTCTAAGAAATTAGAGGCGCATATTTTTTCGAAAAAAGAAAGGATGAAGAAGTTATGAATATTATTATGTTAGGTGCCCAAGGAACAGGTAAAGGAACAGTTGCAGGTTTGATAAGTGAAGGTATAGGCTTGCCACAAATATCAACAGGAGATATATTTAGAAAAAATATAAGTGAAAAAACAGAATTAGGAATAGAAGCTGATAGATATATATCACAAGGAAATTTAGTGCCAGACACAATAACAGTGCCAATGGTAGAAGATAGGCTAACATGGGAAGATGCAAAAAATGGAGCAATATTAGATGGTTTTCCAAGAACAATAGAACAAGCTCAAAAACTAGACGAAATATTACAAAGTAAAAATGAGAAAGTTGATTTAGTAATAAATCTAGTAACACCAAAAGAAGAACTAATAGACAGAATGATAACAAGAAGAGTTTGTACAAACCCAGATTGTAAGACAACATATAATACAAAACTACATCCACCAAAAGTTGAAGGAATATGTGATAAATGTGGATCACCATTAAAACAAAGAGCAGATGATTCAGATCCAGAAGCAATAAAAAGAAGATTAGAAACATATGAAGAAAAAACAAGTCCATTAGTAGAATATTATAAAAATAAGGGAGTATTGAGAACAGAGACAGTAAGTTTATCTGTAAATAGAATGGGAAAAGATGTTGCAGAAGACATATTAAAAGATATATCAAAATAATATAATATCTCAATATATAAAATAAGAAGATTAAAAATCTCCTAAAAAAGATTATGGATAAATGCGAGAGGAAAGGAGAAAAAATGGTTACAATAAAATCAAAGAAAGAAATTGAATTAATGAGAGAAGCTGGAAGAGTTACAGCATTAACTCACAAAGCAATAGAAGAAGCAATAAAACCAGGAATGACAACTGCAGAACTTGATCAAATTGCAGAAAAAGTAATGAAAAAAAATGGGGCAATATCAGCAGAAAAAGGATATGATCCAGGAATAAGAGGAGTACCAAAATATCCTGCTGCAACATGTATATCTATAAATGATGAGGTAATACATGGAGTCCCATCAAATAAAAGATACATAAAAAATGGAGATATAGTCAGTGTAGACTTAGTGGCATTAAAAAATGGATATAATGGAGATGCTGCAAGGACATATATGGTAGGAGAAGTATCTAAAGAAGCAAGGAGATTAGTTGAAATTACTAAACAAGCTTTTTTTGAAGGAATAAAATATGCTAGAAAAGGAAATAGAATAGGAGATGTGTCACACGCAATAGGAGAATATGTTAAATCACATGGGTATTCAGTTGTAAGAGAATTTGAAGGTCATGGAATTGGAAGATCTATGCATGAAGAACCAGAAATTCCTAATTATGGCAAAGCAGGTAGAGGAATTAGATTAGAACCAGGTATGACATTAGCAATAGAACCAATGGTAATAGCGGGAAAACCAGACATATTTCAATTAGATGATGGGTGGACGATTGTAACACGAGATGGAAGTTTAGCAGCACACTATGAAAATACAATTTTAGTTACAGAAAATGAGCCAGAACTATTGACAATTCTATAAAATTATTATATAATGTATGAGTTAAAATTTAAAATAGAATATTATGGAAAATTTAAAAATTTTCTAAAAATATAGCTCTTTAAGAAGGAGGTACATAACTTGGCCAAAGAGGATGTAATAGAGGTAGAGGGTATAGTAGTAGAAACACTACCAAATACAAATTTCAAAGTAGAACTTGAAAATGGACATCAAATATTAGCACATATTTCAGGAAAGTTAAGGATGAACTATATCAAAATTCTACCAGGAGACAAAGTTAAAGTTGAATTATCACCATATGATTTAACAAGAGGAAGAATAACATGGAGAGCAAAGTAAAAAATTAACCCAAATAAACATATATTATTTAAAAGTTGGAGGACAGGTAATACGCTGACCGATAAAAGGAGGTGCAAGATATAATGAAAGTAAGACCATCTGTAAAGAAAATGTGTGACAAATGCAAAGTAATAAAAAGAAAAGGTGTAATTAGAGTTATATGTGAAAACCCTAAACACAAACAAAGACAAGGGTAACCTAAAAGTTTATAACACAAATGAGGTAGCGGCTGTTAAACTTGAAAAAGTTTACATATCAAATTTGTGTTTATATATATGTCTGAAATAAGACTTAAAGATCTAAAGGAATGTACATAACATTTCATTAGATGCATTTCACCTTTAAGTTATAAATAGGACAACACTACAAAGAACAGAAATGTTCAATATTTGAATAAAGTTCAAATTAAAAAGAAAAAAATTTGGAGGTGTAAAAAAATGGCTCGTATAGCGGGAGTAGACTTACCTAAAGAAAAAAGAGTAGAAATAGGACTAACATATATTTATGGTATAGGAGTATCTAGTTCAAATAAAATATTGGCAAAAGCAGGTGTGAATCCAGACACTAGAGTAAAAGACTTAACTGATGATGAAGTTAATAGTATAAGAAAAGTTATTGACGAATCATACAAAGTTGAAGGAGACCTAAGAAGAGAAGTAGCACTTAATATTAAAAGATTAACAGAAATTGGATGCTATAGAGGATTAAGACATAGAAGAAGTCTTCCAGTAAGAGGACAAAGAACAAAAACTAATGCTCGTACAAGAAAAGGTCCAAGAAAACTAGTAAGCAAATCAAAAAAAGCTGTATAAGATAATGAATTAGTAATATAGCGAATTCGTATAGATATTGATGCAAAATATTGAACATATTTTTATTGTTTGATAATTGTGTTATTTTAAAGGAGGGAAAACAAAGAAATGGCTAACAAAAATGTAACAAAAAAACCAGTAGCTAGAAGAAATAGAAAAAACATTGAAAAAGGAGAAGCACATATTCACTCTAGTTTTAACAATACAATAGTTACAATAACAGATACAAAGGGAAATACAATATCATGGGGAAGTGCAGGAGAACTAGGTTTTAAAGGATCAAGAAAAAGTACACCATTTGCCGCTGGAGAAGTTGCTGAAACAGCAGCAAAAGCAGCAATGGAACATGGTTTAAAAACTGTTGAAGTATATGTTAAAGGACCAGGAGCAGGAAGAGAAGCAGCAATAAGAGCACTTCAATCAGCAGGTTTAGAACTAAGTAGTATTAAAGACGTAACACCAATCCCACATAATGGTTGTAGACCACCAAAAAGAAGAAGAGTATAATAAAAAATAATGTAAAACATAAACAAGATAGAGTAAATAGATAGAAAGAGGTGTAAATAAAAGATGGCACGTTATACAGACGAACAATGTCGTATTTGCCGTAGAGAAGGACAAAAATTGTTCTTAAAGGGTTCAAGATGTTATACTGATAAATGTAGTATCTCTAGAAGAAACTATGCACCAGGACAACATGGACAAAAAAGAGCAAAACTTTCTGAATACGGAACACAATTAAGAGAAAAACAAAAAACAAAATCATATTATGGAGTTGGAGAAAAACAATTTAGAAGATATTTCCAAATGGCATCTAATAAAAAAGGAGTAACAGGTGAAAACCTATTACAAATATTAGAAAGCAGATTAGATAATGTAGTTTATAGACTAGGGTTTGGAGCTTCAAGAGCACAAGCAAGACAATTAGTTAATCATGGCCAATTTGAAGTAAATGGAAGAAAAGTTAACATTCCATCATACTTAGTAAAAGCTGGAGATATAATAAATGTAAGAGAAAGCAAAAAAGATAATGTTGCAATCAAAGCAAATATTGAAGCAAATTCAGCAAGACCAATTCCAGCATGGCTAGAATTAAACAATGAAACTTTAAGTGGTAAAGTAGTAAGATTAGCATCAAGAGAAGATGTTGATATCCCAGTTGAAGAACATTTAATAGTAGAGCTTTACTCTAAATAGTTTTTAAAATATTAGGAGGTAGAAATGATAGAATTTGAAAAGCCAAATATTGAATGTCTAGAGGTTGATGACACAAACAATTATGCAAAATTTGTATGTGAACCATTAGAAAGAGGATATGGTGTAACAATAGGAAATTCATTAAGAAGAATACTACTTTCATCATTAACAGGCTGTGCAATAACAAGTGTTAAAATAGAAGGAGTATTGCATGAGTTTTCAAGCATACCAAATGTTGTAGAAGATGTACCAGAAATTATAGTTAACTTAAAAAATGTTAGACTAAAATTTACTGAAAATGAAGAAAAAGTTATGAGAATTAACTTTAAGGGAGAAGGAGAAGTAACTGCAGCAGATATCGTTACAGATGGAACTGTAGAAATTCTAAACCCAGACTTACATATAGCAACTGTATCAGAAGGTGGACAGTTGATAATGGAATTGACAGCAGATATGGGAAGAGGATATTCCCCTTCAGATAAGAACAAAAAACCTAATCAAGACATATCTGTGCTTCCAATAGATTCAATTTATACACCAGTAAAAAAAGTAAATTATCAAGTAAAAAACACTAGAGTAGGGCAAATGGTTGACTATGATAAGTTAATTATCGAAGTTTGGACAGATGGAAGCTTAAAAGCTCATGAAGCATTAAGCTTAGCTGCAAAAGTTATGACAGGACATTTAGAACTATTCATAGATTTATCAGAAGCAACGAGAAATACACAAGTAATGATTGAAAAAGAAGAATCAAAAAAAGAAAAAGTATTAGAAACTTCAATAGAAGAATTAGAACTATCTGTACGTTCTTTCAACTGCTTAAAAAGAGCAGGAATTGCTACAGTTGAAGATTTAACAAATAGATCTGAAAATGATATGATGAAAGTTAGAAATTTAGGAAAGAAATCATTAGATGAAGTAATTGCAAAATTACATTCATTAGGACTAAATTTCGCTGAAGAAGACGAGTAAAAATATTGTAAATAATGTGAATAAAGGGTAATCACTTTCTCATAAGGGTAGGGGACATATCTTGTCCCTGAAGACAGTCCTTAGGGAAAGATGTGTCCCCTGACAATAGAAAAAGGAAGGTGAAAATAGTGGCTATAAACAGAAAATTAGGTAGAACTACTGATATAAGAAATTCGATGTTAAAAACTTTAACAACAGATTTAATATTACACGGAAAAATTGAAACAACAGAAGCAAGAGCTAAAGAAGTAAAAGCAATAGCTGACAGTGTAATATCATTAGCCATAAAAGAAAAAGATAATTATGAGACTGTAGAAGTAAAAGTAGTTAAAGCGAAATTAGACTCTAAAGGTAATAAAGTTACAGAATTAACAAAAAGTAAAAATGGTAATGAATACCTAAAAGTTGTAAAAGAAGAAAAAATCGAAAAAAGACAAAAAGACTTACCATCAAGACTAAATGCAAGAAGAAAAATGATGACAAAAATCAACAAAGTTAAAGATGAAAAAGGAAATAATATAGATTTAATAGCAAAACTATTTAATGAAATTGCTCCAAAATACGAAGGACGTGTTGGAGGATATACAAGAATAGTTAAAGCTGGACCTCGTAGAGGAGATGGAGCTGAAGTAGCTATATTACAACTTATTTAGTAAAAATTGAATAAAATTATCAAGAGTGGAGTAGAGAACGGCTCGTTAATCCCACAGCAACCTACATAAAGGCAAGGTGCTAAAACCGACAAAGCGAATAGCTTTGAGTGATGATTAGAAATATGAGAACTCTTAGCATATGCTAGGAGTTTTTTTAAAGGGCAAAAACGGAACCGACCCCGAATGTACCAAGGGCAAAAATGGAACCGACCCCAAATGTCCCTAAGAAAGGAAGTAATAAATATGAAAAAGTTTTATTTTACATCTGAAAGTGTAACAGAAGGACATCCAGACAAATTATGTGATTATATTTCAGATACAATATTAGATGAAGCTTTAAAACAAGACAAATATTCAAGAGTTGCAGTAGAAACATTTGCATCAGCAAACCAAATTACTATTGCAGGACAAATAACAACAAATGCTAAAATAGATGTTGAGAAAATAGTTAGAGATAGAATTAAAGAAATTGGATATGATAATGCGGAATTAGACATAGACTACAAAACCTGCAAAATAGATATAAATATAACAAAACAAAGTTCAGATATAGCTCAAGGAGTAGATATTGGTGGAGCAGGAGACCAAGGGATAATGTTTGGATTTGCATCAGACGAAACAGAAGAATATATGCCATTTGCAATATCAATGGCACATAAGTTATCAAAAAAACTTACCGAAGTTCGTAAAATGGGAATATTACCATATTTAAGACCAGATGGAAAAACACAAGTAACTGTGGAATATGAGGGAAATCAAGTAAAAAGAATAGATACAATATTGATTTCAACACAACATAACGAAGATGTAGATATAGACGCTTTAAAAACAGATATTAAAGATAAAGTAATTAATGCTGTAATTCCACAAAAATATCTTGATGAAAACACCAAATATTATATAAATCCAACTGGAAGATTTGTAATAGGTGGACCTTTAGGTGATACAGGGTTAACAGGAAGAAAAATAATTGTAGACACATATGGAGGATATGCACGTCATGGTGGTGGAGCATTTTCAGGAAAAGATGCAACAAAAGTAGACAGAAGTGCAGCATATATGTTACGTCATATTGCAAAAAATATTGTAGCAAATGGATATGCTAAAAAATGTGAATTACAAGTTGCATATGCAATCGGAGTTGAACAACCAATGTCAATATTTGTAGATACATTTGGAACAAATACAATTCCAGAAGACAAAATTAAAGAGATTGTTACAAAGAACTTTGATTTAACGCCAAAAGGAATAATAGAGTATTTGGGATTACGTGAACCTATATTTACAAAAACGACAAACTATGGACATTTTGGAAAACCGGAATTACCTTGGGAAAAAATAATCGATCTAAAATAACTAATCACAATAAAACAAAAATTACATATAATAGCCATAAGGAGGAAAAAGGTATGGAGAATTTTATTATAAATTCAATACTTTGGACATTTGCTCTTTATGGCTTATTTGAGCTAATTAAACAGATTATATACATGTGTACATATACAAATATGAAAGAAGATGGAATATACATAATAATAGCAGTAAGGAATCAAGAAGAACGAATAGAAGGTTTTTTGCGTTCAATTTTATTCAAAATTTTGTATGGCAAGGAAGAGTATATTAAAGATGTGATTGTATCAGATTTAAATTCAACAGACAGAACTAAAGAAATTGTTGATAAAATGTCTACAGATTATGAATGTGTTAGAATTACAAATTGGAAAGAGTGTAAAGATATTATTGATAATATTAATGATATAGATAAAATATAAAAACAACTTGATTTTATGTAACGTTTATATTATAATGAACACAATCAAAAAAGAGAGGAGTATTGTAAAATATGGAAAAATTAGCAATATTAGATTGTGGAGGACAATACACTAAGGTGATAGACAGAAAGATTAGGGAATTAGGAGTAAAATCAGACATATTTCCAATAAATATAAAAACAGAAAAATTACAAGAATATCAGGCAATAATTTTATCAGGAGGACCAAATAATATATCAGATAAACAAAGATTGAGTTTCGATGAAAAAATATTTGATTTAGGAAAACCTGTACTAGGAATATGCTATGGAATGCAATTAATGTCAGACCATTTTGGTGGAATTGTAGATAGCAATATTGTAAAAGAATATGGACAAAATGAAATATGGATAGATAATACAAGTTTAATATTTGATGGAATGTCAGAAAAACAAAATGTACTTATGAGTCATGGAGATACGGTAAAAAATGTACCAAATGGATTTAAAATAATAGGAAAATCAGGAGAGGCAATAGCAGCGATAGGAAACGAAGAAAAGAAAATGTATGGACTTCAATTCCATCCAGAAGTAGACTTAACAGAAGAGGGAATAAAAATACTAGAAAATTTCATCAGAAAAGTAGCAAAATATAAAGACTTTTATGCATTAGACGACAGAATAGAAACATCTATTAAAGAAATAAGAAAAAAAGTTGGAGACAATAAAGTTGTTGTACTTGTAAGTGGAGGAGTGGACTCTGCAGTTACAGCGGCATTACTTATAAAAGCACTAAATCCAGACAATGTGTATGCAATTCATATTGACTCAGGATTTATGAGAAAAAATGAAAGTGATATAATATGTGAAAACTTAAAGAAATTAGGGTTGAAAAACTTAATAAGAGAAAATGCAAAAGAAATGTTTTTTAATACAATAGTGGAAGTTGAAGGGAAAAAGATAGGACCATTAGTAGACACAATAGATCCAGAAGAAAAAAGACAAATAATAGGAGAGATTTTTATAAAAATAGCCAATAATGTAATTGAAAGATTAGGACTAAATCCTGAAAGTACATTTATTGCACAAGGGACTTTAAGACCAGATTTAATAGAAAGTGGTAACCCAGAAATAAGTGGATTTGCTCACAAAATAAAAACACATCATAATGATGTAGCTATAGTAAGAGAGGCACGTAAAAAAGGTCTTATAGTAGAGACAAACAGTGACTGGCACAAAGATGAAGTAAGAAAAGTTGCTAGAATGTTGGGATTGGAAGAAAGCATAGCTTCAAGACAACCATTTCCAGGACCTGGACTAGCAATACGATTATTATGTCATGATAAAAATGAAGAAGTTATAATTACTAAAGAGGAAATAGATAAAATAAATGAAATTGTAAATCAAAAGGGAGAAAAAGCACAAATAATTCCAATTAAATCTGTAGGAGTACAAGGAGATGCTAGAAGTTATAAAAATCTAGGAATATTGTACGGAAATGGTATTGAATTAGACTGGAATAAAGTAACTACAGTTGCAAAACAAATTACAGATTCAATAAATACAATAAATAGAATAGGTTATATACTAAATGTAAAAGATGTAAATAAAAAAATTGAATGTTTTAATATGAAAATAAATGATGAGTGTGTTGAATTACTTAGAGAATTAGATAAAATAGTTACAAGTAATTTGGAAAAAAGCCGAGTAAATCAGACATTTGCGGTATTATTACCAATAGGAATTACCAAAAAATATTCAGTAGCAATAAGGACATTTGTTACAAATGATTTTATGACAGGCAAACCAGGAGGAATTGGATTAGAAGTTGATAAAACAATGCTTGAAAAAACAATAAAAGAAATAGAAGATAATTTCTCAGATAAGATAGAATTTATAATTTATGATGTTACAAGTAAACCG
>ULRP01055451.1_pt1 | contig 19037 bp, 15 predicted proteins | sample 1955521 | NCBI WGS metagenome assembly ULRP01 (sample SAMEA4835685, study PRJEB28245) | human gut metagenome | biome: gut microbiome; material: fecal sample | place: Denmark | collected 2008
TCATCGCAAAAAGCGAAATATACCAGTGACGGTTATAGCGCTTCCTCCCCAAAGCGAGATACAGCGCTGCGATCGCCAGGTATGGCAGGAGGTGCAGTCCGAAAAGATTTCCCGTCACAAGATCCGTAAGGAGCCCGCCCACGAGTGCAAGCGTCATCGCCGTCTTGTTGTCAAAGATCAATGTCGCAAGGACGATGACGACCAGCCACAGATCCGGCTGATGCAGCCCCGAGAAAAAAAATGGCATCACCGAGGACTGCACAAGAAAAACGAGAAAGCTCAAAAAAGCCAGTGCATAGCCGCTCATTCCTTCTCACCTGCCTGATGTTTATTGGGATTCATCGGCGGTTCCTTCTTTGGCGGCTTCACCAGGATACTCTCTGGCGTCGCCCTCTGAATATGGTCCGTGATGATGAAGACCTCCTCCAGATGAGAGAAATCAGCCGCCGGAACAATGCGTGCCACCTGCGTGCCGCCGATGGAGTCGACATCCACCTGCTCGACGGTACCGATGACCATCCCCTTCGGATACACCCCGCCATAGCCGGATGCCACGATGGTATCCCCCTTGATGACATCCGCCTCACGCGGCAGATTCACGAAAGAGAGTTTGCCCGGCTCACTGCTGTTTCCGGAAACCATCGCCACCACGCGCGAGGCCGGACGCGCAACGATACCACCCACCGATGTACGCGGATCCAGAAGGAGCTGCACACGTGCGGAATTCTCATACACTTCACTCACAAAGCCCACAAGACCCGTCGGGACGATGACAGGCATATACTTCTTGATACCGCTGTCACTGCCGCGGTCCACGACCAGCGTCTGTGTCCATCCCCCGTAGTCGCGGGTGATGACAGAAGCCCCCGTCAGGTGGTACTGTTTATAGCCCTGCTTGAACGAAAGGAGACTCTTCAGTCGGATATTCTCCGCAAGGATCTCGCTGTACTGAGCCTGCTCCGCGCGAAGACTTTCATTTTCCTTCCGGAGCGCATCCAGCTCGTTCCAGTTCCCCCACGCGCCCGAAAGTAAGTCAAGCCCCTGTGTGAAAGAAAGCGCCGTCCTGCTCGCGGTATAGTTGAAAGGAGCTGCACCGATAGAAAGCGGCTGCGAAATGAAAGGGATGTACTCCCTATGCCGCCAGAACCAGCCACATGCGCCCATGAAAACAAAGAGGGCGACCGCGGCGGCCATCTTTTTTCTGCCAAAGAAAATCACGATCAAGCGCCTCCGTAATATTTTTCACCGTTCTCGATGAGAAACGGCAGATCCTTATACATGCCAAGAGCCTGATAGCAGCCCATAGCCAATACCTCCCCCGGCAGAGCCGGTACGAAGACCGGCATATGAAGCTCTCCGGCGAGCCAGTCCTTCAGCCCGTCTAAAAGCGCACTGCCGCCGGAAAGAAGCAGACCATTCTTCAGAAGATCGCCCGCCATCTCCGGCTTCGCCTCGCGAAGGACACGGCGGATGAGCTTCAGAACAGGCTGCAGGATACGCTGCATCACCGGTCTTAATTCCTCCGTAGAAAGCTCCACCACCACTTCCACGCCATCACGGATCCTGCGCCCGCGGATAGTGAATGTCGCCTGCCCATCCGCCGCTTTGAGAGAGATCACTTCACTCTTCAGCTTCTCCGCCTGATCCAGCCCGATCATGATCTGATACTTTTCCTGCAGATACTGGCAGATCCCCTTATCGATATGATGCCCGCCGAAAGGGATCCCCTCCTGCGTGACGATCCCTCCGCAGCTGTAAAGCCCCGCATCAGCGACATCACGCCCGATGACAAGAGAAAAGATCACAGACGGTGCCAGCATATCCTTCCCCGCCCCGATAGCCGCAGCCGCCGGCGAAGGAAGAAGGTACACATGCTGCGCGCCGGCGTGGATCAAAGCATCCACCAGCGCATGCCGCGTGACCGAGCTCGTCTCGCCCGGAATGGAGATCATCACCGTCGGACGCGACACCGCATGATGAAGCGATTTGCGGATAAAAAAACGAAGCATCGCCTTCGTCATATCATAATCAGCGATGACGCCATTCTGTACCGGCCACTCCAGAGAAATATTCTCCGGCGCCTTGTGGTAATGAATGAGCGCCTCCGTGCCAAAGCCCAGTACATGGCCGTCGATGTTATCCACCGCGACCGTACTCGCTTCGGCAAGGATCACTTTATTCTCCCGGTAGATACGGACTTGGGACGAGCCCATGTCCATACCGATCCAGTTCGATAGTCCTCGAAACATTTTCATGGTAAACCCTCACGATATATAAAGGCCGGTACAGAGCTCTCCACGGTCAAAGACCTGTGAGATACAGCGAAAATCCGCGGCACATCCTGAAACGCAGCCCCTGTCTCTGTCCGATGTATTCAAATGAAACGTCTTATTATTATAGCATGTTTACCATGGAGAATACAGTAGAAAGAGACGGTTTGGAAGCACCATAGCCAAGGAAATATATGACGACGAGCCATCGGACTGTGATCAGAGATTTACTGCTAAGACAAAGAAAAAAGCATGATAAAAAGCCGGGGCATACCGCCTCGGCTTTCTGACCTCCTCAAAGGTCGATTCCCTCCATGTATTACCCCACCTTCATGGGTGTAACTGGACGAATTATATTTTGTCCGATATGATCGGAGAAATTCTGGTGCGTCTAGAGGGATTCGAACTCTCGACACCTGGTTCCGGAGACCAGTGCTCTATCCACTGAGCTATAGACGCTTAACAAGCGTTATTATAGCATATGGAGAGAAAATAAGAAAGGGGAAAAGATGTCTCGCTTTTGCCCAACAGGAGGATACGAACCAGATCCCGCTCTCCTCCAGTACCGGATCCTTCAAAACTATTTTTCTACAAATACTCTCGGGATACGCTTCAGGTCGCACATGATTTCATGCGGGATGGTCTCAGCCGCAGCAGACACTTCATCGACAGTGATTTCTTCCTCTCCCTGCTTGCCCATGAGGATGACTTCATCGCCGGGACGGACTTCATCATCGCAAGCGACCATGAACTGATCCATGCAGATGCGGCCGACAATCGGGCAACGCTTGCCATTGATGAGGACGACGCCCTTATTGGAAAGGTTTCTATGCCAGCCGTCCGCATAACCGATCGGGACAGTCGCAGTCTTCATATCCTCTTTAGCGACATAGGTACCGCCGTAGCCGATGGCTTCGCCCTTATGCAGGATCTGGACATGGGTGACATGGCTCACGACGCTCATCGCATACTTGAGGTCGAGCTTGTTCGTCATGACGTCCGATGGCTGCGGCCCATAAATGATAATGCCCGGACGGGCAAGGTTATGCCAGCTTCTCGGGATATCAATGACACCGGCACTGTTGGCGGAGGAGATCACGAAGTTTTCATCGACCGGCATGTAGGAGATCGCTTCATCGAAGCGGTCAAGCTGCTTCAGTGCGGCATCCTTCTCCTTGTGGTCCGCTGTCGCCATATGGGTGAAGGTGCCATGTGCGTGGATGTGCGGATAGGCTTCGAGCTTTTTGAGGAGCGCAGGTACGTCCTCTGGATGAGTTCCGATGCGGTTCATGCCCGTATCGATCGGCAGCATGACTTCGATCGTTTTCTTCGAAACAGCCGCGATGGCTTCCAGGGCGTCAAGATCGACGGTATCATCGATCGGCATGATGAGGTCTTTATTCACACCGATCGGCATATCCTCCGGCAGCGGCAGTCCCAGTACATAGATCGGGCAAGTGAATCCGGCATCGCGCAGCTCCGCTCCTTCTTCCACACGAGCAACAGCAGCAGCGACGTATCCTTCCTCGAGGGCGATGCGCAGCGTTTCCTTCGCGCCATGTCCATAGGCATTCGCCTTCACGACAGCGAGCACATTCACTTCCTTCGGCAGATGCGCGCGAATGACCTTGAGATTGTGACGAAGCGCATTCAGATTGATTTCCATGTAAGAAACCAGCATTTGTATTCCTCCCATTCTTTTCTGCCGTCGGCAGAAATGAAAAGCACCGCGCCAAAAGCATCAGGGCGATGCCTGATACTTTGAAGCCTCGGTGCTTCCTTTTATTTTTATGCATCTATCATACCGCGATTGGAAGGAAATGGCAATGGGACCGTTTAAGAAAACAAGCTTTCCACAAGCGGGATCCATGCCCATGTCAGGAAACTATAGAAAAGCAGTCCGGCCGCCAATCCCACGATAGCCCCGTTGATACGAATGCCTTCTAATTCACGGTATACCTTCGACTCGATGAATTCATTCAGTTCCTCTTCCCGAAAACTTTCCAGGACTTCTATCATAGACCATGATAAGAAACCATGCTCATAGGTGATGATCTCTGCGATCAAATCTCTTCCGATAGTGTCCAGCTTCTGTCTAAATTCTGAGTCTTCTGTAAAAGAAATACTTTGCTCTATAGCTGGTTTCAATTTTTCTGCCAAAGCTGGCACACCCCAATGGTGCTGAAAATCAGAAATCCCCTCGTCGATCCGTTTTTCCAAAGGGAAGGAAGCGAAGAGACCCCGCCCAAATTCCTGCAGCGCCTCCAACGTAGCCGGTTCTTGCAGAAAACGAGCGATCAGAAGATCCCACTGTGACAAAAGCTCCTGATGAAACGGATTGTCCTCCCTTTTCCATGCTTCCATTTCTTCGGCTAAAGCATCCAATGCCGCCTCAGCCAACTGGTCATAATCGATCGCGCCAAACCATTTCCCGAGCGTATAGCCGATAGATCCCAAGAAGCCTTTCTCTTCCCGGTCGCCTGCCTTTCTCAGCTGCTCTGCCAGTTTGTATCGAAGGGATGGATCCTCGATTTTCCGTTTTCCCTCCTCCAAAAGACGAAGAAGCCATTTTTCCCGATTCATCTCCTGCTGTAACCGCCCTTGCGCGAAAGAAATAAAAACAGGCAGCCATTTCTGCGATTCACTCCGTCCCCAAGTGGCTATGTCTTCTCTATGACTAGACAGAAATTCTACTGCATAGGTGGCTCCCTTCACTGTCAATGTTTGAGAAATAGATTCTCTGTGACTGGTAAGCCATGGAAGACATAGATCCATCAAGGAAAGACGGGATATCTTTGCCAGCAAATTCTTCGGGCTCAAAAGGCTCTGATTCATTTCTACCACTTTTTGAATAATCCGATCCCGGTTGGCTGGAACGAGCGGCTTGATAGGGAGAAAATGTTTCCGAAAGAGTGCCTCTACGGCAATGAAATCTGCTGCGCATCCGATACAGCAGGACTGGGCCATGAAATAAACCAGGTCTGCCCAATACGTGCCCTGCCAGGGACTTCCCTCTTTGAGCCAAAGCGAAAATAGCAGAAAAAGCAGTGAAAAGAAACAAATCCCATTGGCCGTTTTATATCGTTTCATTTCTACGCCTCCTTATATGACGGTTGATGGTTGATGGTTGTCAGTATGCCTAAACGGAAACGCTGATTAAATCGCAGAGCCGGATTTCATATGGATTTTTATACATAGCTTCGTCATCATCTTCCTTAAATGGCTCGCTATTCGCGTCAGATGATTCCTTGCTCTATATAAAAATCCAAGAATGAAATCAGACAACGATTTAATCAGTGTTTCCAAAAATCCAAGAGTAAAATCTGACAACTATTGCATCAGTGTTTCCCATAGGAGTGATACAGCAAAAAAGGCCGCTCCCAAGAAAGCTCCCCACAGAGAACCATTGATACGAATGGCCGCCACATCTTCAGATACAGATTTTTCTGCCAAGGATGCCATCGTCCGACCATCATAACCAGCCAAAGCCTTCTCCACCACCGACGCCGCCATGCGATGCATCCATCCCACATGCGGCCGCACCAGACGTAAGAAGAAGGCATCGAAATCCCGCCGCTTCTCCTGAGCAGAAAGCTGTCCGTCCACCAAAGAAAGTAAAGCCTCTGCCAACCGATGCGCCAGTGGCTCTTTCTTTTCCTGCCATAAGGAAATGAACCAATTCCGCCCTTTCCCAGACAATAAGCGACGAATCAACTTCTGTGCAGCACCATTGACCTGCCGCTTCCAAACCTCATTGGTCTCTAGCTGGACGATCATTGCATCATAGGCCTCTCCCATCTTTTGGCGAAGCTCACTTTCCGGATCCGTCAAAGCCTCTGACAAGGATAACATCTTTTCCTGCACTTTTTTTACCATCTCTGCATCCCGATCCTCTACCGCATCCCGGAAGAGGGAATGAAGCCAGCCCTTATCATTATATTTCCGCCAAGCCAAAAGATAGACTCGCTGGATTTCTTCCTGCGTCACCTCAGCCTGCAGAAAGCCCTTCACCTCGGCCGCCAAAGCCTCCGTCAAAAGCTCCTTCTTCGGATAATTGCGAAATGTCGCCATCACCTTGGCCATATGCCCCGCCCAGTCTATATCTGCCGCTTTTCTCTCGATCGCCTCACTGGACATCGTCCATAACGATTCCGCAGGAAATACAGTCAGCACCATGTGAATCACATTCGCTGCCAGCTTCTCCGTCAGATCCCGATGGTTCGTCAACCAACGAGCCACCACATCAGAAGGCACATGCTGGCGCAGGATCTCCGACAGCCGTCCCCTGGTCAGAAGCTCATTCACCACCATATCTTTCGCGATGGATACAATCATTTCCCGATTCTTCGCGATCAAATCCGTTCGCCAGGAAATGCCAAGGGGCCTGCGAAATAAAGAAGTCACGCCGAACCAATCGGCAAAACCTCCTACCGCCGCCGCAAAAGACATATGAAACACCCCTGCGAGCCACGGGCTCTCCCCCTGAAACGGAGCTGCCCCTAAGGTAAGAACCACAGAGCTCGCCAGTATACCGTCAGCAAGCCATCTTTTTTTCAAAGAAATCACCACCTCCGATTAGGGAAACACTGATTAAATCGTTGTCAGATTATACTCTTGAATTTTTATGCATAGCGAGGAATAGCCTGACGCGAATAGCGAGCTATTTAAGGAAGGGGATGACGAAGCTATGTATAAAAATTCTTGTAAAATCGGACTCTGCGATTTAATCAGCGTTCCCTTAGATATCACTGGGGAAACGCTGAATAAATCGCAGAATCAGATTTCATCAGAGTTTCCCTAGTATGCAGTATACACCGATGCATATATTATTGTTCATTGTTTGCACCTAACAACCAGTTACCACTTATCGATCCATTTTTCCAGTTCATCCAAGGAATCAATGATAGAATCACAAGCCTTTTCCGTGACCGTATAGGCTTTATCTATCGCATCCACCAAGGTATCTGCCGTTTTCGCCAATTTCATCACAGCAGCTTCCTGCTCCTCTGCTGGCAGCTGCTCTATTTCCTGATCCACATACTCTCCCACCTTGTTTAACAATTGATCCAACATGGATGGCTCTTCCTCTGCCTGTTTCTCTTCCACCATCTTAGCATAAAACTGCTCTGCCCACTGTTGTAATGCTTTACTCGCCATACCATTCGCGTCATCCCTGTTTCCAAATGGAATCTCAGGAAAATTGTTTCCATTGTCACTCATCCTATTTCCTCCTTATGAAATACTTTTTAGCTGCCTGATCATCAGCTTTTCTTCTAGTATATCCAAGAGGTTGGACAAAAAATGGGTATGAGACATATTTCTTTGAAAAATTTTGATGAAATAAAAAATGTTGCTAAACATCCGGCACACACCAAACATTCAACAACATTTTCTGTTATAACCCATAGTGATTAAATATTTCCCCATAAAATTTTATGATAAAGCATCATATTTTTTATGCCTATATAGCTCTATTTTTTTGATGCCACTCCTCTCATTCCAAATTTTAGTTTTTGCCAAAACCGTAAATTGCATCTGCTTCTGACTATAATCATATGTACCTTCAGGAAAGATAGAATTGACATAATACCTAGTATGATTTTGTACGAAAAAAGAAAATAGAATTAACTCATTCTCTATGTGTCCCTTTGCCAAATAATTTGCCATAATTTTAGTGGCAAAAGATACCTTTCTTCTATCATACAAAAAGAATTGCGTTTGGTTACTATCCAATACTTTTTCAAAAATGCACAAAGCATGCAACCGCTCTTCAACTTTATAAAAATTCTGATCCTTAGAAAAAGACGACACAGAAATTGTTCCACGCAGAATATGGTCTAATACCCACTTACTGGTCTGCTGCTGAAACGGATATCGTTGTTTCAATTTATGTAACCCAGCCAGATGATAAAAATTATCTGCCCTAAAAGCAATTTCAATGGTATGGGCTTTCCCTTTTCTCCCTAAAACCACCTGATATTCAACGGTCATTAATTCTTGATATGCCCTAGCCGCTAATTGCAAAATATCAGCTTCCATAAAATAACCTCGCTAAAACAAAATGGACGCTACTGAGAAAATAGCGTCCATTTTGCAATTCGCTATTTTTTATGTCTGCACATGACATGCATAAGTCAGGTTGAGGTATGAATAGCTAAACCCTACACAAGGCTACGCTGAGTCCCGCTTCCTGACACGCTTCTCAGCATCAACACCCATACTGACACACTCTGTTGCCAGTTCTCTACGTATAGAATATTCTATTTTCTCTATTTTGTCAAAGCTTTTCTTCCCTCTAAAAAATAATTTTTCAGCTATCTGTATATCAACTTTCAGTATATGGTAGCAGATTAGACAAGGAATGGGTATGAGAAATATTTCTTTGAATATTTTTAATGAAATAAAAAATGTTGCTAAACATCTGGCCCATGCCAAATATTTAGCAACATTACTACTATATAACTAAACTTCCCACTTAAAGCCATCATAAATTAACTAATGCATCCCAAGGGAAAAAGTCATTTGATATAATCCTCAACGAAAAGGCTCATTTCATACCGCAAATGCAACAAAGTACTATAGGGAATAACACAAAGATTTCTCCACATGGGTCGAAATGACGATAGCATGGATTAACGCTAGAAAAAGGGGAGTATTAGTATAAGATCTATAGATTTATTTCAATACGGCCTCCGCTTCTCTTCTGATAAAATAAGGTAACTCCACATTATATTTCACACATCCCAGATAGGTCATTTTCACATACGATTTCCAAGCTTTAACATAATCTCGTTTCCGTGTGGCCGCCACGCATGGCATAATATAATCCTTCCAAAAATGCTCATAGACTTTACCTGCCTTTGGCTGTGCGTTGATCCTTGCTACCACATCTGATGCATAGATATAATAAGCAGCTGCTAAATCTTGATTTTCCACAGACATCTCTACCGCTTTATTTCTAAGATGCCGCACGATATAAACAGTTCTATGATATATGCGATGTTCAATCTGAAGTGCATTACAAGTAGCCGTTACCAAAGCACAGCAACTATCACTACTAGTATCGTGAATCTCGTGATAAGGCTGCGTCTCTTCTACAGGTACACTCCTTCTTCTTTCCTCTTCGGCTGCTGCTTCTTTTTCTCTCTGGATTTTTCTTAAAATATCCGCCCCTAGCGTCTGTCCTTGCTGAGAAGCTTTCCGAGCAAACATTTCAGCATGCTGCTTATTCACACTGGTTCCCTGTCCATAGTAGTACATACTTGCGAGCAAGGCGAGTGCCTCTGGTTCTGTCTGGTCTTTCAAATAGGTTATCGCCTTTTGATAATCTTTTATTTCATAGGCTAGCATGCCAATATAGAAATCAGCTTTTTGGAATCCTCTATCCCGTTTTCTGATGTACATGAACATACTTGTTAGCAATTCATTTTCATTTTTCCATGCAGCATTCTTTACTCGATTTTCTCGTGTATGCTGATTATAATAATATTCCCCTAGATATTCGACAGCTTGGATATTGTCATTAGCTGCTGCCACTTTCAGATAGAACAATCCTTCCTCTTGCGATGCCTTGGATTTTATTTTGATTTTTTCCACACCTATACGATAGGCATCCTCTTTTTCAAAGGATAGAAATTCTCCTCGTTTGTTCACTAAATCTTTGAGTGTGATCAGCTTTTGCAGTGCTTTTTCTTCTCCTGATTTCCATGCGCTCAAGTAGTAATCAACAGCCTGATTGGGTTTCAACATCTGCTCATAGTAATAGCCTTTATAGAAATTTTCTACACTTCCCTGTGGCTCTTTAATAGATGCCACTACGTCTAGCAACTTCTTTGGCTGCAACTTTATTTTTCCTAAATGATGCAAATACAAAAGCGCAGAGGCTATATCCGGATACTGATGGTAATCACATTTTTGTAATTTTGTCTTGTCCTGTCGCGTTAGGATATTTTGGTCAAAGGTAGCATTCCACACCATTTGCAGCCAGAAACTTTCTTCAAGTCCTGCACTTTCTACTTTTTTCAAATAGGACTCTGCTTGTTTGTAATATTTAATCTCATGACTCAGCTTAAAAATACGCAAATAGGAAAAAGTCAAATTTGCCCATATAGAACCCATATACTTCCGAATTTTCAAAGCACCTTTTGTCCCTGCTGTATCATTGGCTTCGTGACTAAATTCCTTTTCTAATTCCTCTGCCGCTTGTAACAGTTTTTCCGATGCATGACGAAAACTATTAGCACGCTTATTATAGAGTTGCTGATCATCTTTGGTTTGAGTCAATAAATCCTGTACAATTTTCTCTGTTTTTCCATCTTTCATCTGTACAGCATCCTTTTTCAATGCTTCCAGATTTTCTTTTACCCTAGACTGCCGTACCACATATCGACCTTCATAAGAAGAGAGTACTGATCGCATCACATCTACAAAGCTAAAGTTATTCTTAGTTCCTTCATATGCTTTAACGGATCGCTCAACTTCTCGTTCTCCTAAAACAGAAATACCCATATGTACCAATTCTGATTTGATATCGTCTATATTGCTAGGTGCCTTCATCGGTAAAATCATCTTGATATCTACTCGATACTGTTTCAGTGCTTGCAACATTTCCTTTAACTTGGTTTTTGTGTAATTTTTATAGTACACATATAGCACATCTAACTTTGGAATCAATGCCTTTCGCAACGCTAAAGAACCATTGCAAGGAATATCAATCACTGTTTTATTGATGGAAATCCGAGGGCGGTACACACACAGGAGTTGAAGCAGTTGAGAGACATCGATTTCATCCTTTGCCAGGTCAAAAATTCTCTGTAATTCTTCTTCTGTTACAGGAAATTTTTGATCATAAATATTTTCGGCTACTACCTGCTCTGTATCTGCATGCGTCCAAATCACAGGGAGAGTCTTCCCTTTCTCCGCCCAATTTCCAATGATTTCACCATCAATTTGTTTCAATACCCGGCTGGGGCATCCCATCACCCCAATGACAGTATCCCCTAATAATTCTGGATAATCTCTAAACAATTCTGTTTGAGAAAGAATTTGTTTAAGCCGTTGGAAAAGTTCATTTCCGCCAGGAACTGCATTCTCTTTTAACATCTTGGCAAAATGATGGACCAGAATTTCCAGTACTGCATCATAGGCATGAATCAGCTTTTCATTGCCAGCGATCTGATTTTTCCCTTCTAGCAGCCGAGAAACCATCTCTAATTTTTCATTTGCTGCATCTATCATTACGTTTTCAGCCATTTTTCTTCTCCATCTAATAAGGACCCCATCAATAAGGGCTATCTTCCAATTGCTCCATAGCAGCTAAAATCAGATTTCCTACATTCTGTAGTTGCTTTTGGCTTTGTTTCAGTTCATCGAGCTGTAAATCCAATTGTTCAATGAGTGCAACTAAAGACCGGACAGATAAAAAGTCTACTGCCTCCGTCACAGATTCTTTCAAATCAGCTCTCTGTTTCTTCTGTTGCTGGATACATTGTTCCAAGTATTGATTCACTTCCTGCAATATGTCATTCATTTCATCTTTGCCATCTTTTTTCAAGGCCGCTTCTTTTTCTGCTTTCCACAAAAAACGAGACAATACATTCTTACCAATATATTCCTTATGTTCCGTGGATGAATAACAGGTGATTCCATACAGTTGAATTTGCTTGTTTTGTAACATATCTTTAGCATAAGACATTTGGTCTCTCAAAATTTGAGAACTCTTTCCGTCGGCTTTCGTAAATACAAGGAGTACAGGACACGGATTCTGCAATGATTCCATGAAATCCAAATCAGAAGCGGTCAATGTATTACTGGAATCCACTAACCAAATCAGATAATCCACCGTACGCAGCTGGGATTGTGCAATTTCATAATCCGTAATTTCTCGTTTCCCTTTGACTGCATCTCTTGGTTTAGAATATCCAGGAGTGTCCAAGAACGCTAATTGACGAAAATCCTGGTCAACTGCATCTGTCTGATTTACGATAAAAAGATTCTTGATAAAAGGAGCAAACCCGATATGATACGTATGATCAAATTGATGGGTAAATGCTTTCATTTCTTTTTCTATCAAACGAACTGCCTGATTGTTCTGGGTATAAGCCAAAATCTGTTGTTCTGCCCCATTCATGAAATAAGTTGGTATAGCGGTAGTAGTGGTAGAATCTTCTGGTAGCATCTGGGTATGAAACAAAGAATTAATAAAAGCAGATTTCCCTGCACTGAAAGAGCCCCCCACACCAACAATAGCCCGCCCCTTCAATAACTGATTCTTTTTATATTCCTCTACCCGATCACTCAATCGTTGCAGCCGATGACTTAAACTCAATTCATCAGGAAGATTCAAGTTCTTGACCGTATCTAGCACCTGCTGGTCAATCATCTGATTCAAATGCTGTACTTTATGCTGCATCTGCTTAGCATACTGTCCCCTTGAGGAAGGTATACGAAGTATTTTCGATACCAGTTGCAATGCCTCTGGTGCCGATACAGTTATCTCGTCTTTTAATGTTTCTGCCTGTTCATTAGCAAGATCCCACGAGAATCCCATTATCTAGTCCCCTTTCCCATGGTGCTTAAACTCAATTTAGCCTGTTTCACTTCTTGGATAAATGTTTTGCAATTTTCTATATTCTTCTCTTTTTCTTCCAATTGCCGAACCAACCGATTTCCACTTTCTTGAATCTTATTCTGAATTTGGTCCACAAAAAGAACGGCTTTCTGATTTAAGCTACTGCTAATTTGTTCTGTTAAATCATTCAATTCTTCTTCCATATCCTTCAAAATCTGATTCAACGTCTTTTCTAAATACAATCTCAGCTTCTCCACATCATTATCTTTGACCACATTATTTGGAAAAGCTTCTTCTATTTCATTTACATATTTTTCTACATTCACATTGACCGAAGGAAGTGTCAATTCCTGCATGACAAGCTTGACCGGTCCCAAAATTTCCTCGACTTCATAAGGCACATTCGCTTCCTGGAAAGCATTCACTATTTGCTTTTTTAATTTGCCTTCTATCTGATCCACAGAAATGGCATACTGCAAATCTTCTTCCAAGTGTCTTTTAGCCTCTCGCGCAAAATCCCCCGCCTGCATCACTGCATCGGCCACCGAGGCTTCTCGCCATTCTATACGTACTGTGTCATGACGCCGCTTTTTCCACCATAGATGCCCGGTTGTATAGAAATGATCTTCATTTCTAACCTTGTCCTGACTTTTGACATCTCTAAATCGATTTTGTTCTCCCATGATGTCATGCTCAATAGATTTCAACTGTTTCTTAGCATCAAAGGCAGCCTCGTTAAAGGTCTGTTCTAGGGTGCCTCTAGCCAAATCTAATGCCCGGTTGATTTCTCTTTGTTTCTTGAGAATTTCTCCCTTATCCAATTCTTCCAGGTCCGATAAATTCTGTTGTGCCACTTTCTGTATTTCATTCAATTTATCAAGGAAGCCCAATTCTTTTTGCTTGATATAATCTTCACTTTTTTCTTGCAGAATACGATTTCTTTCCTGTTTGTAGATAGTCAGTTTTTTCTTGCGAATCCCCTCATCAATATTTGACATTCCCAGCAAGAAGTCAGGATTGTCTTTTTCAAAATCCTTATAAGATTTTGAAAGGTTATCCATCGATTTTTTCTCTTCCTCTGACAACGGTTGGTGCTCTGACAACGGTTGGTGATTTTTCATTTTCTGCGCCGCTGTATACAAAAGCGAACTAATAAACACCGGTGGCAAGGCATCTGTAAAACGTTTCCCCTGACTACTAGAGGAATTCCTTTGTATCGTGTCTTTGGCTGCAGCAGATAACTTTGCAACTAATTGTGCTGCAGCACGCTGTAAAGGAAGGTTCGCATAGCTTTTTTCCTGCAACACCGAATCAAATTTGCTTCCAATCAAGACCACATGACCAATGCCTTCCTGCGGGAGTGCTTTCAACAAGAAAGTAACATCCTGGGCTGACATAAACTGCCCACAGAAACTCATTAAAAAGGCAGCATCGCAATTTTTAAGGAATCTTTTGGTGACAATGCTTCGAGAGACAATAGGGTCATTTAGCCCTGGGGTATCAATGATTTCTAAATCTTTGAGAACTGGTTCATTCATGCCAAGTTCTATATATTTTACGAAAGGTGTATACTTTCCATCTGCTCCCACATACTCTTTCAAATCAGCCTCTAAATTATCACTTAGAGGGATTTCTTGATCGCTGCCAAGCAATGTATTTACAACAACACCGCGTGTATCCGCCATTTCTGCCAATTCTTTGCATGCACGGAATTCCTCATCAATATTCTTTTTAAGCCGCTCAATCGTATACTGATCCAAAGAATCCCACTGGACTGCGGCCATGTTATTCTGTAGCTTTCTAGTATATATACTCTTTTGTTTTTCAGCTCTTCGCTTTTTTTCGTTCGCTATTGCTGTTTCAAGTCTCTCGTCAAACGTTGCCGCATTTTGGAGAATGGCATTCCAATCCTTATCTTCATAAAAAACAATTTTGGCGTAAGATTTCTCACTGTAAGAAATCTTCGTCAAAGCAGCTGTCATAGGCGTAGCGGCTTTAGGCAAAATATCTCTCCCTCTAAATAGCAGCGCATTCAGAAAAGAAGATTTACCAGCTTTGACCCCGCCAACGATACCGATTTTCAATGTGCGGTTAGTATCAACCACATCTTGCCATCCGTCTTCCACCTGTTTTAATTCTAAATTAAAACTATCAATATACTGCTCATCAATCATGGACCGTCCAGTTTCCAGAACCTTTCCGATTTCATGAAGCTTTTTAAAATAGGTAGTATTCAATTCCATTTCTTGTTCCTCCTTAAGCTTGTGCTACTTCAAAAGTACTTTTGACCTGTTCCAGTTTGGCAATGTCTTGTGTCAATGCCTGTATCTTTCCATCCATTTCTTCCTGTTTTTCCTTCTTGCTGCTCTGCAGTTGTTTCAATACTTTCATCTGTTCTTCGATTTCTGACTGGAACTTCTCTTCTATTTCCTGCATGAGGGAAGACTGTACACTATCCATACTTTCTTTGATTTTTGGTGCTAATTCTCCGCAGAGACGAGGAATGGCAACATTTTCTATTTGTTCTTGCACTTTATTTCTTTCAAAATATTTGGATACAAAAGACAGAATATCTGGCAAAAAGATAAGGACCAATTCCAAAATCGGTGCAATCACATTTGTCACAACAGCTAATGTAGTTGTTATTGTTTTATAAAGAACTTTCTCGGCTCCCATGCTATTAGTAGCAATTCTATTCATCCCTTTGATCCACTGACCCGAATGAGACTTGAAGCTTTCCACAGACATTCTGGATAATTCTGCCAACTGATCTACTTTGCCGGTTAAGTCAGGCATTCCATCGGAAGTATGTTCCAAAAGGTCACCAATGTCAGAAACTATATTCGTTGCAAAATTCCCCAAGGCTTCATTGGTTGATTCAATCAATCGAGGTCGAATGATTCCATTAACGCATTGTTTAAATGAATCAGGCCCCTGCATGGCTGCTGATGTCAAAGTCTCTACATTTTCCATCAACGAACCTCGGATATCACTTATAATTCTTTCAGATACTTGATTTTGGAAATCTCTATGAATCTGATCTTTTTTCTGCTCAAATCGAGTTTTCATTGCTTCTCTTGCTCGTTCACAACGTCTAATTTCTCTATCAATAGAAGACGTATCAAAAGCCATAGCTCCCTTAGCCAGTTTCAAACCAGAAAGGCACCGATCTAGCAAGAAGATAATTTCATCATCAAAGCAATGCTGTAACATATCTTTCGATTTGAACGATTGAATCATCCGTTTCAATTTTTCTGGTAATTGCTCATCATCCACGGCTGATGTATTGACCAAATCAGGATTTACTCCATTCAAAGACTGAAGATGCTGTCTGATATTTTCTGTGGTCAGTTGTACGTTTTCTTTTGATAACTTATCACACTTTGTCAACACATATCCTACATAAGGGCTATAACTCCTGATTTCATTCAAAAAATTGACAGAAGAATCAGTCATGCACCCGCTTTCTATATTGGTGACAAAAAGATAGGCTGTTGCTTGTCCGATATACTGCAAAAGGGCTTTATTATGGGCTTCGACTCCAGAATTAAAGCCTGGCATATCCACCAAAACGTAATCCGATAACTCCTTCAATACTGGATTATTCAAATGATAGACATATTTCAGATATGTATCTGGATCTGGTGTTGGTACGTCTGCCAAGCTACAATGTTCAGCTTCTCCAGAAGATAAAACCAAATCAACGCCTTCTTTTTCATCATATACAAGTTCTGTCGCAATAGCGGTCTCTGGGGTCACATCTTCTTTCAATAAATTGATTCCAAGTAAACGATTCATCAGTGCAGTCTTACCAGAACTGAACTCCCCAATAACCAAAACTTTGATTTTAAAATCTTGTACTTTATCAGTTAACTCTTCTGCAGTCGTAATCAAATTTGTAGAAGAAGGAATATCCTTCTTTACAATGTCTTTCGCAGTCTGTAACGCCTGTAAATATTTATTCTTATTCATCGCTTTCTCCTTTGCTATGAACTTACCCAAAGTGATTAAAGGAATTTGTCTTTTTCAATTTGTTTATTCATAGGTATCCTCTTTTTTCTGTACATATTGCCCTTGAATCATCATTTGGGCGAAAGCTCCACAGCTTATATCTAATATTTCTATGGAATTTTGTCATCCTGCTTATAAAAACAATCAACGTTCCATAACTGCAATGATTCTAATTTTATGGAACGAATGACGACTTAACACTTTGGCTCTAGCATCCATACGATTAGCTGCTTGTACCGTAGTCTGCTGTTTAGTAGAACCCTGCTTCTCCACCTGAAATTCCACAATATACGATTTCATTGTAATGACTCCTCTCTTTCAATAATTTGCAATCACAGTGGCTCAAAAATTCACGGCCATATGGCTCATATTTTCATTACCATTCACAAAATCAGAACCTCAACATTAGTAAGTATCTCTATATTTTCAGTTCAAACTTATTACAAGTATGACGCCCCTTGGTCTTCAACCCCACAGACTTCATACAGCGAGCCTCTTTTTCTCTATCGAACTCCCACCAATTTCCGGGCAGTGGCTTGATGGCCGAATTGGTCGGATCATACCAATGTTTACAAAAAGCACAATATCCCAGACGAAAATCGCCGGCATAAAATTTCCCCTTACTCATTTTGAACACTCTCCTTTTGTAATAGGTAAGCGGTTCACAGTTAGCAGTTGGCAGTTAACGGGTTACGGTCAACTTCCTACTGAATGACCTTCACCTTATTCCCCTGGCTCCCCAGCCACATATCGATGCCGATCCCATAGGCTTCGGCGGTGATGGTGTAGACGCCCTCTTTTTCTTCTAGGATTTGTGCCGTAGGAAGTCTATCCAGCACGGCTTCTACGGAAGGGCCGCTATAGGTGAATTTCACTCGCCGCAGAGGCCCGGGGTACATGAATTGTACCCGTTTCCGGAACTCACCATCTTTGAAGCGGTCGGCATATGGGATCTGGAAGGTCTTTCCGGTCTTCTCCATCTCTTCGATGCGGTCGACGCGGAAGATGGTGGGGTATTCGCTTTCTTCTTCTTTGAATGAAACGAGGTAAAAGTAGTACTCAGAGAAGAGGATGGCGACGGGCTTCACAAGGTGTTCCCGATGGATGCCGTCCATGCGGGTGTAGCGGATATGAAGGATCTCTTGGCTGCGAATGGCCAGCGAGAGATCCCAGAGTCGATTCAAGAGTTTCTTTCCGTGCTTCAGAGGGACGTAGTAGAAAGTCTCGCTTTTGATGATGCCTTCGATGATGCTTCGCTCTTCGGGCGGACACTCGGCGATGAGTTTGTCTAGGATGCCGTGAAGTTCAACTGGCTCTAGGGCGCGGCTTTCGAGGAGAATCTTCGCCAATGCCAGGATTTCCTTGTGATTCAGGTGCTCATAGGAAGAATGTACCAGTCGATATCCCCGCGCTCCCCTGTCGTACTGGATCTCCCCGCGTCCGCCACGAAGGGCGGTCTCAGACAGATGCGCGCGGAGCTCATCGATGTCACGCTGGATCGTTTTCGTCGTGACTCCGTAAGCATCAGCAAGCGCTTTCTTCGAGAGGATTTCTCCATGGCTCAGCCTATCGTACATATCGAGCAGGCGGGCGCCTTTGTTTTCGTTTTCGTTCATGTATCTCTCCTTTGTCTGGAATTTGAAAGTGGCTAGGGCGGGTTCAGATCACCGCCTGCTCTTACTATACTCAGAGCCTTGGACATTCTTTGGGATAGGAAAGTGAATTTTTCATTTCTTCCAAATGCAAAAAGACCGCATGACAGAAAGATAGACTTTCTATCATGCGGTCTCGAAAAGCAGAGGACGGAACGCTTGTTTACCCCCCCCGATTTTTCTCTTATTTCATCATTGCAACGTGGCAGCACAGCTTCATTTTTTCTTTCATATCCATGCTCCTCCGTTTCATACCAACGATTTTTGAACGGTTCTTGTTTTAAGGAAACACTGATTGAATCGCAGAGTTCGATTTAATCAGTGTTTCCCTTATTATATCATGGATTCCATTTTTGAAAATACCCTTTTCCTCATTTTTCGTCCTTCTAAGAGATAAAAGATGTCTCTCTATATAGCTGCTCAACTGCCCCCAAAAAACATTTCCTGCTGTTCGGCAGTGGTTATTCACCATCCTGTGAAAAGTCCTTCCAGTAAAAAAAGGCGATGTGAAATAACGATCATCTCATTTTCGCG
>ULRP01091438.1_pt1 | contig 18998 bp, 41 predicted proteins | sample 1955521 | NCBI WGS metagenome assembly ULRP01 (sample SAMEA4835685, study PRJEB28245) | human gut metagenome | biome: gut microbiome; material: fecal sample | place: Denmark | collected 2008
AACCCGACAGACTCAGCTTGCAAAGCGGCGCGTAAAGCTCAACAAAGAGCTTGCAACATACGGCTTGCAAATTGACAGTTACGGCTTGTATCCTTGCATTAGAGAAATCACCAAGCCGGGCACCGATATGAATTTATTGTATTGGTTTTAATGGGAGGTGTGCAACGTATGAACAAACTTGTTTTTGAAGTAAACAACGGCAGAAAATTTGAACTTGTGCAGCGGGAAGATAACGGAACGACCCTTATTTGCTCCCTCGATGCACCGGACAACGAAGCATATATAAGCGCTGGCGACTTTGTGCAGCTGATTAACCTTTACCGCTACTGCAAGCGGTACGATATCCAAAACGATTGGATTAACCCCAACGGCAAAAATACGGAGGTATAACAAAATGACAAGGGCAGACGAAATCAATGCTGAAATCAGAAATCAGGCCGTACGCCTATATCCCAAGTGCGCCGGGCTGTTTGAGCTACCGTTGATGGTATACACTCAGATTGTAGCGGACAACCTAACCCGCTCCAAGCCGTACCGCTTGAGCGTTGAGCGTTGCAAAAAAATCATTTTGACAATGCCAGAGTTTGATTGATGGAGGGTTTACAATATGATTACTCTTGATTTTTCCCAGTGGGCCGCCATTTGGTACATCGGCGGCATGATCTCCGGTGCATTGGTTATGATTGCTATTTTAAACAGCTGAGGAGGATATAACGATGGAGATAAACGGCTGGTTTTCCGGCTGCCTTGTCCAGGCGTTTCCCTGGATTGACGGCAAATACATCTATGTAAATGTTAGGCGCTTTTTACCTGGTCAATCAATCAGCCAGGCACCCGCCTGGAATCGATCGATTTTCGTCTTGGATGACGAACCAGGGCGAATCATTGTATATAAGTATACTGATAGCCTAGTAAACGCAATCTCGTCCGGTAAAATCCCGGATAAAGCGCACATAACTTGCGAAAACTCAAAATTTTTCGTTTGATGGAGAGCTAAAAAATGACATACACGGCAAATAAAAATGCATACGGCCTGTTAGAATCCCTTGCATATTGGATGGCTGAGATCTCCTATTGTAGGGAAAAAGACCCGGACGACGTCGGGTTTTTAGACAAGGCAGATAAAACCATTCATTTTCTGTTCAATCAGCTTGACCGGGCGGGCGTCCCATTTTGGGCGCAAAACTCAGCGCTTGCAATCGGTGAGAATTGGAGAGAATACGAAAAACACAACCTTAGAACGTTATTCACAAACAAAGGAATTTTGGAGGGCTGAAAAATGTCTGATTTTGAAAAAAGAGTAAATGAGTACAGGGAAAACAAGCGGCTTATTGAAGAGCTTGAAGCAATGAACGACGCAATTAGAACAGATATAATTGCAATGATGCACGGCGCACCGGAAATGGTGCAGGGCACTGCAAAAGCGATTTACAAGGATGTGCAAAGCGTCCGACTCGATAGCAAGTTACTCAAGACGCTGCACCCGGATGTATACGCAGAGTGCAGCAGCAAAACCAGCTACAAGCGGTTTAGTGTTGTATAAGGGGGTGCGACAAGTGATATTTTCCGCTATCCTGTTCTTCTTCTGGTTTTTCTCTGCACTGTTTAAGGCGTCCAAATAAAAAGCACTCCACCCGGTCAGCAATGGCCGGGCTTTTTTTGTCCTCCTGCAATACAGCCACATACAAGCGTTTACAGCGGCTTTTATATCATCTGTGCAGTTATACCGCCCACGCCGCAAAACAGAGTACGGGGCTTTACAGGCGCTTTTCCTGCGGTTATGCCAGCTCAACCGCCCACAATACCAGACCGACACAAGCGGCTATAATACCACCTGCGCCACGCTGGAGCGTATCACAGCGCCCGGACGGTCTGCACCGATACCAGATACCAGCGCCGCGCCGGACGCTGTACAGGTCAGCGCAGCCGCCCTATTATAATAAGGTATATAAGGGCGCACCCATGTTACAGATCTATGCCAGACGGTGCAGCATACCGCAAACCATGCCAGCCCGGCGGGGTCAGCTCCTGCCGCCTGTGGATCGCTGGCAAGTGCTGACACGCTGCCAGCAGTACAGACCCGGCGCACCTACTGATGGGTCAACCCGGCTGTGGTCTCGATGCTTTTCACGCCATGTTAAAGCCCTAGCACCGGGTTAGCCTGGCATTAACCTGGCACACGTCCGGCATCATGCTTTCTTCCTGGCACGGGCGGCGCGGAACCATTGACGGCTTCCGCCGTATCCTTTTTCGGGCTTTCGCCCGATAGCTAATAGAGGTCAGCAATAGTCGTAGCGTTCCGGCTGGAATAGTCGCAACCAGTAGTCGTAGTTTCTCCCGACAAATAGTCGTAGAATAGTCGTAAAGTCGTCAGACGACTAGCATTTGAAAGTCCTATATATAGTATAGTAACGAGCAGTTTGCTAATAGTCGCATAGTAATAGTCGTAGCGTTTTATTGCGAATTGTCGTCAAATAGTCGTGTATTTTTTGTGTGAAATAGTCGTTCGCCTTTTAGGAAAAGAGAGGTGCGATAGTCGCTAAGTCATCATGTTGCATAAAATTCACAATTTATTGCATATATTCATCATTTTATTCACACGCTAGTTGCACGTATTTCGTACAATAACCGTACTTATTATAGTATAAGAGCATAGTTGCTCCCGATAATCACGGATTATTTCTCATAATAACCAGTATCATCCGATTCGGTCTGCCCGCGTCCGATTTAATTCCTATCAACACACTATGACATTTCGTTCAATCCATAGCATTCTACTGGGAATAGTCGCAAGCTAAATACCTCAATATTTTTAACCAATAAAGCAAACTGCTCCTGCTGGTAAGTTGCTTTCAATTTGCAATCAACTACTCATACAGTTATGCAACATTTCTACATATTCGACCGACTACAAAATGAAGTCAATTATCCATGTGAAATAGTCGCAGACCATCCACCATCAAGAACATCACGCCAGTTCTTGCCTTCGGTCTGCTCTGCTGGCTAACGGTATAGCTTTGGAGATAGAGGGTTGTAGGGGGAAAGAACCAGCTTGCAATTTCGCATAACTGTTATTTATTCACTTTTGAACTATCATGGCACACCCGGCTCCGTCAACGCGCGCGCTCGCGCATATAACGCCCGCGGACGCGCTAAACACACGGGGAGGGAAAGGGGGAGCACGGAAGATGTTAGGGGGATTATAGGGGGTAATAGGGGTTGTAGGGGAAAGAGGGGGACAAAAGGGGGAAAGAGGAAACAAGGGGGAAAGGGGACAAAAATTTGAAAGCCATTTCCGAAAGTGATAGTCGAAGCGTTTTTTGTCTCAATCAGCCATGCGGTTGGACAAATAGTCGTTGGCATCTGCCCATCCGGCTGCTATCATCGCTGGAAAGGCGTGTAGGAGCTTGTCTGGCGCGTTTTTCTGATTGACCCGATAACTTTCACGTCTGACCCTGAAAAGTCGTTCTCCACGCTTCTACATCTGTCTGATTGCATAGTCTTGTTTGATATATACCGTCAGCATCAACGGAGAGCCGTCTAAGAGCGTCTGTGGCGCGTTTTTGTGATGAAGTCGATAAAGTTATCATCTAGCACCAAGAACGTCTTAAAACAGGCTTTCTCGTGGATTTAGCGGAAAAGCAAAAGGCTACCATCGCTGGTAGCCCATGTGATTAGATTTCGTATTCGTTTTCAATGCCGCAAGACCACGTTGGACGAATGAACCAGATAGGTCACGCCATCAATCTTCACTTGCAGCTGGTCGCCCTCATAATCGTTCCAACTGTTCAGCTTGCCCTCGACAATCGTTCCATCAGGCATTTTCAGCTGTGCCCACGAGTAGCTATACGTCAGGTCTACCACCTGCTTGTTGCATCCAGTCATCAGCATAATGCCAGTCAAAGCGGATACAAATACGCTCAAAATCTTTTTCATAGTCGTTCTCCTTTACGCCATGTAGTCCTCAAATCGTTTCACCGAATTGAAGATAATCTTGTTATTGCACCATCTTTGCAAGTGCCGAATCTCTTTCGGTGCAGACGGCTTGTTATAAATCATCACATAGGGCTCGTAGCCCAGATCACGAAGTGTGTAGATGCGATACAGGTCTTGTTCCAACGTGCTGTTGAAGTTCGTTAGACAGTAAACCATGCCAATTTTTGACTTGCGCCGAAAACCCTTTGCGAAGTCCTCAAACTTGCCTTTCAGGTCATCGTTAGGGTTATCCCACGCAAAATGGAGCGTACCAATCCGCATTTTGTTGATGTCCTCAATGTCAGCCTGATTCAACAAACGAATATCCAGACCTTGCGTGAAGTCGATTTTGGCGTGAGTATCAATATACTGCTGCATAAGGTCACGTTTATCTTTGCAAGCTGTAATGTTTGGGTCTAAAACTTTGATTTCGTCCTGACCACACCAAAAGTCGCTTACATCTGCCACTTTTACGGCACACCTTCCCTCTTTTGCTGCAACATGGCAGAAAGAACATCCTCTTGGACATCCCCGGCTTGTCATGCTGACCGCAAACGGGAACTGTGGGTAAATGCTGTAATCGGGGAAAGACTTTTCGATTTCAGGCGGCAAATCAACGTCTTTCGATTTATCGAATATTTCTTTGCCGTTCACTGTGCGGATTGCGTATCCTGTGCCGCCTTTAATCACCTTGTCAGCGTTCAAAGGTTCTGGCACGTCAGGGCTGTACACGTCTGAAAAAATCTTGCTCATGTACACGATGTCATAGTGGACAAAATCACTCCACCACCATTCAACATCATCGCCCTTTGCCTTGTGATAGCTTGAAATCCGCATCAATGCAAGGTTTGGGAAGTTGTGTCCGTCTACGTCAATCAATCCAATTTTCATATTATCAATCCATCCAAGTATACTCTTGAAACCGTTGAATTTGCTTGTTAAACGTGATGGGAAGGTCGCCTATCTCGCCTTCCTTGTTCTTGCTTAGCCGGAACAGGTACTTGTCGGGGTTATCTCCGGACAGAAGGATAATTGCATCTGCGTCCTGTTCAATCTGTCCGCTCTCTCGCAAGTCTGAGTTAGTAGGCGTTGCTCCGGGCTTGGATGGGTTTCGATTAAGCTGTGCCAGTGCCACCACGACAATGCCTGCAGTCTGTGCCAGTTCGTGCAGAGAAATGGATATAGCTGTAATGGCGGCATATCTGTCCTTTGCGCCTGTTTCGTGGATGAGTTGAAGATAGTCTACGAAGATGACCTGAGCCTTTTTACGGAGAGCCTGAGCCTTCATCCACGCCACGTTCTTTCCGGCAGCGGAGCGGATATATAGTGGCATCTTCATGTTCTTTGCCTGTCCGTCAATCTCATTCAAGCTGACTGCCTTATTTTTCACCGTGTCCAGAGGGCAGTATATTTGATTAGCCATCAGACGTGCGCCCAGCTTGCGTTTGCTGGTTTCTAAGCTGAAATAGTACACGGTGTAGTTCTGCTTTGCCATGCTTGCTGCTATTTGCAAGGACAGGGCTGTCTTGCCCGCAGACGGTCTGCCGCCGATGATGATGAAATCACCCGGAGAAATGTGCAGCGCTTCATCCAGACGCTCTAGGCCTGTCTTGATATACACAGGCTTCTCGTTCATGTGAAGCACATAGTCGTTCAGAACATCCTCGTATGTCCACGCATCTTCTTCCTCAGCTTTCAGGCTCATTGCTTCGCCCATCTGCTGGTAAATGTCTGATAGATCAGAATAGTCGGTAAGCTCACTGGTCATCTGAAATGCCAGACCTTGCACACGAGTGAGTGCAGCTTGTTCTCTGATAAGCTGTGCCCAACGCTGCATCTGCTCCCTGTCAATTCGTACACACTCTGATTCACAGGTTTGTACACACGCCAAAAGCGTCTGCGCTACGTCTGGATGCTGCGTGTTTATCTCGACTATATCTATCTTACCACTAGCCATCCAATAGCCCTGAACAGCCGCAAAAGCGTCTCTCAGCTCAGGTCTGAACAAGTCAAGTTCAAGGTCTGGTATGATTTCATCCACAACGCCCGGCTTGCAGAGCATCAGCGCACCGATAAATACCGTTTGAACGTCCATTGTCATAGTCTAGGAAACTCCATCTCCGTACTTTGCTCGTACTGGTCATCCTGTTTCAATGCGTAAATGTCCTGCCATCCAGCATAGATGCTCTGGTCGAGAATGGCTTTCCAGTCATGCCGATCAAACTTTTCCAGCTTGTTGCAGAGCATCTGTTTTGCCCGGTCTGTCATAGGCTTTTTGATTCTTGTACGCATCTGTGCGAACTCTCGCAGGGATTCCAACAGGGCTTTATCGCCATGAGCAAAGTCGGAGAAGATGTCAGGTTTCTTCTTGACCGCGCTCTCCGGCAAGGTCTTGACGTTCATATGACTGTCAGTTGATACAATGGGTTCATTGTCATCTGACTTTGAACTCATAGATGAGCTGACCTTCATCTCATTTATGACATGAGGATGGGCTGACTTTCGTGTAGACCATCCTTTTGACGCAATATCGCTTCTTTTCCACTCTTCATCGAGCAGATGCTTAATCAAAATGAAACAAGATTCTGCTTTTTTTGAGTTCAAAGTTGCGTCTTTTCCTTCAAAAACGTATGCGCAGATTGCATCGTATAGTTCCAGCTTCTCTTTACTTTTCAGTGTGGAAATGGCTTCAAAGTAGTATCGTTGGAATGTAAAGCTGTCTCTTTTTTTGTCCATACTCAGTCCTCTTTGTAACGTTTGTTCCATGCTTCGATGAGGTCTTCTTTAATTCTTTCTTTATCCTTTTCGGAGCAATCAAACCAATACTCCCCACTTTCCATGAAAACACGGCAAGTGCATTTGTTTTCTCCATGCGCTCTCGAAATAAACATCCATTTCCTTGTGTCAGTCCCTGTTTCGGCAATGGCAACCTCCCCACCGCAGAACGGGCATCTCTTGAGTTCTTCCATTTTTAACCCTCCTCAAAACGGGCATTCTTCGCCAGATTCACGCAGCCAGCCTTCGCCCGGAATATTGACTATCTCATAATACTGCCGCGCAACGTAGATTGTTTTCTGCCTATCCTCAGCAATCAGACCAACAATCAGATAGTTACCAGCTGCCATAAAGAACCAAGGGTTGCTCTTGTAGGTCTCGCCCTTCATCCAGTTCTTCATCCTGTTCACGGCTTTTTCAATATCCTTATCGGGGCAGTCCGGGTTGTCGTATGCAAAGAAATCTTCAGGAAATTTAAGTTTTTTCACTTTCTAAATCCCTCTCTTGTTCTCGTGATTCGCTTATGCGCCTTGACAGGCCTTGCGCCTTTGCCGTAAGCTGGGCGAATATGCTTCGCCTTGATATACCCACAAGGCGGCTTCGGCCCGAAATCAAAAAGGCTCAAGTCCATAACGATGATGCCAAACTTCTTGTTCGTCATGTTTACTGCTCCTTACGCATACCATTTCGGTGCTTCGTTAAAGATTTCCACACCTTCTGTAAAGCCAAGCCTATCTAAGGTTTCGCACATAATGCCATCCATAACGCCATGCACACGCTCCTCATCATCTCCGTATGCTCTGTACGCTTCTCGCATGGCAGCCGTAAACGCGTTAATCATATCTTGCGTAACAACGATATTGTTTTCCATAAGTCCTCCTATACCATCGGAAACGCCATCCAATGCGTTACCGTCACATCTTTCGGCAATCTCTCGCCTATCTCATCCCAGAACTGACCGTCTGCGTAACAGCCAAGAAAGTACGCTGTTGGCGAGAATCCTTGCAACATTTTTCCATCTTTATCACGCCACGTTGTCTTAGTCGCAAGTAACAAAGGCTGCGTTCGCTCTCATGGCGGTTCGCTTGCTGGATTCCAAAGAGTGTTAGCCATTGCCTTTTACCTCGATGGTCGGTGCGTTATCAATAGCTTTGATTACGCTTTCAAGCACATCATACGTCAAGGCATTGAGCGTGTAATCCAATTCATCCACGCTAACACACTTCATTTGTTCATCGGAAAAGTATCGCTTCAATGCGTTAGCATCAATCGGTCTGGCTCCCATTTCCATTTCTCCTCTCAATCTCATTGCAAACCGCCTTGTAAAACGCATCCCACGTCTCGCAATCACAGGAATAGCCAAAGTCGAATCCTGTCCGCTCGCGCTCTGCAATGTCACGTTCAAAGCAATCAAGCGTCTTGTCGGTCAGCTCCGGCAGAAGCGAGATGATGTATTTGCATACAAGGCTAGGCATATATGACCGTCCGCCCAAGCAGTAGCGGACAGCACAGTTGCAAACCGCTCCGAAGTCGTCATTAGCAGGGTCAATCAAACCTTTAGGCTCGTCATCTTGCAAATCATATATGGTGCAGTCAAGGACGGTTGCGATTCTGAAAAGCCACCTCTCTTTACATTTGCGTTTCCCGCACTCAATAGCCGATATGAAAGCGGCTGTTACACCGATTCTGTTCGCAAGGTCTTTCTGCTTGACGTGCAGTTCAATCCTACGCTTCCTGATTTTCTCCCCTGCTGTCATCTTTCTTCTCCCATTCCTTGCATCCACGTTCATCCCACACGAAGTCTGCAACGTGTTCTGACTGATTGTTTACACACACGCCCTCCGGCTCTGCGTACCATTTGCAAGAGCCACAGGACGGCTCAGATTTGTTCTCACAGGATTCTGCTGTGCATCGGATAGCCTTGCCAGCGGAGAACTGTTTGATGCCCATGCAAGAGCAATGTTCGGCGGTGCAGTAGAAGTTCATTCCTCTATCTCCTTCCATCCGATAAACTCACATAAGCCAAAAATGTTATTGGTGCAACGGTGAATGAAAACTTTATCGCTTATTTTGAATGTTTGGATAAATTTAACATTTATTTCTTCCGTTTCATCATAAAACATCCAATCAACAACGTCTTTATCAATTTTTACACCCTTTTCGTCCGTCATAATTGCAGAGCACTGTTTGCACCTGTAAAGAGCGCGCTTCTTCATCTTCTCTGCCTTCTCTTTCCCCTGTTGAACCGCCCGATCACTCGCTTATACTCTGCATAACACTCTGGGCACATGTCGCCTGTGTCCCTGCGCCACGCCCAGTCCTTGAAGTATTCGTCAGGGTTCATCATCCTGCCGCTCAGAACCGCTCCGCAGCGGTCACATACTCGCTTGTGGTAGATTCCTCTGTCAGTCTGCATTAGATTCGCCTGCTTTCTTTTTAGATGCGCGTTTTTTATTTTGGCTTTCAATCTGCTGTGGTTCAATCTGCTGTGGGATAGAATCAATCAGATTCTTGAACTTCTGCATAGTTTGATATTCAATCAAGCCAAGCATAAACTGCACTAGTTCTAATGGAGTTCCAACCTGTTCCGAACGACCGTCAGGATATGTAATGATTTTCATTGTTCGTTCTCCCCAACATCCTTAAACAGGATTTCTTTGTCAGCTTTCCAGTCTTTGATTTTGCACGGAATGTCCGTGCCGGGCACGGTCTTTTTCAGCCCATCCATCTGCCAGACGTTCCATGAGATAGTATCTGCGATGCAATCAAGAAAAATTGGCATGAAGCCAATTTCTAGCTTTTCAGCATCAAACCGATACCTAAAATTTTCGATCAACGTCAGGAACAGGTTGCACCTTGCCTGCAAGAGATTGTCTCCTTGCCACTCATAGCCGTATGTCGATGCGTAGGCGCTAATTGCCCAGCACATCCACATATCGTAGTCATGGAACTGCTCTGCCAAAACATTCAGCTTTCTATCCAGTAGACCGATTCTGTCCGGCACGGCAATCATCTGCCCTGTTGTGGTATCGTATCGGCTTGTGAGGAACGGCGCTTCTCCACAGGTGACTTCAAGACAAGTCTTGTTGATGTACTCTTTCCAGTCCTCACCCTTCAGGTTGTTTTCGGCAACGTCTGCCATTTTCTTGCAAACCCAAGTCGGTGTAAACACCTCTGCTTTCTTGCTGGTGCGCTTCTTCTGGTCTGCAAGCCGTTTCTGCACACGAGGGACAAGCTGAATTTTGTCCAACTGTTCCAGTGTGATTTCATCTGCAAAGCCTACACCCAGTTCAGGCGGTGGGTCTGTCGCCCAGATGATGTTCTTTCCTGTCGTGTGGTCTTGCAAGAGGACAGGCAGGAACGTGCGTAGGGATGGGTCGGAGAAATCAATCAAAGTTCCCATTGGTCAGCCCTCACCATGATTTTATTTTTCTCTTTCAGCCAGTCCTTGACGCAATGAAAACAATGCTCACGGTTCTGGCAACGCTCCGGGTCACGATGTTTGATAAGCTCGCAGATGCCCCGCGTAAAGTTTTCTGTAATATCTTCGTCCGTCATAGAGCGGATAAAATCGCCGTTAGTCATGTTTTTTCCTCTTTATGTTCCCCGTCAATCAGCTTTTGTTACGACTGTATCTGCTCCATTGACAGTAACCCATCCATGCTTCAGTCTGGCTTCAGCTTCTTTCATCTGAATCAGTTCGGGAGTGATGGATTCCGACACGATACGATTCGATTCTGCTTCTGCCTGTGCTTCGATCACTTTCACATCGGCTTCCGTCTGAGCTTTCACCTTGTCCGTCTCAGCCTGTGCAAGAGCAGTCTGCTTGTTCAGCTCAGCGATTTCAGCGTCCTGCTTTGCTTGTTCTTTCGCTCTAATTTTTTCGGTCAGAGTGTCATCCAGCTCTACGTCAATCACGAGGGCGCTTGAAACGTTGATTCCGTATTCATTGGTAAGCTTTTCGTTCAAATAATTTGTGATTGCGTTGTTTACTTCCGTTTTCTTTTCAGAATAAATATCCATCACAGAAAACTGGGGCGTTACCTCCTTGACGTAGGCGATAATGCTGTTCTGGATGCGGCTTTCCACAAGCGTTTCGCCATCCATTCCGTTAAAACGACTGTAAAGTTCAACAACGCGGTCTGGAATGAAGTTATAATTTACGGTAAGGTTTACTCCAACCATTCCACCGCTTGCAGGAGCATCAATATGCCAATCTGCGTGTTCTTTTGCGTTGTAATCTGCCGGGTCATCCGAAAAAATAAGTTGCTGCTGGCTGATAGGGAACTTGCTAACGTGCTTCATGGGAGAAAGAAAGTGCCAGCCCTGCGACAAGGTGTTCTGCTCAACGCCTCGTGCTGAATAAACAACTCCAACATAACCAACAGGCACTCTCTCCAAACACAGCAAAAGAACCACTGCAACAAAAAATGCTGCTACCACAGAAGAAATAATAGTTGCTACTTTTTTCATGTTTTACTCCTTATCGTTAAAATTGTTGATAATCAAAAAGGCGACCGCCCAAGATAATAAAAAGAAAGCAATGAGTTCTTTCACTCCTCTGTCACCTCTTTATACTCCACGTCAATCCCTTTCGGCAAAGCCGTCTGATACTTCTGAGCCAACTGTTCTGCGCTCTGAGCATCTCCCAACGGTTGTTCAGGCGGTGCAACGGTGACTTCTACGTTATCCTTCATGCCAAAATAGTTCTTAGCTCGGAAAATCCACTCTGCCGGGTTCTCCTGACCGTACATACCGTTGTACGCCCACATGGATTGCATTTGCAGAATCAGCTTCAGGATGTACTTCTGCTGCAAGCTGTCGTCACGGCGTTTTCCAGCCATAATCTGCTTCAGGCTCACCCATTCGATGCCCAGAACCAGCGCAATCCATTCGACCACAGGAGAGATTCTGGCTTCGATGCAAGCGTCAAAGAAGAAGTCAAGACGTTGCTGTACTTCGATCGGGTTGTTCATGTCCACGCTCGGAAGGTCGCCAAAATACTTGGCAGCAATCATGCCGATGACCTTCTTGTCCTCCTCATCGCCGATTCTCGACTGCAAATCGCCCGTATTCAGCATCTTAGATCTCGTGATTGCTAACTCCTGCTGTTCTTTCACCTTTTTACTCACCTGTGAGCGGATAGATTTCCGCTTGTTAAGCATCTGTTGTTTCTTCTTCTCTCGCTCTTTCTCACGCTTCGCAGCGGCTTCTTCTTTCGCCTTTTGCGCTCGCTTCTCACGCTTTTTCTTTTCCGCTTCGGTCAGCGGCGGTCTGCCACGACCACGCTTCGGGGGTGTTGCCATGTATCAGACCTCCTTCGGTGGTTTAGGAAATGGCATCCAAAATTTGAATAAATCCGGCGCGTCGGCCACAAAATCCCACTTGGCTGGCTGTGAAATTTTGGAATCTGCATACATTGCTATAACTCTTCCGTATGTAGAGTCATCTTTTGTTGGAGGGCTTTCTTTTGTTTTTATCCAGCCATCCTGAAACCCATTTTCGCTACAAGAAACGATTTCAAAATAATGCGTAGCCATTCCAAGTTCTTGCTCAATATCGCTACGGATGCTCTTGTCATCCTCGTCCGCTTCGGTTTCGAGAACAAGGTAAATCCGCTTTTTCACACTCTCACCTCTTCATCTTATTTTCGATGCTGTCTAGCTTCCGTGCAATCCACCAGACGGAACAGCAGTTGTCCAACTGCCGCCACCATGCGCATTTTTCTTTCTCGCATACGCACCGACCAAGCGGATTGCTAGTCATCTTCATCGGGCAGTAAAGTTCGTTGTCCATTAGTACTCCTTTTCGATATGAACCCTTGCAACGCCGACCATCGCATCATCGGAGCAGCTCATAATCCTACCGTGACGGAGCGACACGCAGTTATATGTAGTGCCACCGTAAAAGCCGGAATTGTCCGTAATCTCGCTTGTCTTCATAAGAAGTTCGCCGTTGTAGTAAAACGGCTCTCCTTCTTTTAGCGAATCAAAACGAACTCTCTTCTTGCTATGCTCTCCACGAATTTCCATACTTACCTCCACCCCATCACAACAGCCGTATAAACGACCAGACACACGTTGACGAACAGCCAGACAAGCATTGCCTGCCGTTTTTCAAACAGGCTGTCTGTCATGTCTTTGATTGTCCGTTCGGACTGAACCACTACCGCCAGCAGAACTAGGCAGACCAGCCAGCGAGTTGTAAATTCAAACATCATCGTTACCACCTGTTCATAATTTCAAATTCTCTCATGTGAAGTTTTCCTCCGCAAAATGGGTAGTTTCCAAATTTATTCATCTGACTACTCCTTATTGGCGGAAAGCTCGAATGTAACTTTTAGCTTCTTGTTTCCAATAACGCCCCACGCCTTTTCGAACTTCGTCTTGTCTGAACGCTCCATTTCAGTAATAAAATGAGACAGAACAGCGGAAACTGCTTCATCGGTCACATCAGACTTGCTTCTCCATAACTGCAATCCATCTTTCCGCTGCTTCATCATCGTTCCTGCATAGATGTTTCCAAACATCCCACATCCAACATGGTATTCAGCCATTTTTATCCTCCTTTGCTTCAAGGCGAGAGATCCAGCGGGCTTCTTTTTCATCTTCGATTTTGATAACCTTTTCCATGTACCTGTTATAAATCAAGATTCCGTCTCTTTCGGCGGACTTGCCAAACATGGTTAGGCAGACAAAAACATCCGCCATTTCTTCTTGTATATTTTCTAAACATTCCTCAACGCTCTTCGGTGTCGGGTTCGTTTCATCCAGCGCACGGCGCAGCTTCAACGCAGCCTGTGCCAACTCAGATGCTTCTTCTGCCAACTGCGCCAAAATTTCCGTCTTGGGCAGAATGTCTGAAACTTTCTTACTCACTTTTTTCTCCTTTCAGCCAGTCGTTCAGCTTTGCCATGCAAGAGGGGCAAAGGTTGAACTCATATTCTTGTGGACAGCCAATGCTGCTTACAGTCATTTGAATGTTTGAAAGCATCGTGTAATCTTTCAACTTAAATGTTTCTCCGCATCTATCGCACTTGAATGTCTCTTCCATGTCTTTCCACTCAAACGGATTGTCCATGCTCTCCCTCCAATCTCTTTAACAGCTCATCCACGTCATACCGCCAATGGACACGCAGCCTTTTTGCTTTGACCTCTATTCCCTCTTGCTCTGCCCACTGCCAAGGGATGCTCTTCCGGCTCTCGTTGTAACGGAACGCCAGAACCTTGCTGGCAGGGATTGCAAAGGTGCGGTTGACTGCCCTGTAATTCACTATCACATGGGCGGTCTGACCGCTGTATCCCATCGCTTCTACCATGTCTGTAATGTGTTTTTCCTTACGGTATTTGCACTTTGCCTTGTCGTACTTGCCGAACACCTTTTCCAGAGGGATAGAGGGCGTTTCGATGGTTTTCAGTTCAAACAGGTGGTTCATCGGGTATCGGTACACAAGGAAGTCGCAAATGTTGTCGATTGAAAAGGACAGGTTCTCGTTTCCGCCGTAGTAGGTGGCAGCACTGTCTTTCAGGCGGTAGCACCACGCATCGGATGGCACGGATGCTTTGAAGTCTGCTTCAAACTGCTTGCCGGTATTCATTCGTTGCCTCCCGGAATTTTAGGAATCAGCATCCAGAACTTGACTGGTTTTTTATTATCAATCCACTTTCCGTTTACAAACTCTCTTGTTGCAATCAGATTTTCCCAATTCCAAAAATCGTAAACGGCAAGATAAATTCCATCTTCTTCCGGTTGTTTGTCCTTTACACTTGTCCACGCAGTTGATGGAGCGTTTTCAAGCTGTTCGGCAAGCGCCAAAACAAGGTCAGCGGCACAGTCAAGGGCAACGCCTTTATCGTATTCAGAGTAAATTCCGCTGTTCATAAGCGCCTTGGCTTTGTCTTTTTTATCGTTCCCGCTTTTCTTCCACGCTTCAATAAACGGTTCTACGTCAACAAGTCTCATCCTCGTTCACCTCTAAATTCACGGAATATGAGTTTCCTTGTCAGCAGGTTTTTCCATTTCCTTCATGATTCTCTTGTGTTCTTCAGTAGTCATGTTGTTCGGGAAGAAACACCTGTCAACCATTTCAAACGGCTTAATATAATGGTCAAGAACATCTCGCGCTTCTTTTCGTGCCTTTTCAGCACACATCTCGATATATTCTTCTTCGGTCATGTTGTAATCGGTGACACAATCGACCACCGAAGAAAACCGACACAGCAAACCGTTAGGCTGTCTTGCAATAAAAGCTCCCATTTATCGTACACCTCTAAATTCACTTCCGAGAAACCGCTTCTTGCCACGTTCCCTTTGTTTATCATCATAATCACGGTGGTACACGCTCTGGCTGTGGTTCAGCTCATGCATGAATGCCTTGCGTTCCTCAAAGTCTTTCTTCTCTGCCTTATACTTCTCGCAGGTATCGTGGCAAGCTTGGTGGCGTGATGTGCAGTCTTTGCAGCAAGTAATCATTCTTCGCCAAATCTCCTTTTTGTTACAGCCATCGGGAACTCTTCGATTTCCGATGCCCACCGTGCGGTTCCATCTCCGTATGCTCTTTGCCAGACCAGAGGGAAACCACCCAGACCATCGAATAGGCTACCCAGTGTAGGCTTTTCTTTTAGGTAAGGGCGCATCTTCTGCACCAACCAAAACCACTGCGGCAAAGCGATTGAGTTGCCTAGAGCCTTGTACCGTGGGCTGTCAGCGTATTTGTGCTTCTTTCCTTTGCTATCCGTCCAGTCACCAATGTCGGTGTATCCGTCCGGGTAGCCTTGTAGCCGTTCACATTCAACAGGGGTCAAGCGGCGAACAATCCAGCGGATGGCTTTCTCTGCAATCAGGCACTCGCTGCCATTGCCGATGTTCCCTGCTTTCGCTTTCAAGGTTGAGCATTTGTCGCTTTCCTTGTAGTGGCTGAACGACTGTTCGTTGAAGGTCTTGCGTTCGATTGCAATGGCCGTGTAATCTGTGATTCTGTTTTCATGGTCTCCTGTGATTGTCGGCACAATTTTGCCATCACCATTTCCACGAGCATCATAAACAACAGGCTGAAACAATGTCTGGTCTTGGAGTGTTGAAAGCGTTGCGCTTTTTTCGGTTTGTACCAGCGTACCTTTACCACCACCCTCACATCCAGAACGGATTTTTAGAGTGTAGGCTGCGGGTTCTGTGCATCGAGTCGAAGTCTCTCGATGGTCTGATTCCAATACTCGTCCAGTTCCTTTTCCTCCAGACCTTCCTGTTCCTTCACTTTCTGCATCACCTGTGATAGAGTTCCCGGATTCCACCATTCGATCATATCCAGCAACGCTTGCTTCAGGAGTTCGGGCAAAGGTTTTCCACGCCTTGATGCTCTCGTCAGGATTCCCTGACAGGCTCGTGCGCTCAAAAAGTATTTCTGCGGCACGTTGTCCTCCAAAATCCACGACAAGAGCGATTCTCTTTCGGCGTTGGGGAACTCCCCAATATTGAGCGTCAAGCTGTCGCCATGCCAAAGACCATCCGTTTCCGGCGATTGCTCCGGCTTTGCTCCATCTGCCCCCCCTCGGAGGTCGAGGAATTGAAGCGTCTGGCTGTTCCACGCGGGCAAGCTCTTCCAACACGGCTCTGAAATCTTCTCCGCCATTGGAACTGAATGCTCCGGGTACGTTTTCCCAAACAACGAAAGTTGGATACATTCCATTGGTGGCTGTCCTCATTTCCTTAATGATTCTTGCGGCATCCAAAAACAGCACGGAACGGTCGTCGTCAAATCCAAGCCTTTTTCCCGCCATAGACAAGCCCTGACAAGGACTGCCGAACGTGATGCAATCCACCGGCTCTATCTTGTCGCCGTGAATCTTTGTGATGTCGCCCAAGTGTTTCATCTTTCCAAACGCCCGTTTAGCCAGATAGCGCAGCTCTTATATAAGGTAGGCGGTTCGCCTTTTGTCCCGGTAGCGTAACCGTTAGTCAAAAGGGAGATCAGAACTGTCGTCAATCACAGAGAAGTCGTCCGCGTTGCCCTGAGAGTAGTTTTGCGGTGCATCCTGCGCCCGATCAGCGGGCTTGCTGTCAGACTTGCCACCGCAGAAGTCAACCTTGTTCGCCATGATTTCCGTTGCGGTGCGGTTGTTCCCCTGCTTGTCGGTATACTTCCGGGTCTGGATGCTACCAGTCACAAGAATCAGGCTGCCCTTCTGAAACCACTTGGAAACAAACAACGCCGTATTACCAAATGCGGTGCAGTTAAAGAAGTCGGTTTCCTTCTGACCTCCGCTCTGACGGTCGCAAGCAATGCTGAACGTGCAAACATCCTTACCGGACTTCGTGACCTTAGCTTCTGGCGTGTGAACCAGACGACCCTGAATTGCGATAGAGTTGAGCATTGTTTAGCCCTCCTTCGGCTGTTTCTGAGCACAGTCCCAACACAGGACGTGCCCAAAGCGTTTCTTCGTGCTTCTTGCAGTTTCCAGCGGAGTGACGGTGCGGTTGTTGTACTGAATAGGCTGCAACTGCTTTCCGCAGCAAGCGCACGGAGGAATATTTTCTGTCTCCGCTTGCTTTTGCGCAGGCTTGTTTGCTCTGCTTGCGGTCTGCTTTTGATACTCGTCCGTGTCAGCGTCCTTCGTATCGTCAATGCAGAACAAACCGTTCAGAGCGTACTTTCTAGCATAGCTACTTGCAGTGCCGGTAATCTGCGAATCGTCCATGCCCTTCTTAAATTCAGGCTCACGAGCGTATGCAGTCACCGTGTAGGTGGCACCATCCTGCGATTCAACCGTTGCAGTGGCTTCGATGTAGTGCCAACTGTCAACGATAACAGGCTTGTCGGAAAGCCGCAGCACAAGGCTATGCGCTTTCAAGATGGGCTTGACCGCTTCGAGAATGTCCTCACACGAGCGGTTCTTGTAACCGCCAAATTTGTTCATCTGCCCCTTCGGGGCTTTCAGCTCTGATTGAACAGCCATCAGAGCTTCATGGATTTTGCTGTTGTCCATCAATTATTTTCCTTCCTCGCTTCTTTTCTCGCTTTACGGCAAGCTGGGCAACGCTTAGGCAATGCCATGTTATGCGATTCAAAGAAAATGCGTTCTGCACGGGTGATTTCAAAAGGCTTTCCGCAATCACGGCAAATTTTCTGAACGCTCGTGTCCCAGTCCCAGGAAGCTCTTCTTGCGGCATCTTCGACAGCAAACGCTTCCTTGATTCCGTCATAAGGTCTCCTGACAAGCATATTCTGCGGTGCATGACCGTTTCTGCGAAGCGTTTCCTCCAAATTGTTCCTTTTGCAACTTTTGCAAAGAGTTTCGGTGCTGTTTGGGAACACTGAAAAAGGCTTATTGCACTTTTCACAGTGCTTAATTTCTTTCTTGTATTTACCCATTTTCTTTCCTTTCTTCGGCTTCATTAGGCTTCATTGTTCTTACTTTGGCTTAACTTGGCTGTACAAAATCAACCAGCCATCAGTTCTGCCAACTGTGCGCGGAGGTCTTTCAACTCTGCTTCCCTGCCCTCGATTTCAGACTGCAAGTCCTCAATCTCGGCCAGACGGTCAGCTTCTTTGGCTTCTGCCATCTGCTCGTTGGTCATAAAGTACACACCGTCCTCCGGCTCTGTCGCGCCACCGAATCTGTCAAGGTTAATCATCTTTCGACTTTCCTCTCTTGCGCTGTTCTTTGATTTGTAACGCACTGTACCACTGGTCTTTGTCAATTTCGATGGTAGACCACCGGTGGTTACAGACAATACACTTTTTTCTGCGAACGATGCTGTCGTGGTCAGACCGGCTGTCAACCGTTGTAATGTTGTCACTGCCGCACACCGGGCATTTCATCGTACATTCCTCCACTCGTTGGTGTGGTAGGAAACGCGCTTGATTTTGCGGCATTCTTGCTCGCTACGTTCGTCTTCCTCAGCGCTGACTGCCAGCGCGCATAGGACAATGGCTGTTGCGAGAAGCCCGCAGGAAACGATTACCCAGCTAAGCATCTGTACTGTGGTCTGACATCCCTGAATCGTGTCTCCGCAGCCAACCGCTGCAATTGCCGCGACCAGACCAAGCATTGACAATGCTGCTCCTTTTAAAGTTTTCATTTGTTCTCCTTAGTTCAAAATGATGTCAAACATAAACGGTTTTCTTTCGTTTATCACGATTGTTGCGTTCAGAACCTGCGCTATCTTTGCAAGCGTTTCAGTTTTAACACCAGTCTTGTACGGTTCTTTGTTCGGGCTAGTGATGTTGTAAACTGTTTGTTCCGACAACC
>ULRP01093852.1_pt1 | contig 18778 bp, 18 predicted proteins | sample 1955521 | NCBI WGS metagenome assembly ULRP01 (sample SAMEA4835685, study PRJEB28245) | human gut metagenome | biome: gut microbiome; material: fecal sample | place: Denmark | collected 2008
CTGTCTGATGTAGAGAAGAAAATTTACTGGGTAGATGATATGGATGTAGAGTTTACGCCACTTGCAAATGCTTATATCCGTGCAAGAGGTGCAGACCGTATGTCTTCTTTCGGAGATTTTATTTCTCTGTCTGATGTGTGTGATGCAGCAACCGCACTTGTTATTAAAAGAGAGGTGTCCGATGGTGTGATCGCACCGGGATATACCGATGAGGCACTTGAAATTTTAAAACAGAAAAAGAAAGGCAATTACTGTGTAATCGAAATTGATCCAAATTATGAGCCGGCTCCAATCGAGCGCAAGGATGTGTTTGGTATCACATTCGAGCAGGGAAGAAATGAATTGCACATTGATGAGCATTTCTTTGATAACATTGTGACAGAAAACAAAGAGCTTACCGAGCAGGCAAAGATTGATCTTACTATTGCAATGATTACATTGAAGTATACACAGTCCAATTCAGTATGTTATGTCAAGGGTGGACAGGCGATTGGTATCGGTGCCGGTCAGCAGTCTCGAATTCATTGTACACGTCTGGCAGGTTCTAAGGCAGACAACTGGTGGCTGCGTCAGTCTCCACAGGTATTAGGACTACAGTTCGTAGATGGTATCAAACGTGCAGACCGTGACAACGCAATTGATCTTTATATGGGTGAGGACTACATGGATGTTCTTGCAGATGGTGCATGGGAAAATATTTTTAAAGTGAAACCACCTGTATTTACAGCAGAAGAAAAGCGTGCATGGTTAGACAAGAATACAGATGTTGCATTAGGTTCTGACGCATTTTTCCCATTTGGTGATAATATCGAGCGCGCACATAAGAGTGGTGTAAAATATATTGCAGAACCAGGTGGATCTGTTCGTGACGATCATGTAATTGACACTTGCAACAAGTATGGAATGGTAATGAGTTTTACAGGAATCCGTCTGTTCCATCATTAATTACATACAAATAATTTACTTGCATTTATTAGAAAACCAAAGTATAATTATAGGTAAAAAGTACCGATGATAAAAATATCTAGAATTAAGGAGAAAATTTATGCAAGGAAAAGAGTATTTTCAGAACAGAAGGATTGCAGATAAGATTTCTTTGGTGCTAAAAGTTGTATTTGTTATACTGGCAATCAATAATATTTTGTTTGCCGCATTAATGATTACTTTTGGACACCTCGTATTTTTGATTATTCCAGTGCTTGGCTTGATTATTATGCCGATTCTCGGTCAGCAAATGGTAAAAGCGCTCACAGATAACATTCTTGAGCCATTGGAACAGATTGAAAATGCAGCAGAAGCGATGGCGCATGGAAATCTTGACATTGACGTAACCTATGAGGCAGAAGATGAACTTGGAAAACTGGCACAGAGTTTTCGCAATACAGCAGCTTCTCTGAAAGAAGTTGTGGAGGATATCAATCAGCTTCTCACAGAATTTGCTAAGGGAAATTTTGATGCAAAGTCAGGAAACATCGAAGTTTATCGTGGTAATTTCAGTGAGATTTTAAGCAAACTTGAAGAGACAGAGAAAGGACTGAGCCAGACGATTTCGAATGTTCAGGAATCTTCAAATCAGGTTTCAGCAGGAGCAGATCAGCTGGCACAGAGTGCACAGGGACTTGCGGAAGGTGCAACCGATCAGGCTGCTGCACTTGAGGAACTGACATCTTCTGTAAACGAAGTGGCAGAAAATGTGGCTGAGAATACAAAATCAACTGATCGAGTTCATGATCAGGCAAAAGAAGTTGCTATCAAGGCAGACAGTGGTACGGCAAAGATGAAGGAATTGATCGAGTCCATGAAACATATTTCTGATACCACAAACGATATTCAGGCTGTCATTGGAAAAATTGAAAGTATTGCCAGTCAGACAAACCTTCTTTCTTTGAATGCATCGATTGAAGCGGCACGCGCAGGCGAGGCAGGAAAAGGTTTTGCCGTTGTTGCAGAACAGATCAAAGAACTTGCAGAAGAAAGTGCTGCTTCCGCAGAAGAGACACGTGTCATGCTGACAAACAGCCTGAATCAGGTAGAGATTGGAAGCAATGTTGCTGACCAGACTTCACAGTTTATGGATGAGATGATTGAGCAGTTGGATGTTGTTGTTATGGAAGTTGCCAAGATTCGTCAGGTATCTGATCAGCAGGCAGAATCTGTAAAACAGATTTCGCAGGCAGTGGAGCAGGTAAGTAGTGTTGTACAGTCTAATTCTGCAACATCCGAGCAGGTATCTGCTACCAGTCAGGAGCTTTCAGCTTCAGCGGAAGGACTTGATGAGATGATTTCCGGATTCCAGATTCGTAAGTAGTTTGTATTTAATTTAAAACTTGCCAAAGAGCAGTCGTATGTGCTTATATAGAGAGTATAAAGATGACTCTGACACCGAAACCAAGGTTGAGGTGAAAGGTATAGCATAGAACGACTGCTTTGTGTTTTCAGACATAAGGCTTATTTTGTATGAATCAGGCTGTACCTTTTGAGGTACAGCCTGATTCGTGTCATAAGGAGGAAAAATGGAAAATAACACAAGAATCGCACTTATCGGTATTATTGTGGAAAAGGAAGAGTCTGCAGAACCATTGAATCATTTACTGCATGAGTACAGAGAATGTGTTGTGGGACGTATGGGCATTCCTTACCGCGACAAGGGTGTGAATATTATCAGTGTTGCGGTGGATGCTCCGCAGGACACCATCAATGCATTGTCTGGTAAAATCGGAAGATTAGAAGGGGTGAGTGCAAAGACAGTTTATGCAAACATTAGTGGAAATTATTGATCAGATAAAAAAAGAGCAGACGATCCATCGTGAGCAGTTACAGGCACTACTGGAGACAACAGATGAGCAGGCTGTCAGTTATCTGCGTGACACGGCCAGAAAAGTTGCGGATGATATTTATGGAAAACAGGTGTTTATTCGTGGATTGATCGAGTTTACGAATTACTGTAAAAACGACTGTATTTATTGCGGAATCCGAAGGAGCAATCCGAATGCGCAGCGATACCGTCTGACAGAAGAAGAAATTTTATCCTGTTGTGCAAACGGATATGAACTGGGATTTCGAACTTTTGTCTTACAAGGGGGAGAAGATCCGTATTTTACAGATGAACGGATCTGTAATATCGTAGCAAAAATCAAACAGGACTACCCGGATTGTGCGGTGACACTTTCGATTGGAGAGAAGGATAAGGCAAGTTATCAGGCTTTTTATGATGCAGGAGCGGATCGTTATCTTTTGCGCCATGAGACAGCAGATGAAGCTCATTATCAGAGTCTGCATCCGGCGGAAATGTCATTCCGGCACAGGATACAGTGTCTGTATGATTTGAAAGAAATCGGTTATCAGGTTGGTTGCGGATTTATGGTAGGTTCGCCGGGACAGACCGTGGGCACACTGTATGAGGATTTGATGTTTATCAAAAAACTGCAGCCACATATGGTTGGAATCGGGCCTTTTATCCCGCAAAAGGATACACCGTTCGGACAGGAACCGGCTGGAACAATGGAACAGACCCTGCGGCTTTTGAGCATCATAAGGCTGATCCATCCCCATGTGCTTTTGCCCTCGACGACGGCACTGGGAACGATTCATCCCATTGGAAGAGAGAAGGGGATTCAGGCAGGTGCGAATGTCGTAATGCCGAATTTGTCGCCGGTTGCAGTCCGGGAAAAGTATAAATTATATGATAACAAAATATGCACCGGAGACGAGGCTGCTGAATGCCGCCATTGTATGGCCCGACGGATGGAGAGCGTCGGATATCAAGTCGTTGTTTCCAGGGGCGATTTTAAAAAATAACTGAATAGTTATAGCATGATTCAAACACTAGGAGGAAAGTATGTATAACGTAAAATCATTAAAAGCAGAAGAATTTATTTCAGATGAGGAAATCAAAGAGACACTTGCCTATGCAGATGCCAATAAGGATAACATGGAAGTGATTGATGCCATTATTGCCAAAGCAAAAGAGCGCAAGGGTCTCACACACCGTGAGGCGTCCGTTCTTCTGGCATGTGAAAATGAAGAAAAGATACAGGAAGTATATGAACTTGCACAGCAAATCAAAAAGGACTATTACGGAAACCGCATTGTATTGTTTGCACCTTTGTATTTATCCAATTACTGTGTGAATGGATGTGTATACTGTCCATACCATTTGAAAAATAAGCATATTGCAAGAAAGAAACTGACACAGGAAGAAATCGTAAAAGAAGTTACCGCTTTGCAGGATATGGGGCACAAGCGTCTGGCCATTGAAGCAGGTGAAGATCCGGTAAATAATCCGATCGAGTATATTCTCGAATGTATCAATACCATTTACAGTATCAAACATAAAAATGGTGCAATCCGTCGTGTAAATGTAAATATTGCGGCAACGACAGTCGATAATTACCGCAAGTTAAAGGAAGCCGGAATCGGTACATACATTCTTTTCCAGGAAACATATAACAAAGAAGGCTATGAGCAGTTGCATCCGACAGGACCAAAGCATGATTATGCATATCATACCGAAGCAATGGACCGTGCAATGGAAGGCGGCATTGATGATGTAGGACTTGGTGTACTGTTTGGACTCGAAGGATACCGCTATGAATTTGCAGGACTTCTGATGCACGCGGAGCATCTTGAGGCTGTTCACGGGGTAGGACCACATACCATCAGTGTTCCTCGTGTGAAAAAAGCAGATGATATTGATCCAAGTGCTTTTGACAATGGTATCAGCGATGACACTTTTGCAAAAATCTGCGCATTGATTCGTATCTCGGTTCCATATACAGGTATGATCATTTCCACAAGAGAGAGTCAGGCAGTACGTGAAAAAGTATTACCACTTGGTGTATCCCAGATTAGTGGTGCATCGAAAACAAGTGTCGGCGGATATGCCGATCCGGAAGCAGAAAAACTTGCAGATGAGACTTCGGAGCAGTTTGATGTCAGCGATCAGAGAACTTTAGATGAAGTTGTGAACTGGCTGATGAAAATGGGATATATTCCGTCATTTTGTACTGCATGTTACAGAGAGGGAAGAACCGGAGACCGTTTTATGGCGCTTTGCAAGAGCATGCAGATTTTAAATTGCTGTCATCCGAATGCGCTTATGACTTTAAAAGAGTATCTGGAAGATTATGCAAGTGAAGAGACAAAGAAGATCGGTATGGAACTGATCAACCGTGAGATTGAGAAGATTACAAATCCGAAAGTAAAACAGACAACTTACGAGCATATTCATGATATTTCCGAAGGAAAACGTGACTTCCGTTTCTAACATGAGAAAGGACGAAAGAACATATGGCAGTAACATTGAATGATACACCTACCGCAAATCGTCTGCATATAGGTATTTTCGGAAAAACCAACAGTGGAAAATCTTCATTTATCAATACTTTTACAAATCAGGAGGTTTCTATCGTTGCGGATATTGCGGGAACAACCACAGATCCGGTTTATAAAGCGATGGAAATTCATCCGCTTGGTCCATGCACGATCATTGATACCGCAGGTTTTGACGATGAGAGTATGCTTGGTGAACAGCGCATTGAACGAACGAAATTAGCTGCGGAAAAAACAGATCTTGCAGTGATCCTTTTTGCGGCAGACGAAAAGCAGGGACTTGCGGCATGTGCACAGGAGCTGAAATGGTATCGCTTTTTTAAAGAAAAGAATACACCGGTTCTTCTTGTAATCAACAAAGTCGATCTTGCAGATACAAAGGTGATGCAGGAAGAAATTAAAAAGGAGACCGGAGAGGATGCTCTGGTTATAAGTGCAAAGACAGGTGTCGGCATGGATCAGGTGAAAGAAGCATTATCCCGAAAGGTCCCGGAAAATTTTGGTGAGCGTCTGATTACCGGAGATCTGGTAAGTGAGGGAGATCTGGTTATGCTTGTAATGCCACAGGACATTCAGGCTCCAAAGGGGAGACTGATTCTGCCACAGGTGCAGACAACCAGAGAATTGTTGGATAAAAAATGTCAGATTATGAGTGTAACAACGGATCAGATGGTTCCGGCGCTGGCAACATTGGTCAAACCGCCAAAACTGATCATTACAGATTCACAGGTGTTTGCATATGTGTATGAGAATAAGCCAAAGGAAAGCATGCTTACTTCGTTTTCTGTTTTATTTGCGGCTTATAAAGGAGATCTGCCTTATTACGTCGAAGGAGCAAAACAGATCGACCGCCTGACAGAAAATTCGCATGTGCTGATTGCGGAATGTTGTACACATGCACCGTTGAGTGAGGATATTGGAAGGGTGAAGATCCCTCGGATGCTTCGAAAACGCTTCGGAGAAAACATGCAGATTGATCATGTGAGCGGTACCGATTTCCCGGAAAAACTGACAGAGTATGACCTGATCATTCAGTGTGGAGCCTGTATGTTCAACCGGAAATATGTACTTTCCCGCATTGACCGTGCGAAGGAACAGGCGGTACCTATGACAAATTATGGAGTGACGATCGCTCACCTTACCGGAATTCTTGATCATGTCGTTATGCCATGGAATAGTTAGTTGAGGGATGAATCGTTGGAACAGGTAATTGTGAAAAATCAGTCAGAAGAATATATGGTTAACGTGATCCGGTCAAAGCGCAAAACAATGGCACTTCAGGTAGGGCTGGACGGAACTGTCGTGGCAAGGGTTCCAAACCGGGTGGCAAAGAAAGAGGTACTGCGCTTTTTGGACTCCCATGCGGCGTGGATTGCTGCGGCAAAGAAGAAGATGGCCCGGCGCCAACAGGAAAAGCAGGCATACCGGAGTCCCTATGAGATTCCTGCATATGATTCCCTGTCGAAGCGTGAGAAAGATGAAATCTGGGCGCATTTTATGCAGCGGCTGATGTATTATGCACCAAAGATCGGAGTGACGTTCGAACGGGTTGCAATCCGGAACCAGAAAGGACGCTGGGGAAGCTGCAGCAGTAAAGGAAATCTCAATTTCAATTATCGTCTGCATTATCTGCCACAGGAGCTGATGGATTATGTTGTGGTACATGAACTTTCGCACCGGATTCATATGAATCATTCACGGGATTTCTGGGCATTGGTCGGACAGTATGATAAGGATTACAAACAGCATCAGACAGAGCTTCGAAATATTGGGATTGACAAATAGAAAAAAAGGGTTTAAAGTATACGAATAAAGAGAAACCGATGAGAAAGAGGAGTAGACTTATCCGGATATCACAGAGAGCTGCAGGTGGTGTGATGCAGTATGGAAGGATTTGTTGAATGGACTTTCGAGGGTGGCCCAAAAGGAAATCACTTAGTAGGCGTCACCGGGAACCGAGCCCGTTACCAATTCGGCATGTATGACATCGTATGTGAAAGAGTGGACATTTGTCAATTTGAGTGGTACCGCGATAATAAGATTATATTACCGTCTCAAGCATTTTGCTTGAGGCGGTTTTTTATGTATAGGAGATTTCTTTGGAATTCTCTACACAATAAAAGCAAGCATGAAAGAGAGGAAAAAGATTATGAAGAAAAAAGTATTAGCTATGGTATTATCTGCAGTATGTGCAATGGGACTGCTGGCAGGATGTGGATCAGGAAATGATGGAAACACAACACAGGGACAGGGAGGAACTTCCGAGACAACCTATACGATCGGAATTTCACAGTTCGCAGAACACGGTTCACTGGACAATTGCCGTGAGGGCTTTTTGGCAGGACTTAAGAATGCAGGAATTGAAGAAGGAAAGAATCTGAAAGTTGAATATCAGAATGCACAGACCGATACAGGTACAGCAAGTACGATTGCAGACAGTTTTGTATCGGAAAAAGCAGATATGATCTGTGCCATTGCAACACCTTGTGCAGCAAGTGCATACAACTCATGTATGAACACAGATATCCCGGTTGTTTATACCGCAGTATCGGATCCCGTTACCGCACAGCTTGCAAATGAAGATGGTTCAAGTGTCGGAAATATCACAGGTTCTTCCGATATTCTTCCGGTAAAAGAACAGTTGAAAATGATTCGTGAGATGATGCCGGATGCAAAGAAAATCGGTATTCTCTATACAACAAGTGAGGCAAATTCCTGCAGTACAATTGAAGAGTACAAAAAACTTGCAGGCGATTATGGATTTGAAATTGTAGACACTGGTATCAATACTTCTGCCGATATTGAAATCGCAGCAACAGATCTGGTATCTAAGGTTGACTGCTTATGTAACCTTACCGACAATACAGTAGTAAATGCATTACAGACAGTACTCGATAAAGCAAACGGTGCAGGAATCCCTGTATTTGGAAGTGAGATCGAGCAGGTAAAATCCGGTTGTGTAGCATCTATGGGTATTGATTATTATCAGCTTGGAATTGAGACTGGTGAGATGGCTGCAAAAATCTTAAAGGGTGAGACAACAGCAGATAAGACACCATTCATTACTGCATCAAAGGCAGAACTTTATGTAAATACTGCTGCAGCAGACAAGATCAACATGAAACTGGATAAATCCTATATTGCAAATGCCGCACAGACATTTGATGAAATTACAGTAAAGTAATAAACAATAAGAGATAAATAATTAGATTTGGGGGTAACACCGTGACATTAGTTTTAAGCGTACTCGAACAGGGCATGATTTATGCAATTATGGCTCTTGGCATTTATATCACATATACGATTCTGGATTTTCCGGATCTGACGGTTGATGGAAGCTTCCCACTTGGAGCTGCTTTATCTGCAGTATTGATCGCAAAAGGATGCAATCCGATTCTGACACTGCTGATTGCTTTTGTGGCAGGAGCGGTGGCAGGAACACTGACCGGACTGATTCATGTTAAATTAAAAGTAAGGGATCTCTTATCCGGAATTATTATGATGACAGCATTGTATACCGTGAATCTGCGTATTGCAGGCAGAGCCAACCTTCCGATTTACAATATGACAACTTTGTTTGACAATGATCTTGTACATAGTCTTTTCAAAGGATCACTTGCCGCTTTTTCCAATGTAATTATTATTTTTGTAATTACATTTATCATGAAGTTTTTACTGGATTGGTATATGAGTACGAAATCCGGATATCTCCTTCGTGCTGTCGGAGACAATGAAACAATCGTTACTTCCATGGGTGTAGACAAAGGTGTGATTAAGATTATCGGCCTTGCAATTGCCAATGGTCTTGTCAGCTTAAGTGGATGCATTTTTGCACAGCAGCAGCGTTATTTTGATGTTTCCATGGGAACCGGAACAATGGTTATCGGACTTGCCAGCGTAATTATTGGTATCAGTCTGCTGAAAAAAGTGACATTTTTACGCGTGACAACAAGTGTAGTGATCGGATCTATCGTATACAAAGCCTGTGTTGCGATTGCAGTTAAGCTTGGTATGCCGTCTTCCGATTTGAAATTGATTACAGCAGTGCTTTTCCTTGTGATTTTAGTGCTTGGCATGGATCGTAAAAAGAGAAAGAAGGTGGCTTAGATGTTAGAGTTAAAGCATATTCATAAAATGTATAATCCGGGAACAATCAATGAAATCTGTCTGTTTGATGATTTTAATTTGAATATTGAGGATGGACAGTTTGTTTCCGTTGTCGGAAGTAATGGTTCCGGTAAGACATCTATGCTCAACATTATCTGTGGTACCATTCCGGTAGATGGCGGAAATATTGTTGTCAATGGCGTTGATATCACAAAACAGAAAGATTTCATTCGCCATCGTCGCATTGGACGCGTGTTTCAGGACCCGTCGAAAGGAACCTGTCCGTCCATGACGATCCTTGAGAATCTTGCAATCGCGGACAACAAGGGAAAAATGTATGGACTGGGCAGAGGTACCAACCATGCCCGCGTGGAGGCGTACAAAGAATTGCTTGCCAGTGTAAATCTTGGACTTGAAGATAAGCTGCACACAAAAGTTGGGGCATTATCGGGTGGTCAGCGTCAGACACTGGCGCTTTTGATGGCAACCATGAATCCAATCGAATTTTTGATCCTTGATGAGCATACTGCTGCTTTGGATCCAAAGACAGCAGAGATTGTTATGGAACTGACCGGCAAGATCGTCGCAGAGAAAAAAGTTACCACGATCATGGTTACGCACAACCTGCGCTATGCGGTAGAATATGGTGATCGATTGCTGATGATGCATCAGGGACATGCGATTATTGACAAATCGGGTGCCGAGAAAAAGGCCATGCAGGTGGATGATATTCTCGGAACATTCAACGAAATCAGTATTGAATGCGGAAATTAGTGAAACAGCTACAAAAAGAAGGCGAAAGGCGTGAGAGCAACTCATGTTTTTCGCCTTTTTTCAATGGATACAGAGCGTGAATACGTTTACACGATTCTGTTGTATAAAGTTAAAATCAGGTTATTTCACACCAAAAGAATGCAAATCAATTACCTTTGTCTTTTGTGTTTTTGCATGGTTATAATGCATGCATCGAACAACAAAGTTCGAGTGAGGAGGTGCGGTAGAACGAAACGGTTATCCGGTTACAGGACCCGGACCAAAATGTGGCATGGTGTTTCAAAATCACAGATTACTTCCGTGGTTGAAAATAAAAGATAATGTAGGATTTGGTCTTGGAGATCTGCCAAAGCAGGAACGAGAAGAAAAAGTAAGAAAACATCTTGAACTTGTAGGGCTGGCGAAAAATCTGACGATCCTGCTTTTGATGAACCGTTTGGCGCGCTGGATGCTTTGGTAGGCCGCTGTGTTAATCGTGCCCTTCATGATTTAGAACCGGAGCGTTCAAGAAGGCTGGATGGTCTGGTTAATGCCTGCATTTAAGGACCTGTATCTGAAGATCAAGCGCCACAGAACACATATCTTAAATACAATCCGCTACGGTATGAGCAATGCTAGGATTGAAGTAACAAGCGTGATTTTTATGATCTGGGATAATTTCTTTGTTGGCATCTACACGGCAAGTGAATCGGTAGCGTTCTATGCATTGATTCGATTGCATCATGTATGTTCTCTGGAAGGGCTGACAGCAACATATGAGGTGGAGAGTGCAGCGCTCCGAGGCATGGGCAAATCCCTCGAGCCTTCTATTATCACAATCCTTGGAACGGTTGTATTTCGAATTATCTGGCTGGCTACCGTATTTCGATTGGTTCCAATATTAAATTTGGCATCGTTTGGGGGCAGAAATTGCATAAATTTTTTGTTCGGTCAGGATTGACTCGGCTACGACCGAATAAAAATTGACATTCGCATACATTCTAATTATACTATACATAGCATTTCGTATTTTCGTTTTGGAGGATGTTGTGTATGTTTTATGGAAGAGAAAACGAAAGAAAAAAACTGTGTACAATGTTTCATTCCGACGGTCAGATGATTTCCCTGATTTATGGAAGACGGCGTATCGGAAAAAGTGAGCTTATTAAGCAGGTGCTGAAAGAAACGGATATAAAAAGTGTTTACTATGAATGCAAACAAACCACAGAACAGAATAATGTGGACAGTTTGGCAGAACTGATCGGAGAGGCATTTGATTTTCCGAAACCGGCATTTGAAAATATGGAAGATCTGCTGTGTTTTCTGTTCCAAAAATCAGAAAAAGAACCGATGATTCTTGTTTTGGATGAATATCCGTATTTACGGGAAAATTCAAAGGGACTTGACAGTGTGTTGCAATCGGTCATAGACCATTATAAAGATACTTCCAATATGAAACTGATTGTCTGTGGCTCTTATGTGGATACGATGAAAGCACTTCTGGAAAGACAGAATCCGCTGTATGGCAGAATCGACCTTACGCTGAACCTGAAACCGATGGACTACTATGACTCTGCATTGTTTTATCCTGAATTTTCAGAAGAAGATAAGGTAAGATTGTTTAGTGTGTTTGGCGGAATTCCGTATTATAACCGGCTGATTGATGCAAAAAAAAGTGTGCGGGAGAATATCATAGAGCTTATCGCCTCATCCGGGGCACGCCTGGAAAATGAGGTAGCGATGTACCTGAATTCGGAAATTTCCAAAATTACAAATGCAAATGAAGTTTTTGAAGCACTTGCAAAAGGATTTTCCAGATATAAGGATATTCTTGATCAGTCAAATGTCTCAAGCGGACCTGCATTAATAGATATTTTGGATAAGCTGATGCGCATGGATGTCGTTGCAAAAGAAGCTCCCATTAACGAGGAAAACAACCGGAAAAAATCGGGATATTTTATTTCAGACAATCTTTCCTTATTTTATTATAAATATATTTTCCGAAATATGTCGCGAATGAATATTATGGATCCGGATATTTTTTATGATAAATATATTGCAGAGGATTTTGAAACAAAGTATGTTCCGAAAAGCTTTGAGCGAATTTGTAAACAGTATCTGATCCGAAAAAATCGAAAGGGTCTGATGGATGAGATCTTTGAAAAAATCGGAAAATACTACTATGATGAACCGGTTGAAAAAAGGAATGGAGAATTTGACATTGTTACCTTAGATGACAAAGGATATATTTTCTATGAAGCAAAATTCAGAAAAGAACCAGTAACAGAGAGCATTGTCCAGAACGAAATTTGTCAGGTGAAGCAAACAGACCTGGATTGTTACAGGTATGGATTTTTTTCAAGAGCGGGATTTACCTGTGACCAGGAAAAAGAGCGTATATTGATTGATTTAAGTGAGTTGTATAAATAAAAGAGTACTACATTTAAATATGTTTGTCATAACTGGATATAGCTTCAAACTATGACTAACCGCAAAAGAAATGTATTATACAAAGTCATAGTGACATGGTAGGATAACCCTAGAAAACGAACAGAAAAACACAGGAGGTTATCAATATATGAGTACATTAAAGACACCATTTCGCTATGATTTTGTAGGAAGCTTTTTAAGACCAGAAAAGCTTAAAGCAGCAAAAAAAGCGTTTGAAGGAGGAACAATCACACAGGAAGAACTCGACCGCGTGACGGATGAGTGCGTGACAGAGATCGTTGCAAAGCAGAAAGCAGCAGGATACCATGCGATTACAGATGGGGAATTCAGAAGAAAATTCTGGCATCTGGATTTTATGTGGGGATTTGAAGGAGTTACCCATGAAAAAGATGGTGGCGGCGTACAGTTTAACGGAGAGATGGCAGACCTTGAGGCTACTTATCTGGTGGGAAAGGTAAAAGCAAAGGTGCATCCGTTTGTAGAGTATTTCAAATTCTTAAAGCAGTTTGAAGATGAACAGACCGTTGCAAAGTATACCATTCCGGCACCGGCGCAGATGTATCAGCAGATGATCGTTCCGCAGAACATTGAGCAGACAAGAAAATTTTATGCGACAGATGATGAATTGATCGAGGATATCGGTAAGGCATATCAGGATGTGATCAAACAGTTCTATGCAGCAGGATGCCGTAATCTGCAGCTTGATGACTGTACCTGGGGTGCAATTGTCGGAGATGCTGCAAAGCAGAGATACCAGTCACTTGGTGTTGATATTGAAGAGGTAAAGGCACGGCTTTTGAAAGTAAATAATCTGGCACTGGAAGGAAGACCGGAGGATATGGTGATTACTTCCCACATTTGTCGCGGAAATTATCACTCTACATTTTTTACAAGTGGACCATATGATTCTGTAGCTGACTATGTATTTGCCCAGGAGCATGTGGACGCATTACTTTTGGAGTATGATGATGCGAGATCCGGTGGTTTTGCACCGCTTGCAAAAGTGTCTCCGGACAAGAAAGTTGTACTTGGACTTATTACAACAAAGAAACCGGAACTGGAAGATAAGAATAAGGTGATCGCAAGAATTCACGAAGCAGAAAAGTATATTCCGCTTGAGCGTCTATGCTTAAGTCCACAGTGTGGATTTGCATCCTGTGAGATTGGAAATAAGATCACAGAGGAGCAGCAGTGGGCAAAGCTTGCACTTGTAAAAGAAATTGCAGAAGAAGTTTGGAAATAGAATATTGTTTCACGAATAACCCCCGTATAGATTGTCTATAATAGAAAATCTGTACGGGTTTTTCTGGTATATCTGCAACAATTTAAAAAAATTATGTTATAATGAGATTTTAATACTATTAAAATCCCATTATAATAGATAATATGAAGTGACCTCACATTTGTAGCAACGTGGATTTACCTGTATACTAGGGCTCTTTTCCAATGCTGTCAGGAAAACAAATGTGACTGGAGTTGAGAAAAATTTCTTGAAATTAACTCTTGACAAAAACCACTTCATAACAGGAGAAAGACAATGGCTTTAATATTTTTTGATATTGACGGAACCCTTTGGGATGGACATATGCAGATTCCGGAGAGTACGATTCCAACACTGAAAAAGCTTCAGGCAAACGGACATAAAATTTTTCTGTGCAGCGGACGTTCCCGTGCCAGCATTCAGGCAAAAGAGTTGATGGATGTGGGCTTTGACGGAATTCTTGCCGCGTGTGGAAATCATATTGAGTTAAACAATGAGATCGTGCATGAAAACATTTTATCGCCGGAACTGACAGAGAAGGTCATTGACATTTTGCGGGAATGCCGGATGCCGGTGGTCTTAGAGGGACCGGATTATATGTGGATCGATGAAAAAGGCTTTGAAGATGATCCGTATGTTGTTTATCTGTTTCAGGAGCTTGGCAAAAGTGCACAGACACTGAAAGGATATACGAGCGATATCCGGATCAATAAGTTTTCGGCAGACATTCTGGATGATACGGATTATGAGAAAATCAAAGAACAGTTGCAGGATGAATTCGAGTTTGTCGAGCATGTGGAAAAAGTAGTGGAGTTTGTTCCAAAGGGAACTTCCAAGGCAACCGGAATCGCGTGGCTTTGTGATTATCTTGGTGTTGATTGTGCGGATACGTATGCCATCGGAGACAGTGTCAATGATTTGGACATGCTTACCTTTGTGGGACATGGAATTGCGATGGGCAATGCATCGCAGCCGGCAAAAGATGCAGCTGAGTATGTTACGACGGATATTCATGAGGATGGAATCATGCATGCCATGGAACATTATGGACTAATATAAAATTGCATCTAAATTATGTGCAGCAGCTGAAGAACGATGGTGTTGATGGTATTCGCTGGGATGCTGCAAAACATATTGGACTTTCTTCGGAAGGCTGTAATTTCTGGAATACAGTCATTGACAGGAGCATGTATAACTACGGAGAAATCCTTGTTGGTGCAATTGATCAGCATGAGGTTAATCAGCGTACATCGGACAACATCAACAAGATGAAAGAATATACTTCCTATATGTCTGTAACGGACAGCTGCTATGGTACGGATATTTTAAATGCCATTAAAGGTGGAGGAGTGCCAAGTGGTTATGGTTCATATATGCAGGAATGGAATTTGTGGATAAAATTAGAAATAGTGATATAATAAAAATATAAGAAATGAGTTCTTAGAGTGAAATGAACAAAAGCAGAGGGAGATGTATAATGTATGAAGAAAAGAATAGTAGGATATCGAATGTATGTGGACAGCCTTCTCATGGATAAAAGGAAGAGAAGCCCCGAGGAATGGAGCAAGATACTGGAAGAACATCTGACACAGATTGGCTTTTTTCAACATGAGCGTCTAATTCATCTGATCGTTACGGTTACTTTTGCGCTGATGACGCTGATTTCCATGATTGCCTCTGTCACGATATGTATGCCATTGCTGCTGGCGTTGTCTCTTTTATTCCTGGTTTTGCTGGTGCCGTATATCTTTCATTATTATACACTGGAAAATGAAGTGCAGAAAATGTACACACAATATGACGAAATAAGAAAGAGAATATAAAAAATATATAAAGTTTGGATATCACTGTTGACATTGAAAAACAACAGTGATATTTTATTTACAGAACGAATTAGCACTCGAAAGAGATGAGTGCTAGTAAATGAAAAAAGGAGGCTATTCACAATGAAATTAATGCCATTAACAGACAGAGTTGTATTAAAACAGTTAGAAGCAGAAGAGACTACCAAGTCTGGAATTATCCTGACAGGTACCGCACAGGAGAAGCCGCAGGAAGCTGAGGTTATTGCCGTTGGTCCTGGAGGAATGGTTGACGGTAAAGAAGTTGTTATGCAGGTGAAGGAAGGCCAGAAAGTAATTTATTCCAAATATGCCGGAACAGAGGTAAAACTCGAGGGTGAGGAATACATTATTGTAAGACAGAATGATATTCTTGCAGTTGTAGAATAAAGTAAAACAGCAAACATATTAAATAAAAATGAAGAGAGGTTATTGATCATGGCAAAAGAGATTAAATATGGTTCAGAAGCCAGAGCAGCACTTGGTGCTGGTGTTGATAAATTAGCAAATACAGTACGTGTAACAATCGGACCTAAGGGACGTAACGTAGTTTTGGATAAATCTTTTGGTGCTCCACTCATTACCAATGATGGTGTAACAATCGCAAAAGAGATCGAGCTTGAGGATGCATTTGAGAACATGGGCGCTCAGCTTGTAAAAGAAGTTGCAACAAAGACAAATGATGTTGCCGGTGATGGTACTACAACCGCTACTGTTTTAACACAGGCTATGGTTCAGGAAGGTATGAAGAACCTTGAGGCTGGTGCAAATCCAATCGTTTTAAGACGTGGTATGAAGAAAGCAACAGATGCTGCAGTAGCTGCATTAAAGGAAATGAGCCAGAAGGTAAAAGGCAAGGAGCAGATCGCAAAGGTTGCAGCAATCTCCGCAGGAGATGAAGCAGTTGGCAACCTTGTAGCAGATGCTATGGAGAAAGTTACAAACGACGGTGTTATTACAATTGAAGAGTCTAAGACCATGGAGACAGAACTTGACCTTGTAGAAGGTATGCAGTTCGACAGAGGTTATTTATCTGCATATATGTGCACAGATATGGATAAGATGGAAGCTGTCCTTGATGATCCATACATCCTGATTACAGACAAGAAGATTTCAAATATTCAGGAGATCCTTCCATTACTGGAGCAGATCGTACAGTCTGGTGCAAGACTTCTGATCATCGCTGAGGATATCGAGGGAGAAGCTCTTACAACACTTATCGTAAACAAGTTGCGTGGAACATTCAATGTTGTTGCTGTCAAGGCTCCTGGATATGGTGATAGAAGAAAAGCAATGCTTGAAGATATCGCAATCCTTACAGGCGGTCAGGTAATCAGCTCTGATCTTGGTCTGGATCTGAAAGATACTACAATGGATATGCTTGGACGTGCAAAATCCGTTAAGGTACAGAAAGAGAACACGGTTATCGTTGACGGTGCAGGAGATAAGGATGCAATCCAGGGAAGAATCAATCAGATTCGTGGACAGATTGATGAGACAACATCTGAGTTCGATAAAGAGAAACTTCAGGAAAGACTTGCAAAGATGGCAGGTGGTGTCGCTGTTATCCGTGTTGGTGCAGCAACAGAGACAGAGATGAAGGAAGCAAAACTTCGTATGGAAGATGCTTTAAACGCAACACGTGCAGCAGTAGAAGAAGGAATTATCGCAGGTGGTGGTTCTGCATACATTCATGCATCTAAGAAGGTCGCAGAGCTTGCAAATACATTGGAGGGCGACGAGAAGACCGGTGCTAAGGTAATCCTGAAAGCACTTGAAGCTCCATTGTTCTTCATCGCAGCTAATGCCGGATTAGAGGGCGCTGTTATTATCAATAAGGTAAAAGAGTCAAAGCCGGGTATCGGATTTAACGCAGCAACTGAAGAATATGTTGATATGGTAGAGTCCGGAATCCTTGATCCGGTTAAAGTTACAAGAAGTGCATTACAGAATGCAACATCTGTAGCTTCTACACTCCTGACAACCGAGTCAGCCGTAGCAAATATTAAGGAAGACACTCCAGCAATGCCGGCCGGTGCCGGTGCCGGAATGGGCGGAATGATGTAAAATGTCATATGCCAGTCCAGTAGGGACTGGCGTATGACAATGTACATGGTATTTAAAACCATGTAAAATAGATATGAAAAGCCTTATTTTCAAGGCTTTTCATTTTTTTTTACCTATGGTATACTATGCATTAGTGGTGAGAAAAACACCAAAGATAGAACCAGGAAGAGGGAAAGCATGAGTAAAGTAATCGTTGTAACAGACAGCAATAGTGGAATTACACAGAGCCAGTCAAAAGAACTTGGGGTTGTAGTACTTCCAATGCCTTTTTATATTGATGATAAGATGTATTATGAAGATATTGATCTTACACAGGAGCAGTTTTACGAGAAGCTCACACAGGGTGGAGAGATTAAGACGTCTATGCCTCTTGTAGGGGATGTCACGGACAAGTGGGACGAATTGTTGAAAGAATATGATGAGATTGTATATATCCCCATGTCATCAGGACTGAGCAGTTCCTGCGAGACCGCCCTGATGCTTGCACAGGACTATGAGGGAAGGGTAGAAGTTGTCAATAATCAGAGAATTTCTGTAACACAAAGACAGTCTGTATTAGATGCAAAGATGCTTGTAGAACAGGGAAAGTCAGCAACGGAAATCAAAGAAATTTTAGAGAAGAACAAATTTGAGTCTTCGATTTATATTATGGTAGATACATTAGAGTATCTGAAAAAAGGTGGGAGAATTACACCGGCGGCCGCAGCGCTCGGTACACTTTTGAAGTTGAAACCGGTTCTCCAGATTCAGGGAGAAAAACTTGATGCGTTTGCAAAAGCACGTACCGTAAAGCAGGCAAAATCAATTATGATCGAGTCCATGAAGAATGATTTTGAGAAGCGTTTCCAGAGCCCGGATGGAAAGAAAATGCATCTGGAGATGGCATATACACATGATCTGGAAGCAGCAGAAGCTTTCAAAGAGGAAGTACAGGCTGCATTTCCAAATAATGAGATTGTTTTAAATC
>ULRP01088282.1_pt1 | contig 18757 bp, 9 predicted proteins | sample 1955521 | NCBI WGS metagenome assembly ULRP01 (sample SAMEA4835685, study PRJEB28245) | human gut metagenome | biome: gut microbiome; material: fecal sample | place: Denmark | collected 2008
ATAGTATTGCCTATTGGCATACTTGCTTGGTTTTTGTACGTGTGTTCGGCGCTCGACAAGTACGTCAATGCGCAAAACTACCCCGACCTTGTCGACCGCGGAGTGTGGCGTGTGTAAGTCCGCAAGTAATGCAATATGGGTAGTTCGTATAAACGATAGCAAATAGAATACCTCTGTTTCCACTCATCGTCACATGTACAAAAATGGTTGTCGATGACAATTGAAAACACCAAAACAAAAGACTTTCCGTCGCTCTTGTTTGTGAGCAATGCGGAAAGTCTTTTGTTTGTGTGATGTAGCCTAAAAATCGATACGTATGCAAAATTTAACGACGTTTTGTCGACAAAATCAGGCTTTGCATCTTCACTTGTACGGTGTATTTGCCTCTGTTGCGTATTCGTTTGTTTACTTTTGGTAGTTGCCGTTGTCCTTTACTTGCGGTATTGTCCCGGGGTTACGCCAAACTTGTTTTTGAACACGATGTTGAATTGCGCCAAGTTGGAGTACCCTACGGCGTTGGCAATTTCTATTGTGTTTAGGTCGGTGTTGATAAGCAAGTTTTGCGCATACAGCAACCTGTTGGACAGCAAGTAGTCGTGCGGCGTAGTGCCGAAGTGTGCCTTAAACAAGCGGCTAAGTTGCATGCGAGAGTAGTTCAGTTTTTGGCATAGGTCGTCCACGGTGTAGGTAAAAAACTCTTCGCTAAGTTTCATTTCGTTTAACGTTTGCATCCACAACGGTTGGTTGGATGATTCCTCGGATTGCAGTCCGAGGACAATAAACTGCAAAAAATCCATGATTTGGGAAATGATGATGTCATTGGTTTTTTCGTATTGGTCGAGTGGAATTATGTTTAAGTTATGCAATGCTGTTTCCATTGACGAAAACATCTCCGTCGGCAACGAATAAACACGTTGGTTTCTGTATAGTCTGTCGATTGTCTTTGCGGAAAAAGGGGCAAGGAGTTGTTCCATTGCCGATTCGGCTATCGTAAAGTTGACGTAGCGTATCGATTTTTCGTTACTTATCAAGTTGTGTACATCCTTGGTGGTGCAGTAAAAAAGCGTTCCCGGTGTGCATATCTGTGTTGTGCCGTTTACATGGTTTTCGATGGTTCCGCTTTGTACAACGGTAAACTCCCAGTAGTCTTCGTGACTGTGCATAAGAGGGAAATCGCTTGTGTTTATCCAAAAATAAACCTTCACGTTTTCGAATTTACCTTGATATATATTTATATTTTCGATAAAGAACTTTTTTTCCATAATCCGAAACCTCTTATCCATCATTTTTGACATACCATACTACATTACAATTATGCTATGTTTTTAGGGCAAAGTCAACTGTTTTTGAAAAAATAAGTTACAAAACCATATGAATTTGGGACGAAACAATATTGAACGTGCCGTTTGTAAATGGTATAATGTTTTAGAAAAATTGCGTAGCATAAGCCGTAAGCAAAATTGTTACGTTTTTTCAAGTGGTTTTTAAGTAGAAAAATTATGAAAAATTCTGCAAAATTAAAGGATAATTTACAATATATTGCCGCGGGCGCGGAATATTCCACACGGCAAAAACACGACAACGCTCCGTTGTTTCGCAAGGAGTTTTCGATGGAAGGTAAACCGAAAATAGCCGTTTTGCGGATAGCATGCGTAGGCTTTTACCGCCTTTTCCTAAACGGAAAGGAAATTACTAAAGGATATTTGGCCCCTTACATAAGCAACTGCAACGACACCGTCTACTACGATGACTACGAAGTAAGCGGTTTGTTGTGTGCCGACAACGTTTTGTGCGTAATATTGGGTAACGGCTTTGCCAACGCTACCGATTTCGACATTTGGCAATTCGAGTCTTCGCCGTTTCGACGTTCTCCGTGTTTTAGTTTGAGCCTTGTTTGCGACGGTAAGCAAACGCTTGCAACCGACGAAACCTTTGAAGTTTATGACTCGGCGATTACTTTCGATGATCTCCGTTGCGGAGAGTGGTACGACGCGCGACTTTACCGAGAAGAACTGTTTCGCTTGTCGGGTGCGCCGTTGTCGGGATACGGGAAACCCGTATTTGTCGATATGCCCCGCGGTGAACTTGTGAAGTGCGATGTCGAGCCGATACTGGAAGAACGACGCTTTACGGCAAAGTCGATTACGCCTTCGGGAAAAGGCTACATTTACGACTTCGGCGAAGACAATGCGGGAGTGGTCTGTTTGCGTATAGCCGGCAAAAGCGGACAAAAAATCACGTTGGACTTCGGCGAAGTGGTGGTCGACGGCAAGCTCAATAAGGACAACATCGTGTGCGACTTTGTTTGCGACAATTACAAGTGGAACTACGTCCAACACGACGAGTACATTTGCGTTGACGGTTGGCAAACTTGGGCGCCGTCGTTTACCTATCATGGTTTTCGCTACGTTTATGTCGAGGGTTTACTTCCCGAACAAGCCACCGTCGATACGTTACAATACGTAGTGTTGCACAGCGACGTCAAGCAACGTGCAACTTTCCGTTGCAGTGACGAAACGCTCAACCGTATATACGACATTACGCTTCGTAGTGACCTGTCTAATTTGTTCTACCTGCCTACCGACTGTCCGCAAAGGGAGAAAAACGGTTGGACTGCCGACGCCGCATTGTCTGCCGAGCAATTTTTGTATACTTTCGATTGCGGTAAAACGCTTGCCGAGTGGCTTGTCAACGTTTGTAAAGCGCAACGTTCCGACGGAATGATGCCCGGCATAGTGCCTACATACGGTTGGGGGTTTAATTGGGGTAATGGTCCTGCTTGGGACTGCGTTATTGCGGAAATTCCCTACCAACTGTATCGTTTTTACGGTGACGAGAAGATTGTTCTGTCGTCGCTGCCTACAATATTGAGGTACTTTGACTTTATTTCCACAGTCACAAATGCCGACGGATTGGTGGAGTTCGGTTTGGGCGATTGGTGCGAGGCGGAAACTGAGCAATGTCACGAGTATTCCACTCCCGTAACATACACCAATGCGCTTACATTGTTGGATATGGCAAACAAAACGCTGTACATGCTTGACGGCATAGAAGGCGACAACGCACAACAAACGGCAACGGTACGTGCGGCAAGACAAACGTTTTTGCAAAACTTCCGCAAAAATTTTGTCAAAGACGGACGCATTACCGTTGAAACTCAAACCGCGCTTGCCATGGCAATTACAAGCGGAGCACTGACTGCCGACGAGGAAGCCAAGGCGCACGCCGACCTTATGGCACTGTTACAAGCACGCGACTGCCGCTTCAAGGTGGGTGTTATCGGTGCAAAACATTTGTTTGACGCTTTGTCGAAGTTCGGCGATACGGATGTTGCCGTCAAATCTATTGTCGGTCCCGATTACCCGTCCTACGGCTACATGTTGGCAAACGGCGCAACTACGTTGTGGGAGTCGTTTTACAAGTTGAGCGCCGACGGCGTCATGTGGCGCAGTAACGGGCAAAAGGTAGACTCGCTAAACCATCATTTTTGGGGTAGCGTCATCGGATGGTTCTACCGTGTAATCGGCGGATTGGATGTTCTTTCCCCTTTCGAGGTGACAATTACGTTGCCGCAAACGAGCGCAATAACGCATGCGGAACTTTCCTACGAAAATCAAGGTAAAAAGATAAACGTTGCTTGGCAACAAAACGGTACAAACGGCACGCTGACGGTAAACAACGTCGGTTTTGTCGGTAAAATAGTGCTACCCGAGGGAGAAATCCCTTTGCAACAAGGCGACAACGAAATCGCCTACCGAACAAAGAAAATTAAGGAGTGAAGATGTATGAAAAAGATTAGAGTTTTTTCGTTAGTAATGGTATTACTGTTGGCTTTTGCTACGCTTTTGGCTTGCCAACCGATTACCGATCCCGATGACGAACCTATCGACGAAAACAAAACACAGTTGTATGTTTACGTGGCTAAATGGGGCTTCGGCACGGAGTGGTTCAAAAAATCCAAACAAGCATATGAGGAATTGAACAAGGATCGCGTGTTCGAACAGGGCAAAAAAGGTATTCAAATCATACCTCAATATCGTCAAGACAACCTTGGCGTCAGTCCGATCAAGAGCGATACTATAAACGAAGTGTTCTTCCTCGAAGCCGTGCCGTATTACAGCTATTACACCGAAGGGCTGTTTGCCGACATTACTGACTACATCAAGCGCGAAAACCCCTACGAAAAGGGCGTTTCCATCGAAAGCAAGATGAGTCAACAGCAAAAAGACGGTTTGAATATAGACGGTAAGTATTACGCCGTACCGGGCTACTCCGGTAGCTACGGACTTATTTACAATGCGGAATTGTTTGACCAATACAACTGGTATTTCAATGCCGGCGGAGAGCTTATTTGCGAAGCAAGAGTAAAAGATAAGACCAAGGGCCCCGGTCCTAACGGTATCCCCGGCGATTACGACGACGGCTTGCCGCAAACGTACGACCAATTCTTCAAACTTTGCGACAAAATTGCCGTTTATCAGGATTTTACTCCCATCAGTTGGCCCGGAACTTACGCCGCTCAACACCTCGAAGGTTTACTAAACACTCTTGTTGCCGACTACGAGGGGGCAGAAAATATTTCTCGTCGTATCAATTTCAACGGAAGCGAAAATCTTGCGTCGGTTGTCGACGGAAATCTTGTGTTGGACAACGGAAAAGTCGTTACTGACAGCACTGCAACTAATTTTAACAACCAAAACGGCTACGAAGTATTCCGTCAAGCAGGCAATTACTACGGATTGAGATTCATCGAAAAGTTGATCAAGACGGAAAAGTACCGCAACGAAAAGACGGCATTCGGCACATACAATCAACGCGAAGCGCAAGACGACTTTATCTACGCAGGCAAGGACGGCAAGGGCAGAATGATTCCCGCAATGCTCGTTGACGGAGATTGGTGGCAAAGCGAAGCTTCGGACACGTTTGACGCAACCGAGCAATACGGTACCAAATATCAACGTAACTTCAAGTACATGCCTCTTCCCAAGGCTACTGCCGATCAAATAGGCAGTAGATCATGTAACATCGACTTCGATTTCGCCTACTCTTTCGTAAGCAGTAACACCGCCAAGGAAAAAGTGGCAATTGCCGCCGACTTTATTCAATTTGTTCACACCAACGAACAAATGGTGCAGTTTACCAAGACGACCAACACGATAAAAGCTCTTTCCTACACTATGACCGATGAAGATTTGGCAGAGCTTACGCCATACGGCAAATCGTTGTTCGAGTACAAAAAGAGCGGTATGTCCGATACGATAATCCTTACGGGATCTAACGCTAAGTTCCTTACATATTTCGGAAGTATCAAAAAACCGTATACTGCAAAGTACAAAACCGACAAGGGAACGCTCACCTATTCGCCCGTACAAGCCTTCCGCGAAATACCCGACCAAGCCAATGCGCAAAACTACTTTGTAAATATGTACGATTATTGGCAGGAAATTTGGAAGTAGTTTGTCGGTCGTTGCGGCCGAAACAAACGTCATTACGAAAGTAGACAAAGGACAAAAATATGTTTAACAAAAAAAACATCAAAGTAGGCAAAGAAGGAAACAAGTGGGTTTATGCGTTGCTTATGGCATTCCCCGTGCTTCATTTTTGCGTGTTCTACATTTACGTAAATGCAAATTCCATAGCAATGGCATTTCAAAATGTCGATCCGACAACACACAAAATTACTTGGACGTTGTCAAATTTTGCCGAACAGTTTAAGTTTTTGGTGAGCGACGACGCTATTAACATGCTTAAAGTGTCGCTACTGGGGTACGTGATTCACTTGGCTATCGGCTTGACAATGGGTTTGCTGTTTGCCTACTATGTGTACAAAAAACGCAAGTTTTCGGCGGCATTCAGAGTGCTGATGTTTTTGCCGTCCATTATCCCCGCGATAGTGCTTGTAACGGTCTATCGCTACTTTGTCGACAATGCTTTTCCCGATTTGTTGGTAAAGTTGTTTAACCTTACCGAAACGCCGCAAGGATTGTTCTCCAACCAAAATACGCGTTTGGCAGTAATAATTTTCTACGACATTTTTGTGTCTTTCGGTACGTCGGTATTGGTTTACACAAACAAAATGGACTCCATCGATCCGTCGCTTATCGAGGCGGCGAAGATTGACGGCGCAACCCAGTTCCAAGAGTTTTGGCATGTCGTGTTGCCCTTGACTTTTTCCACAATCAGCGTGTTTTTGGTCACAGGAGTGGCAAGCGTTTTTATGAACCAAATGTTTCTCTTCTCGTTTTACGGGTGGAATCCGCCAGCCGGAGTGGACACCTTCGGGTACTACTTCTTCCGTAAAACGAGCGAGGCTGTCACCTACAACGACAAGCAGTCATTGTGTTCGTTGTCGGCATTAGGCTTGATATTCAGCGCAATAGCAATTCCGCTTACGTTTTTGGTGCGGCATTTGCTTACAAAATACGGACCGAAGGAGGACTAACCGTGCAAGAAAAACTCAGTTCCGAACGCGGAAGAACGAGTCCGTTCTTCGTAGTATTGTTTATTGTGTTGATGCTGTACTCGGTGTTACTTGTAGGATTATTAGTGTGGGCGATGATGTCGGCGTTCAAATCTCCGCGTGATTTTTCCACTTCGCCCGCCGGCTTGCCGGAAAAAATCGTAAACAACTTTGCCGAAGCCATCAAGTTGTACAAAGTGCAAGTCGGCGGTGTTCAAGGCAGACCGTTGTACGCTATGTTTCCGCAAATGTTGTTCAATTCCGTCATGTATTCGGTCGGATGCGCACTGTTTAACACCGCAGTGACCTGCGTTACGGCATACTGTTGCGCAAGATACAAGTATCGCTTGTCCAAGATTGTCTACGCAGTAGTGCTTATCACTATGACGATCCCCATCGTAGGCTCCCTCCCCTCGCAAATAGAAGTAGCTCAGGCGTTAGGAATCTACAACACCATATGGGGCATGTGGCTACAAAGCGCGTCATTTTTGGGGTTGTATTTCCTTGTGTTTTACGAGACGTTTGCGGCAATGCCGAAGTCGTTTTTCGAAGCGGCAAGAATCGACGGCGCGGGGGACATACAATTGCTTGTTCGCATTGCGTTGCCATTGGCGAAAAACGTATTTTTGACAATATTCCTCCTCAACTTCATCACATACTGGAACGATTACCAAACGCCGTTGCTGTTTTTGAAGTCCATGCCCGTACTTTCCTACGGATTGTATCTTATCACGCAATCCAATGCCTACGTGCCCATGATTATGGCGGCGGCAACAGTGGTGTTGGCTCCGATAATAATAATATTTATTTTCGCCAACAAAAAATTGATGGGCAACTTGACAGTGGGCGGTGTAAAGGGCTGACAAACCAATTGTCGCAGTGTCGGACTTTATTCACTACCATACATACGGCAAAGCCATACTAAAAACGGAGTGTACAATGAAATCTACTACAACTACAAACAAGATAGCCGTACTCGCGCTTGTGTCAATTGTGTTGCTTTGCGCATTTGCGGCGGTATTTACGGCAATTGCCGACGAGCTTGTTCCGCAGTACAAGTGGACGGGTGACGCGGTTGCCGACAAGTATATGTACGGACAAACATTCGATGTTCCCGACAGAAAGCTTGACGGCTACGAAACAAATGTGTCGCACACGCTGACATTTCCCGACGGGACTTGTTCATACGCAGATTCGGTCAAACTGGATTTGAACGGCGAGTATAAACTGACCTACACGGCAAAGGTAGGGGACAGGGTTTACAGCGAAACGCACAACTTTTTCGTCGACGCACTGACATACGAAGTTAAAAACAAAAATTCTTCCGCCGTCTACAAAACGCCCGACAACGTGCGTAACAAGGATGTCGAAGGCGTGGTGGTGTCGTTGGCGCAAAAAGATACGTTTACGATAAATCAAGCTATTGCGGTAAGCAATTTTTCGGCGGACGATTACTTTGTCGAAGGCTTCATCATCAATCAAACGGTCGGCACCGGTGCTTTTACGCGGTTTATCGTTACGTTGACCGACTTTGAAAACCCCGACGTTTATATCAAAATCATTGTCAATGAGCGTACAGCGCAAAACGTCAAAGGCGTGGCTTTCGCCGCGGCTTGCGGTAACGGACAAACTCCCGTCGGCTTGGAAAACTACAAGATAGGTTCGGCGGATGACATTTCCTCCGTACACAAAAACGACGGCATGGGACAATGGATCAATATGCCGTTCCGCGGACAAAACACAATCGTGGGTTCGGCAGAGTACACCTACGACACCTACAACGACGATTACCCATTCCGTTTCAGCTACGATCCGACAACGCAACAAATTTGGCACTCGACGAATTTTAACTTGCCCGAGGGCAAAAATTACGCCGATCCCAACCCGAACAAAGACAAAGTTAAGTTGGAAAGCACAAACTTCAAAAAAATCGTCAGTGACCTTGACGACTCTCGCTACTACGACTCGTTGTGGAGCGGATTTACTAGCGGATACGTCAAACTGTCAATCACGGCGGAAAACTACACGTCCACTCACGCACAGTTTTGCATTACCAAGGTTGCAGGCGTGGATTTGTCGGAAAATACCTTCGAAGTAACCGAGAAACCCACAATCACCGTAAATACCGACTACGATACGATGCCCGATGCGGTTGTCGGCAAAAGTTATACCGTACCCACGGCAACGGCGTTTGATTTGTACAGCGGTAACGTTGATGTTACGACCAGGGTGTGGTACAACTATTCCGCTCCGTCCAAAACGTCGGTAAGTCTTGTCAACGGCAGTTTTGCGGTGGACAAACCGGGACACTACGCAATAGTGTACACGGCAAGTAACAGTAGCGGACTTACGGAAGAAAAGGTGCTGTGGGTTTATGCCAAGACGGCAGCCAACCCGATAAAAATCCGACTGTCGGACGACAAAATAACCGAATGTAAGGCAGGCGAGTTTGTCCCTTACGCCGAGGCTGTCGCAGAAGGCGGCAACGGAAAGCTGCAATTGGCTGTCTATGCCAAAAACGGCGAAACGAAGTTGCAATCGGAAAATGGTTTCCGTCCCGAAAAGACAGGCACTTGGCAGGTCGTTTATACGGCGGTAGACTACGTAGGAAATGTGGCAATGGTCGGTTACGATGTCACCGTTACGGCAAACGAAGCTCCCGTACTCGTGGAGGACATCAATTTGCCGCAAGCGTTTATTTCCGAAGCATCCTTTGTATTGCCCCGAGTGTACGCCAACAAATATGACGAAAACGGCGTAAACAAAGTGCCTTGCACCGTGAGAGTAGAGTACGACGGCAAGACGGAAACATACGACAGCGGCGAAAGCTTTGTGCCTAACGTCGCAAACAACGGCGATAACATCGAGGTTACGTACCTGTGCGAAGGTACTGAATTGTTTAGCTGCCAAGTGCCTTGCGTGGTCATTTACGAAGAGGGCTATCTTAAATACGAAAACTACTTTTTGCTAACTAACGCAAGCGGTGACAAGTCTGCTAACGACGGTTATGTACTGACGGCTGTAACCGATGGCATAATGAACGTAAAATATGCCAACGCACTTGTTGCCGAGCAAGCAAACTTCGTTTTCCGTTGCTTTGGCGCACAAAACTACACCGAAGCGGTAATTACCCTTACCGACGCGGCAAACGGAAACAACGCCGTTTCGGCAGTGTTTAAGCAAATCGACGGTAAAGTGTGGCTGTTTGTCGGTGACAAATCCTATCGTACCGATTACAGCTTTAATGGTAAAGCGTTTGATATCGTACTCGGTTTTGAAAAGGGTGCGTTTGTCTACGACGGCGCGTCGTTTGAGCCTGTCGAAACGGTAAACGGCGACAAGTTTGTCGGCTTCGAGTCGGATAAGGTATATCTGTCGGTCGAGGTTATTGATGCCAAAGAAGGCGACAAATTGTCCGTCATGTCCGTTCGCAAGTACAAGTTCGAAGGACAGGACGAGGACCTTGTGCGTCCGTACATAGTAATAAACGGCGAAGTTGCCTCTATCGGCAAACTCGAAGAAGTTATTCATTTGCCGTCGATAAGCGTCGGCGACGTAATTTGTCCCAACGTGACGGTGCTAATGCAAGTGTTTGCTCCCGACGGAAGTTTTGTCAAGGATGTCAACGGAGTGGAACTTAACGGTTGCGATGCCGCTGTGGCATATGACTTTGTCGTCAAACAATCCGGCTCGTACAAAGTAACGTACTTTGTCAAGGAAGCGGAACTGTTTTTGTACGTTGCTGCGTTTGACAACACGTGGACGTACGAGATCGCCGTGTACGACTCTGTCGAACCGACAATTACTTTTACTTCCGAAGTGCCAACCTCGGTCAAACTCGGCGAAAAAGTACTTACTCCTAAGTTTACCGTAACCGACGACTTTACCGCTACGGACAAACTGATAGTTTACGTGTACCTGACAACACCCACGGGACAAAAGCAACTTGTAACCGAAGAAGCCGTGATGTGCCGTCAAAAAGGCACCTACTCATTTACCGTTACGGCAATTGACGAAGTAGGAAATATCGGCACAAAAACGATTTATTTCAAGGTGGTGTAACGCATGAAAAAAAGATTATTGCAAGTAATTGCTTTTATATGTGTGGCGGCTACGTTGTTTTCGCTTGCGGCATGCGTCAAGCAACCCGAAACGGGCGACGACATTGTCGTCGAAAACGAACGCGTCGAACATAAAGCAACCAATGGCTTACACAAAGGCGTGGACAATATCCCCGACACGGGTGTTCCGTTTGTTACGGATGGCTCGTCGGAATACAAAATCATTGCAAGTAATACCGACGAAAATCACAAAAACGCCATTGCCAAGGCGGCAGGTTTTATTTCTTCGCATATCAACGGCGCAACTGGCGTCGCGTTGGAAGTAATCGACGGCGACTCGGACATCGAGTGGAGCAAAACGGCAAAACTCGTTGTAATAGGTAGCGACAAACTGCAACAAGAGGCAGGATTTCGCACCACAAACGATGACATCGGATTGACGGGATACCGCATTCAAACTATCGGCAACAGCGTTTTTGTTTCGGCGGAAGGCGACAGCGGTTACAACCTTGCCGCGCTTGCCTTGTTGCGTATACTGGTCGGCTACGATTGTCTTGACCTTGACGCTTACATCTACACAAAGGACGGATCGTATCTACCGGAATTGGACATTGTCGAACGTCCCGATTTCGACTACCGCGTAGACCAAACATATTACACGGTCGGCGTGCCGAGAGCATACTCAATGGGATTCAATCAAGGTGACCCGTACATGACGGCCGATCCGTGCCATACCACGTTTTACTTCCTTCCTCCCAAAGAGTACGAACGTGACAACAAAGACTGGTACAGCAATCAACGTTGTAACTTTGTCGATGATCAGGACAACTACCTTGTCAATGCGGCGCAGTTATGTTACACGGCACACGGTAAGCCCGAAGAACTCAAAAAAATGCAGTCGTTGATTGCCGACAAGATAATACATCTGACGCTGGAAAAATATCCCGAAAGAAACCTTGTCACGGTAGGGCAACAGGACGAAGACATTGTTTGCAACTGCGCCAGTTGTACGGCGGTTGTCAAAAAGTATGGCTCCATTGCCGCGGCGATAATACCGTTTATCAACGGTATAGACGACATAGTGCAGGCGAAACTGAAAGACTATGCCGAAGAACACAATCAACCCGTCAAGGAAACATCTATTTTGTTCCTATCTTACCAATCTACGAGATTTGCGCCGAAGTACGATGACAGTCTTAAATTTAACGACAATGTCGGCGTACTGATTTGTAGCAGCAAAACACGCTACTCGTACACGTTTTGGGACGATATCAACGTCGTAGACAAGGAACAAGTGGAAAACTGGCAACCCTTCGGCAATGTGTACTACTTCTTTTACGAGATAAACAGCAACAACTACTTTGTTCCCTGTAATACCTTCCGTGCATGTGTGGAAAACTACCGTTTTGCCAAAATTAACAACGGTAGATTGATGACGAGCATGGGCAACTGGAAAACACCGTACACATCGAGCTTTACCGCGTTTAAGAGTTATCTAAACAGTAGACTGTGGGTAAACGTCAACTACGACTACGCCGATTTGGAAAGGACGTTTTTCGACAATTACTACGGCGACGGCGGCGTATACATGAAGAAATTCTTTGACGAAATGACGTCATACATGGACTACATGCGCGACAGCGGCAATGCCGACTTCAACGGAGTTGTGGTCAATGAGTTTACTTTCACTGCAAAGTACTGGCCCATCAAGATGCTTCAACGTTGGAACAATTACTGTGAACTGGCTCTTAAAGAAATAGAAAAGACCAAAGTACTCAATGACGGTACATACGAAACATTGCGCGATCGTATTTTGTTGGAAACGTTATTCCCGCGGTACATTATTTGTAAGTACCATGCCGCAAAGTTTTCCGAATCGGAAATCAAAGCAATGCGCAAGGCTTTTTACGAAGATACGCAGTACTTCAATTTGACTCACGAAAGTCAATATGAAACGTTTGAATCCTTATGGAAAGGGTGGGGACTTAAATGAAAAACAATCACAAATATGTGCTTTTTGTGCTGGTGTTGTGTCTAATGTGTTCGCTTGCGTTTGCCGCTTGCAACAAAGATATCGACACGCCGCCGACTCCGCCCGAACCGCCGATCGAAGAATCGAAGGTGACGTTGAGCGACAGCGCATTGAAGTTGGACGTCAACGATACGGCGACATTGACAGTACGTCAAGGCGGTAGTGTAAACCAACAATGGACAAGTAAAAATACAGCAGTCGCAACGGTGGACGCCAACGGTACGGTTACGGCGGTATCGGAAGGTACAACCGAAGTGGAAGTGACGACGGCAAACGGCAAAGCGTCTTGCACGGTGTTGGTAGTAAATTCCTATATCGCGCCTCTACTGACGGTGGACACCGACCAAATTGTACTGGCAAACGGCGACAACTACTTGCTTTTGCCGAAACTGACTTACAAGGGCGTCGATTGTACAAGCAAGGCAAGTTTTACTTGTACCCTTGTCGACGGCGAACTCGACGGAATTGTGACGGTAGCATGCGACGCAAACGGAATATCTTTTTCGGCAAAGTCGCTCGGTAATACCAAATATGTCGTATATGTTAGGTATGTCGGCGTGGAATTAAGCGCAGTTGTGGACATATCGGTAATAGATATGGGCATTGTATTCGACGTTACTAACCTAACTCCGACATCGGGCGGATACGGCGTGGTACTTAGTACGTACGAAATCGATGGTTACTTTTCCGCAGTTACCCCACAAGTAAACGTTACCGAAAACGGACAAACGACAAACAATGTTGCCGTTGTTTATACCACGGACAACTCAAGTGTTGCTTCGATAACGAGCGACGGACAAATAGTTGCCGTAGACGAAGGTAAGACCAAAGTACACGGTACATACAAGACAAGTTCCTTTGCAATCGACGTTACAGTGGCAAAGCCCACGTTGGACGTCGTCGCTACAAACAAAGTGGTGGAAGTCGGCAGACTGCAACCGCTTGAATTTGACAGACCGCTTGCAGGCGAACTGACTTCTGCGAAAATAGGGGATTGCCAAGTCGGCGACGCTAATATCGACGGCAAACTTGCTTTGGATCGCAACAAGTTGGAAACAATGCCCGTTGCCGACTACGGCGAAAACGTGCAACTTATTATTGAAACGACCAAGGTAAAGTATCGGACGGAAATAGACCTTTACACATTAGTCATCAAAAACAAGCAAGACTACATGAGTATGGGTGCACTTTCTAAGGCGGCTTGCAAGGACAACGACAAGTTGTTTGGCGGTTACTTTGTATTTGGCGACAACGTGACCGTAAACGGCGGAATGTCGGAATTTATCGACCGTACCAAAACGGATTTTAACGGTGACGGAAGTCAAGGTTTTTGCGGTGTAATAGACGGCAAAGGCTATGTAATCAGCGGACTGACCAAAACAACTGACAATGGAAATGCGTTTATTTCGGTCATGCATCGCGACGGCGTATTGAAAAACCTCGGTTTGATCAACGCGAGTTTCCAAACGAACAGCGGATCTTTCCTTATTCACACAGGTAGGGGCACCGTGGAAAACGTATATGTTAAGTACGACACAATCAGCGGAGCTAGTCCCGATGGTTACAGCGGCACAATTTACAACGCAAATCTTACGTTAAACAAAATGATCGTCGACGCTTCTTGTGCGCAAATAAGTGGCAACGGCAGTAAATTTTTGCTAATGACGGACAATCGCTACGCCGACCTAAACAACTTCATCTGTATTCTCGGTGACAGTTACACCAAACAAGACGTTGTCGACGGTAAAGTGACGGTGGAAGGTAATCAAGACTTTTCCAACGAGGAGTACGAAGCCGCTTTTGGTAAAAAGGTGTTCTTTGGGTTTAAGGCGTTGAAGGAAAGTCCTGTTTTTGTCAATCTAATCGATTGGAACAATAATTACTGGCATATAAACGAGGAAAACGGAGAAATAAATTTTGGTGTAAAAACTTACGTTGAGCCGCAAATGAAATATAAAACGATCGATGTTTCGGAAAGCGATCGTTTGCGTGTGGAAACGGATATCAACAACGACGGAACACTGAATACAAGTAAAGTCGTAAGTGTAGATATTGCAAATATTATCGGCGAAAGCAATTACACTTTGGTAAGCGTCAACGGTGTAGGCGCGGCAAGTAACGCCGTGACGGCGGATATGTTCGGATACTTGTACGGCAACAGAATCGTTGAAATCGTGGTTGACGTAGAGTACACAAGGTATACCATCAATTTGCCCGTACTACTTGTCAGCAAAGTTATCAAAACAGCGGACGACTACAAAGCATGGGTGGTTATTGCCCGCAACTCGGAAGAAGGCGGACACAACTACGGTGGCTACTTCGAGCTAGGCAACAATATATCAAGTGAGGACGGCAGTATACAAATGGTGTATGCCGACAAAGACGCATGGGACGGCGCAGGCGGTTTCAGCGGAACGTTTGACGGTTGCGGTTACGTAATCGACGGACTTGTTGCAACCGTGGCAAATGACCACTCAACCTTTATCGGCGAAATGAAACCCAATGCAGTACTTAAAAATATCGGTTTTACCAACGTGGAAATGTCCGGTATTACTTTCCTTACACGTACTACAAACGGAACGCTGCAAAACATATACGTTCAGTACAAAAAAATAAACGCGGCAAGCGGACAAACGGTACTTGCACGTGAAAATGCGACAGTGGAAAACATGTTTGTCGACGCTTCCGCCGCCGAAATAACAAACGGCAGTTCGTACGGCATTTTAGGTAGTAGACATGCTCAGGAAAAGTCCTACTGCATTTACGGTATCGTGCCGAGCGGATTTAATAGTTACGTCGATCACGGAATAAACGGATGCGGACACGGTTTTGCAACTTACGCACTGTTGAAGGCCGACGGCAACGCTTGGAACGCGGTAGAGGCTTATGCCACAGCGTGCGAGTATTGGCAAATCAATACGGAAACAGGCGTAGTAAAGTTTGGTAAGTGACACTAATTGTAGTTGAAGCACTAAAAGTGTCGTATTAAACAAGCGGTATTTGTCGTAATTTGCCAAGTACCGTCGAGTTTCAAACAAGGCAAACATGCAAATTTTTTGAAGGAGTGCAGTATGATTACTTCGATAAAAAAGCAAGGTTACGATGTCATAGTCGTCGGCGGAGGTATTGCGGGCTGTTGTGCCGCGCTTGCCGCCGCAAGGGAAAACAAGACCGTATTGCTTGTGGAAAAACATATCAATGCGGGCGGTCTTGCCACGCTTGGACTAATAAGTTGGTTCGAGCCTTTGTGCGACGGTGAAGGTCGGCAAATGCATATGGGCATGACGGAAGAGATGATTCGTCTGGCAATCGGTTGCGGATACGACAATTTGCCCTCCGAGTGGGGAGGAACAAGCGGAAATCAACAACTGAGCGACAGATATTCCACAAACTTTTCTCCTACGTTTTTCTCGTTGGCACTGGATGACATTTTGCGTAAAAACGGAGTGACCATACTGTACGATACCCTTGCTACCTATCCGGAGGTCGACAACAATATCGTAGTCGGCGTTACCATGGAAAACATTGACGGTCGATTGTTTTATCCGTGTAAAGCGGTAATCGATTGCACGGGGGAAGCAAGTATTGCCATGCGAGCGGGCGTGCCTACACGGACTTTTGACAACGCGCAAACGTTTGTTGTACACGATACGGACAGACAACGTGCCTCGGAGTTTGCCGAAAGCGGCGACATGACCAAGATGCGTCATTGGCAGTGGTTTAAGCCGAGCAGTGACACTATTGGCGAGTTGACGTCGGAAAGGGAAAACGAGTATATACGTATTTGCAAACAAACGGCTTTGAAGTATTACGCCGACGGAAACAAAAACGAACGGGAAATACTTACTTTGCCGGATATTCCGCAGATACGACTTATACGTGCCATTGTCGGAGCTCAAACTTTTTTGGGACGAGAGGAAGATATTGACAAAAAAGTGCCAAATTCCATCGGCAGTACGGGCGACTTTGCTCATTGCGATTACCGTTTCGACATTCCGTACGGCTGTTTGTACAATCCGAGTTTTCCCAACTTGCTGTGCGCGGGGCGCATTGTCAGTGCGGACGGGAACGGAGCAAACGTTTTACGTGTGATACCGTGTTGTTGTCTTACGGGACAGGCGGCAGGTATTGCCGCGGCAGTAGCAGTCGAACAAAGCAAATCGGTTGCCGATATCTACGACTTGCTTCGTCCGCGTTTGGTTGCTCGGGGAGTGGCTTTTGAAATTGATTAGTAACTAAATTTGCCTATTTGACTAACGAGGAAAAGTTTGTGTTCGGCGACAAAACAACAAGCACGTCGATATGAACGTACGGGAAAAGTTATGATAGAAAATGCAAAATGGATTGCCGCGACCGAAGCGGAACAAGCGCCGTGTATCGAAAAGAGTTTTTCGGTAGGCAAAGTCCGTTCGGCAATATTGGATATTACGGGGTTGGGATACTTTTGTGCCGAAATTAACGGTAAAAACGTTACCGACGATTTGTTCAACCCTGTATTTTCCGATTACCGCGTTCGTCCGCTAAACAATTTGCTGTATCCGATTGCCGACAGAATGAATCATCGCGTGTATTTTTGTCGATACGATGTGACCGAGTTGTTGGCAGAGGGCATCAATACTTTATCCGTATGCTTGGGTAACGGTTGGTATCGCCAAACAAAGCGCACCGCCGAAGGACACTTGGAATTCGGAAAAAGACTGATTGCAAGATTTAGTTTGCGCTACATTGACAATAACGAGCAACAGCACGAAATATTGTCCGACGGTACCGAAACGTGGCGGCAAACGGAAGTGGTAGAAAACAATTTGTTTTACGGTGAAACGCAGGATTTACGGCGACTTGTCAAAAACGACAGTCGTTATCCCGTCGCGACGGAAGATGATTTTACAACTACATTCACCTTGCAAACTTGCCCTGCCGAACGTATCATACGAAAAATTACACCGAAGTTAATCAACAAAACGGACAGTAAGAAGCTCTACGATGTGGGCGAAACCGTTAGCGGTTGGGTGCGTTTACTAGCAATGGGAAACAGCGGAGAAGTTGTTACCGTCAATCACGCCGAATGTATTACCAATGACTGTCGACTTGACGTCAATTCCTGCGGCGGCGACATCACCAATGATCAAGGTGAACGACAGCTACAACTGAATCGATATATTCTTGACGGCAACAAAAGGCAATTATATCCCAAATTTTGCAAGCAAGCGTTTAGGTATTTCGAGGTTGACGGAAATGCCGACGTAGTGTGCGTGGATGTCGTACACACGGATCTATCGGAACGAACTACTTTTTTGTGTAGTAACGGCGTACTCAATTGGCTTTACTCGGCTTACAAACGCACGCAACTAATCAATATGCATGACGGGTTTCCGTCGGACTGTCCGCACAGGGAGCGACTTGGCTACACGGGAGACGGGCAAATTACCGCGTCGGCGGCGATGACGATGTTTGAAAGCGAGGCATTTTACCGCAAATGGATTAACGACATTTGCGATTGCCAAAACATCGACAACGGACACGTACAACATACCGCTCCGTTTTACGGTGGAGGTGGCGGTCCTGTCGGTTGGGGCGGCGCAATAGTGCAAGTGCCGTATGCGTTTTACCTTCATTACGGGGACAAAACGCTTGTGGAACAAGTCTTTCCGTATATGCAAAAATGGGTAAACTACATTGTTTCTCGTACGGAAGAAGGGCTTGTCTGCCGCGAGGAAAGCGGCGGTTGGTGCCTTGGAGATTGGGCAACGTTAGACGTTACGATTCCGCAAGAGTACGTCAATACGACACTGTTTGTCGTAATGCTTGACAAAATGAAGTTTCTTGCCGAACAAATCGGGGAAAATGATGTTGCTCGAGAGTTGTGTAAAATGCAGTCCGAGTACCGAAAAAGTATTACGTATCGCTTTTTTGACAACGAAACGGGCAGTTTTTGTCAAGGCGTACAAGGGGCGGACGCATTTGCGCTAGCAGCGGGTTTGGGTGACAAACGTACGCTGGCGAGACTGGTGGAACGGTATACGGCGGATTGTCGTTTTGATACGGGGTTTATCGGCACGTATGTACTTGTCGAGCAACTGATCGCCCATGACCAAATCGATTTGGCATATGATTTGCTGACTTCTGTCAAAAAAGGCTCGTTCGGATACTTGAAAAAACGCGGTGAAACGACTATATGGGAGTACCTTGACACAAAGTGGTGTT
>ULRP01060823.1_pt1 | contig 18742 bp, 18 predicted proteins | sample 1955521 | NCBI WGS metagenome assembly ULRP01 (sample SAMEA4835685, study PRJEB28245) | human gut metagenome | biome: gut microbiome; material: fecal sample | place: Denmark | collected 2008
AACTCCGGAACTTTCTGAACGGCAGCAAAGAATCCTCAACCTCATCAAAGAAGACCGTTCAATATCTTCGGCAATAATCTCGAACGCTTTATCCGTTAACCCAAGAACCATCCAACGTGAAATTCTGAAACTAAAATCCGCCGGACTTATCTCTCGCATCGGCCCTGACAACGGAGGCTATTGGAAGGTTAATGTCAAATGAATATGATTTAAAAAGGATTAAGAAAGATGAAAACCACAAGATTCATAATCATATTGATAGCGGTTGTGTTTGGCGGCGCTCCGCTCCACGCTCAAGAAGAGCGGGCGGGTCAAGGTCGGCCGGCTGTGGAGAATCCATGCGAAGTCACGAACGCGCAGCTGCATCAGGATCTGAGCGAGATCATCGAGCTCAAAAACGGCCGCAGCCGATCGATGAAGAAGTTCTGCGAGGAGGAGGGATATGACTACTAGTAGTTCACACAGTATGCCCGTCGCGGCCAGAAGAAATACAGCATCCTCAAGGTGACAGACGGGTGCCTGTCTTCATACGGGTTCATCCCGCTGGTCGTTGGCGGCGGGCTCCGGAAGAGGCGTTGAAATATGCGATCGCAGAGTGACCGGCGATGAGACGGGTTCTGAAGTGTGGCGATGTGGAGCATTCGAACAACCTTAGCGAGCAGATGATGCGAAGGATAAAGATGAGCCAGAAGAACGCCGGGAACATCGGAAGTGAGAGGTCCGCCCGGCACAATGCGTTCATGTACTTGGTGATCGAGAGTTGCAAGATGATGAAGAAGAACGTGGAAGACTACCTGAAAGTCATGCTCGAACGTCTGCGAAAGACCAAGGAGGGCGACTACCTGACGTGTTTCCTGCCATGTTATCTGGCTTTATCGCAGAGAATCAAAAAAATATAAATTATTATTGGCGAAAACCGCTGAAAATCAGCGATAAAGAAACAATGCACAAAAAGTGGACGCATACTGACTTAACCGTAAAACAAATCAGAGATGTCTTCAATAGCAACCAGAAAAACAAAGGATTGTAGTGGGTGCAATGCATGTGCGGAAGCGTGTCCGAAACATTGCATAAAGATGACATTTGACAAAAAGGGGTTTCTTTATCCGAAAGTTGACACGGCTGATTGCATTGATTGTGGAACTTGCGAGAATATCTGTCCGTTTGAAGATGGTAATATAGAACTTAATCCCCCCACTATAGCTTATGCCGCATGGAACAAGGAAAAGAAAACGTATCTCGCTAGTTCATCTGGCGGGGCGGCATATGTGTTTTCGTCTCATGTTATAAAACAAGGAGGAGTCGTCTACGGATGTTCTTCCGAAGGATTGCTCATTCGCCATATACGGGTAGATTCTTTGCCTGAATTACCCAGATTGCAAGGATCCTATTACGTACAAAGTGATGTCCGTGGACTATTCTGTCAGGTAAAAGCCGATTTAAAGTCAGGAAAGCCCGTTCTGTTTATCGGTACGCCATGCCAAGTGGCCGGATTAAAAAATTATTTAAGACAGATACCTGACTCTTTGTATCTGGTAGATTTGATATGCCACGGTGTTCCGTCTCAACAAATGCTGCACGATCATATTAGCTATGTTCTAAATAACAGTGCTGTGGAGCATCTCTCTTTTCGGAAAGGACAGATGTTCCGCATTGAGATATTTTCCAAAAGTGGCATAAACTATTCCTCAGAACCACACAAAGATATGTATTACAGGGCCTTTCTGAGTGGAATATCTTATAGGGGAAGTTGCTATCACTGCCCATTTGCCCGCAAAGAAAGGGTAAGTGATATAACGATAGGTGATTTTTGGGGACTCCAAGACTCTGAATTACTCCCCTTAAAAATCTCTGATGGCATCAGTGTGTTGCTGCCATCCTCCGAAAAGGGGAATAATCTCATCGATGCAGTTAAACCAAATATGCATATCTATGAGCGTAGCGTTAAGGAAGCGATAGAGGGCAACACACAATTAAATCATCCGGCCAATTATGGCTGGTCTGCCAGACTTTTATCTATACTATATCCTCACCTATCTTTTGACAAAGCAGTCAGGATGGCAATTATCAAGAATATAGTTGTAGATTTTTTAAAATGTATGTTCAGGCCACTCAAACCCGTATTATTGCACATTATTAATGTCATACGCCGATAATAAACGCATAATTAAGAACACGATATTCCTTTATATCAGGACATTCGTGTCGATGATCGTAGCTCTTTATACTTCACGAAAGATTCTTGAAGTTCTTGGAGTAGAAGATTTTGGCATATTCAATGTAGTTGGTGGCATCATCTCGCTAATGGCTTTTATCAATGGCTCGATGTCGGTAGCTACGCAACGCTACCTTACTTACGAATTAGGGAAAGGCACAGAGGGACAATTCAATAAAGTTTTCAATATAGCAGTATATACTCATACTATAATAGCCGTCTTTGTTTTGATTGCAGCGGAAACAATGGGGGTCTGGTTCGTAAACACCTTATTGAATATTCCTTCATCAAGGATGAATGCTGCTAACTGGGTCTTTCAGGCTTCGATTCTCACCTCCATTTTAGGAATACTACAGACCCCTTACAATGCAGCTATCATTTCACACGAGCATATGCACGTCTATGCTTACGTGGGGCTGGGTGAAACTATTGCCAAACTATTTATCGTTTTGGGGCTTTTTTACTACCCCTTCGACAGGCTTGCTATTTGGGGATTCGCTTTATTTTCTATCCAGTTGTGTTCTTCGCTTATCTATCGACAATACTGCATCAGGAAGTTCAATAATTGCTCATTAAAACGAAATAGTTGGGATTCACGGTTAGCAAAGTCAATGCTTGGTTTCACCGGCTGGAATATGTTCGGCACAGTTGCTTGGACACTTAAAGATCAAGGAGCCTCTGTATTACTCAATATTTTTGGTGGCCCTACTATAAACGCCGCGCGAGGTGTCTCGGTGCAAGTGTCCAACGCTGTCCAAAACCTTACGCAAGGTTTCCAAAGTGCTGTCAATCCTCAACTAATTAAAAATTATGCGGCTGAGAATCGTGATGCAACGTGCCGACTCTTATGCAAGAGTTCAAAGATTTCATATTTTCTTTTTTACTTCATTGCCCTACCTGTTATATTGGAGATAGACTTCATCTTGGAATTATGGTTAGTGGAAGTGCCTCCCATGTCATCGTTGTTTACACGTATAGTTATAATTGAGGCTCTTTTTAGCACATTCGGTGCCCCAATGATAACCGCTCTTATGGCAACCGGGAAAATCAAGTGGTACCAAATCGTTGTTGGCACGTTGTTACTGTTTAATATTCCTGTAGCATATGTGTTACTCAAATGCGGCTATCCTATCGCCACACCCTTAGTCGTTTCAGCCACATTTATCTTGCTTGGCAATGTTGCTAGATTTCTTTTTTGCAGAAAACAACTTGGCTTGTCCGCAAAGCAATACGGCAAGAATGTGCTATTCCCGATAGTCGCTGTCACAGCCCTTTCTGTAATAGGTTCTCTGCCCATCCACATTTCAATGTCAGAAGGCTGGGGCAGACTATTCCTTACTACATTGATTTCTTGCGTAACTATATCAATACTAGTCTACGCCATCGGGCTTACCACATCTGAACGCACCTTTATCGTTTCTTGGGTGAAGCTTAAAATTAAACAATTCATACATTAACATGAAAAAAGTAGGCATTATCACGTTTCACGCTTCACATAATTACGGATCTATGCTTCAAGCGTATGCCCTCCAACAGACAATCCTTAGGATAGGACATAACTGCAAAATAATCAACCTCCGTACGAAAAAACAAAGAAAGTTCTATAGACCGCTTGTCTTTTCATCTGTTTGGCAAGATAGAATCAAGGCACTATTATTTCCGTTCTTAGCATATGCAGACCTACGTAAGCATCATCTATTTGAGCAATTTCTATCAAATAAATTATTGACAACAACAGAGATAAAATCTCCCGAGTTACTCAATGAAAGTGCTCTCGGCTTTGACATCTATGTGTCCGGAAGTGATCAAATTTGGAATACATGCTGCCCCGACTATGTTTCGTCTTTTTTTTTAGATTTTGTATATAACCATAAGAAAACCGCCTACGCTCCAAGTATGGGACCTTGTCCTGACGAGACAATTTCACCCGAATTATATGGTTTCATTGAAAATGCACTTAATTCGTATTGCGAAATCTCGGTCAGAGAAGCAGGAACCGCAGATTTTGTCGAAAGAATAACTGGGAAAAGACCTAAAATCTGCATAGACCCAACATTATTGTTAGAAGAAGAAGAGTGGCGGTTATTAGCTGGCAGTAAACCGATTATTAGCGAAGATTATATGCTCTTCTATTCACCTTTCCCGACAAAAGAACAATGTAGTGAATTGTTACTTTTATCCAAAAGAACAGGACTGAAGGTCATTCTCACCACCCCAAATGGCACATTTAGGTTAATACACAAAAAGAGTATCAAATATCATATCAACGTTGGGCCAATTGAATTCCTCAACCTTATCAGACATGCACAATTTGTTATTAGCGGTTCATTTCATGCAGTAGTGTTTTCTATAATTTTCGCACGGCCGTTTTATGCGATTGACGGAATGTCAGACAACAGGGTGAGTAGTTTGCTTAAACTGACAAAAATGGAGTGTTATGCCGTACGACCAAACACAATTAAAGACCCAGATTCTTGTCGAGAAGATTTTAATAAGGCTAAACAAATAATTCTGACAGCGAAGGAAGATTCGATGTTGTTTCTTAAATCAGCATTAGTATAACACCGAGATCATATGCGCTCCAGCCAAAGATGATATTGTCTGTTTATCTGACTGGATTAAGTTAAAGCATAGCTGAATTTTCAAAATGACACAATATCTTAATGATCACAAAATGTCTGCCAAAGTTTCTGTTATTATCCCTATATATAGGGTTGAAGAGTATATCTCTAGGTGTGTAAAGAGTTTAATGAACCAAACACTCCAAGACGTAGAATTCATATTTGTCGATGATGCTACTCCCGACTCTAGTATGGAACGTCTAAATGATGTATTAGCCTTATTCCCAAACAAACGACCGTTTATTAAAATCATACGACATGAAAAGAATAAAGGGCTGCCTGCTGCAAGAAACAGTGGAATGGCTATAGCTAATGGGGATTATATATATCATTGTGATAGTGATGATTATCTCGAAGCAGATGCTCTACAAGAAATGTATGAATGTGCTGTTAAGAATAATGCGGATATTGTTTGGTGCGATTATTATATGACATACCCTGAAACAGAGCGTTATTTCCATCAACCATCATATGATAGCCCAGAGGCCGCCTGCAAAGGTATGCTCAGTGGTTGTATGAAATACAATGTTTGGAATAAGCTAGTCAGACAGTCTCTTTATAATGATCATAATGTTACTTTCCCTTCTGGGTATTCAATGGGAGAGGATCTTACGATGATTAAATTATTTACATTTGCCAATAGTGTGTCAAATGTCAGCAAAGCATTGTATCACTATGAACAAGGAAATGCAAACGCAATGAGTCATGTTTACACCAACGAGAAATTAAAAGCCTTGAAGCATAACACCTATGACATTGTGGACTTTATGATCGCCCAATATGGAAATAAGTGGAATCTTCAGTTGTACTCATTCACTCTGCTGATGAAATGGCCTTTTTTAGTCACGGGCGACATCCTGATGTATAAAGTTTGGAAAGAGTGGTTCCCCGAAGCCAATAATTATATCTGGCAAGACAGCAGTGTTTCTCTAAGAATACGATTAGTTGAATGGCTTGCGAGTAAAGGGCTATTCGTGTTTGTCTGGCTACATTATTGGATAGTTATCAGAATATTCTATCGTATAAAATATAGATAATAGCATCATGAGAAAGATCATTCTGATTATATTAACTGTTATCGCCACCAGTTTTTTTTTCTTTCCTTTTGTGTTTACTTTCTTTCCAATAGCAAACACAAAAATGATGCTTGGCGCTTTAGGTGTCGTAATGCTGTTATTCAATATTGCCAAGGGCAAAATGGCTAAACTGAATAAAAGCTTTCTGATATTGACATTACTCTCCCTAGCAGTATGCTTTGTCAGTTTGCTGTCAATGACAATTAATAATACTCACGATGGATCATATTCAAAATACACAATTTCCATGTGGGTATGGTTAAGTGCTGCATATGTTGTTATCAATATGATTAGGGGAGTTCATGGTAGAGTTTCTGTTGAATTAGTATGCCTATATTTGATTGCGGTATGTGTCATCCAATGCACAATTGCTGTTACCATTGACGTATTCCCAATAGTGAAGCACTTCGTGGATAGCTTTCTTGAAGGGGAAGGCTTCATGGGGAAAATGAACAACCGTATGTACGGTATTGGATGTGCATTGGATGTAGCTGGAGGACGTTTCTCCGCCATACTTATTATGATTGCTTTTTTGCTGCCCAAAGTCAGCCAAAGAGATAATAGCGAGAAGTATTTGCTTTTTCTGATTATCTCTTTTTTAATAATATCTGTTATCGGCAATATTATTGGTCGTACAACATTGTTAGGCATGATTATCGGCCTCGTTTATATAATCTGGGCATTAACTTTTAAACCAAACATGTTTAATGGTAAGCGCAGACAATATGGATTGTTGATAATAAGTATCACTTCTGCGATGACGATAGTACTTGTTTTGTTATACAACACTGACCCTCACTGGCGCAGGATGATACAGTTTGGTTTTGAGGGTTTTTTCAGTTTGGTGGAGAAAGGTCGATGGGAGGTCAGCTCAAACACACAATTATTGGATAGCTATGTTTTCCCAGATAATTGGAAAACATGGATAATCGGAGATGGTTTTTTTGAATCCACATTAAACGAGCCTTTTTATACAGGTACAGATTATAAGGACTTCTACAAAACTACCGATGTCGGTTACCTGCGTTTTATATTTTATTTCGGCATAACGGGCTTGCTAGCATTCTCCTTGTTTATGATCAAAGTAGGTCAAGAATGTATAAATAAGTTTAGCACATATCGGTATTTGTTTGCTTGCCTAACTTTGCTTAACTTCATTATATGGTTTAAAGTATCCACTGATATATTCTTAGTGTTCGCTCCATTCCTTTGCATGAGCACACAAGATGAGGAAGATGGCACAAAATGATTAATTTAAAACACAATTATGAGTATGGCGGATAGTACAATTATTTCAGTCATCGTTCCTGTATTCAATACAGCAGAGAACCTTAATAAATGCATTGATAGTATATTGTCAAACACCTATAACGACTTTGAGTTGATTCTCGTTGATGACGGCAGCACTGACAACTCAGGAACAATATGCGACGAATATGCTGCATGCGACATAAGAATACGAGTTATCCATCAAGTCAATCAAGGTGAAATCGCAGCCCGTGCAACTGGGATAAGACTTGCTAAAGGACAATATCTATACTTTGTCGATAGTGATGACACAATAGAAACTGATACTTTGACAAGCATTATATCCTTCGCTGATGACAGCATTGACATTGTTGTTTTTGAAAGTCCATTTCAAGGCCTTTTGAACAGAGATGAGTATACCGCGAAATTGTTATCATTTAAACTATGGAATGTTTGGGGCAAATTATACAAAAAGAGCCTTTTTGACGAATTTGTTTTAGACATACCTCGCTATTTTAAGGTCGGAGGAGATTTTCTGACAAATCTAAAAATAGTTGTGAACGTAAAAGGGAAGATTTTATGCAAGGATATACACAAATATCATTACAGAATTGATAGCCCGACGAGTGTGCAGGTGTCGCATAAATCAAACTATGACTATGAAAAGAACATGGTTGAAACCGTGAGTAACATAGTGACTAGAATTAAGAACAGTCCTATTATTGGAACAGTTTTTTTAAAATGGCGTATCACATATTTAGGAGGAGTAATCGGTTATAATTATGATGTCAACTATGATGATAAATGGATTAAAGACTTGAAAGAGGACTCTACTCAGAAAAAACTGTCGATTCATGATAGAATAGTTGTATGCGCAATTCATAATAAATCACTCAGGCTTGTTCTTATATTTGAGAGAAACCTTCGACGAACATATCGTAAACTAAAATACAGATTCCGTTTATTAAGAAAAGGAAAGTGATAGAACAAACTGGATCCGAAACCAAACACAAGCCTTCTCCGGCAGCGGAATCGTCTTACGGAACAAGCGAAAGATTGGAAGGCCGGAAATAAAAAAAGAATCCAAGGGATGAGAATAATCTACTGTATGTGCTCCCTGTACAACCCTGGCGGGATGGAGAGGGTGCTGCTGAATAAGGTTCGATACCTAAAGGAGCTGTTGGGATGGGACGTTGCGGTTGTGACAACTGACCAGCATGGCAAACCCACGTTTTACCCCTTCCCGGATGGGGTAAGAATCATTGATCTCGGGGTCAACTATACGGATGACAACGGGAAGAATCCTGTTATCAAGACCATCGGGTACCTTTGGCGCAGGAGGAAGCACAGGAAGGCTCTGACGGAGCTGTTGCTCAAGGAGAGGCCAGACATCGTGGACTCGCTCTACCCTTCCGAATCATCATTCATCCCATCAATCAAGGATGGCAGTAAGAAGGTGTTGGAACTGCACTTTAACAAGTACTTCAGGCTTCAGTACGGAAGGCACGGACTGTTGGGACTGTCAGATCGGCTGAGGACAAGACAGGATGAGAAGATTGTGCGGAAGTTTGACTCATTTGTCGTGCTGACGGAAGAAGACAAAGGCTATTGGGGCGAACTACCTAACATTGAGACGATTCCAAATGCGGCAATCACAACGGAAGCCTCCCGATCAGACTGCACGGCTCACAGAGTCATCGCTGTGGGCAGACTCGACTACCAGAAAGGATTTGACCGATTGATCGAGGCTTGGAGCATCGTCAAAGAGGACTCTGAATATTCCGACTGGCAATTAGACATATTCGGTCAAGGCGAGTGGAAGGATATGCTCGAAAGGATGATTCAAGAGAAGGGGCTTGCTGGGAGCGCACACATCAACAGACCAACGAATGACATTTGGAATGAATATGCCAGAAGCTCAATGTTGGTTATGAGTTCGCATTTTGAGGGACTGCCGATGGTGCTGATCGAGGCAATGACTTGCGGCCTGCCTGCGGTGACGTTCGACTTCAAGTGCGGCCCTAAAGACATCATCGAAGATGGCAAGAATGGTCTTTTGGTTCCAGAAGGTAATGTCCAGGCTCTTGCCGAAGCGATGAAAAGGCTGATGTACGATGAACCTCTGCGCCGCAGGATGGGAACCGAAGCGTTGAAAATCAAGGAGAAATATTCAGAAGATGCCGTGATGGACAAGTGGCTCAAATTGTTCGAAAAGCTAGCCAATGATTAATACTATATGCCGAAGTTGTTACAGATAAATCCGGTACTGAGGATGAACACCTCGACGGGTAGGATAATGCAGGAGATTGGGGATGTCGCCATGTCCGCCGGATGGGAGTCTTTTGTGGCCTACAGTAAGGGACGGGACGGAATGCGGGAAAGCACTTCAAAGACTGTCCCGGTGGGCAATCGTTTCAGTGTGGCTGTGCACGGATTGGGGACAAGGTTGTTTGACAGGCACGGGCTTGCTTCCAACGGAGCGACCAAGGCTTTCATCAAGAAGATTGAGGAGATTGATCCGGACATCATCCACATCCACAACATTCACGGTTACTTTCTGAACTACCAAATTCTGTTCGATTATCTTAGCAGAGCCGGTAAACCTGTGATCTGGACAATCCACGACTGCTGGCTTTACACAGGACATTGCTATTATTATACTTCAGCCGGATGCGACCGCTGGAAGACCGGATGCGGACATTGCCCGCAAAAGCGGCAGTTTCCGGCCAGTCTTGTCTTTGACAGGTCGGCACAGAATTTCAAGGACAAGGACAAGGCCTTTTGTTCAATGCCGAAAGATCTTATGACAATTGTCCCGGTGTCCGAGTGGATGAGAGACGAAATGAGTGAATCTTTCCTCAAAGATTATCGCTTCAGAGTTATTCACAACGGAATAGACACCAGCATATTCATGCCGCAGGAGTCGGACATGACAATCCGGGAAAAGTATGGCGCCGGCAGCCGAAAGATCATTCTTGGCCTTGCGAGCATCTGGTGCCGGGAGAAAGGTTGGGATGATTTTATCGCTCTTTCAAAAGCGCTTCGTGATGACGAGGTGATAGTGATGGTAGGTGTCAAACAAGACAAGGCGAAGTCACTCCCGGCAAACATCATACCGATCGCAAGGACGGAGAATGTCCGGGAACTTGCGGAACTATACTCTGCGGCGGAGGTGTTCGTGAATCCTACGTGGCAGGATAACTACCCCACCGTCAATCTGGAGGCGATTGCCTGCGGCACTCCCGTGATCACTTACAACACTGGCGGCAGCGTCGAGTCTGTCACTCCAGCAACCGGCATCGTCATCCCGCAGGGTGACATCAGCGCGCTGCGGCAAGCAATCTCACTCATTGAGGCTGACGGCAAATCTCGCTACACGACTCCTTGCCGTGAATATGCCCTCGCCCACTTCCGTAAGGAGGACCGCTATGCGGATTACATCAGGCTTTATGACGAACTTGTAGGTAGATAATATCGACTCATCGACGGGCTCAGGAATCGAAGGTTGGGGTCTCGGGAGCAAATCTGGCGGTTTGGCGCACGGGAGGAGGCTGGATGAGGGTCTCGGGAGCAAATCAGGCGGTTTGGCGCACGGGAGGAAGCCGGATGGGGGTCTCGGGAGCAAATCTGGCGGTTTGGCGCACGGGAGGAGGCTTTTCGAGCGCTACGGGCTACACTATATGCTACTTGGGGTGTGGCAAGCGAAGAATGTGAGTGCAGAAAAATAGGCTCGCCGACCGAAGGAGCGGCGGGGCAACCGAAGGAGCGGCAGGGAGGCCCCCAAAGGGGTTTGCGGCCAAAGAAGGGGTTTAGGTGCTTTGGGGCTGAGGTGATTATTCAATAGTACATAGAACCGGAAATGAAAATACTACAATTGGGGAAGTTCTACCCTGTACTGGGCGGAGTGGAGAAGGTGATGTTTGATCTGACTGTGGGACTCTCGGAGGTGGGGCTCTCGAAGGTGGGGTTCTCGGAGGTGGGACTTTCGAAGGAAGGACTCTCGGAAGCGGGACTCTCGAAGGAAGGACTCTCGGAAGCGGGACTCTCGAAGGTGGGGTTCTCGGAGGAGGGGGTGGAGTGCGATATGATGTGCGCGGGAAGCGACGGGAGGGGGACGGAGGTCATCCGGCTTAATCCGCACGGGAGGATACTCTGCCACAGGACTTTGATCGAGGCGGCCAAAACCACGATCGCGCCGTCGATGGTCACGCGGCTCAGGCGGATCGCCAAGGACTATGACATCATCCACATCCATCATCCGGACCCGATGGCGGCGATGGCGCTCAGGCTGTCGGGCTACAAAGGGAAGGTGGTGCTTCACTGGCACAGCGACATACTCTCGCAAAAAGCGCTTTTGAGATTCTATCTGCCGATTCAGAATTGGCTCATCAAAAGAGCCGACACCATCGTGGGGACGACTCCTGTCTACCTTGCGGAATCAACTTACCTTCAGGGAGTACAGGAGAAATGCCGCTGCATCCCGATCGGAATCGAGCCGGTCATCAGCGACAGCGCAAGGGAGCAGGAGATCAGAAATGAATATTCCGGGCGGCGGATCATCTTCTCGCTCGGGAGGCTTGTGGAATACAAGGGGTACCGCTATCTGATCGAGGCGGCAAAGTACCTCGATGACAGTTTCATGATCCTGATAGGAGGTGGAGGCCCGCTGCGGGAGAGCCTCCAGAGAGAGATCGACGAGCTTGGCGTCGGAAGACGGGTCAAACTGCTGGGCAAGGTTCCGCAGGAAGACCTGGCATCCTACTACGGAGCCTGCGAACTGTTCTGCATGAGCAGCGTTATGAAGACGGAGGCTTTCGGAATAGTCCAGATCGAGGCGATGTCTGCGGGAAGACCGGTGGTCGCCACAAAGATTCCGGAATCAGGAGTCTCCTGGGTAAACGAGGACGGGGTCTCGGGAATCAATGTCGAGCCATGCGACAGCAAAGCCATCGCAGAGGCGATCCGCACCATCACAGACAACGAGGCGACGTGGAAAAAGTTCAGCGCGGGGGCGGCAAAACGCTTCGCGGAGAACTTCACAAAAGAAAAAATGATCTCAAAATGCTTGAATATTTATGCGGAAACATTATCTTTGCACTAAACAGTAGATCCCACCAAGAGCCATAACAGACAAAATGAGTGAAAATAACTATGTCAACAAGAAACGAAATGTCCGCGACATTGCCTAGAACAAGTATGAGTACTATTGACGAAAACCTGAAAAGATTTTTTGACTGCATCGCAAGCATTTGCGGAATGATTGTCTTCTCCCCGCTTTTCCTTATCATCATGATCATCATCAAATGCGACAGCAAGGGGCCTGTGATTTTCTCGCAGGAACGGATCGGGAAAGGAGGCAAGCCTTTCACGCTGTACAAGTTCAGGACAATGAACAACTCCTCAGAGGCGGACGGCAAGCCGAAACTCTGCCAGGAGAACGACGAGCGGCTGACCAAGGTCGGTAAGTTCCTCAGGGATCATCATCTGGACGAGCTTCCTCAGCTTTGGTGCGTCGCCAGGGGGGGACATGAGTTTCGTCGGGCCGAGGCCGGAAAGAAAATACTACATCGACAAGATAATGGAGGTCAACCCTGACTACGAGCGTCTCTACGAGCTTCGTCCGGGGCTGTTTTCCGAGGCCACGCTTACGAACGGCTACACCGGCACACTTGAGAAAATGCTGACAAGACTTGAGATGGATCTGGACTACCTTGAGAACAGGTCGCTGTGGAGGGACACACAGATCATATTCAAGACCGTCACCTCCATTCTTGGCGGTAAGATCTTCTAAGACAATGAGACTGGACTCCACATTAAACCTGCGCCGGATTGGCGGCAAGTACATGATCGTCAAGGCTGTCGGAGGCAAGGCCAACATGACCGACGTGATCACCCTGAACGAGACGGCCGCCCTTCTCTGGGAGAGATTCTCAGACATGGACTTCACGGAGGAGGAGATGGCGGAATGTCTCTGCGGAGAGTATGAGGTTGACATCCAGACGGCGAGGAAGGATGTGCATAATCTTTTGGCGAAATGGAAAGAGTGCGGGATGCTTTCCTCGTCCTGCTGAGGGCGGGTCTGTGGGGAAAGTTTCCTGAGAACCGGGGACTGTTTCCGCTGAATGAGGAGGAATGGGAGCGGGTGTTCGCCATGTCCAGAAGACAGTCGGTCTCCGGAATGGTCTTTGACGGGATCTGTCTTCTTCCCGAGACGCTTCAGCCTTCACCGGCGGCTTTCGCCAAATGGATTGTCATCGCGGATGCCATCGAGGAGTTCAGCGGGCGGATGAACGCCGCGCTTAAGGATCTCACCGGACTATTTGTCAATGAAGGGCTTAGGCCGGTGCTTCAGAAAGGCCAGGGGGTCGCGGCGCTTTATCCTGAGCCTTCGCACCGTGAGTGCGGGGACATTGATTTTTATTTTCCGGAAAGGCAGCCGCTTCGACAGGCTCCGCGACCGGGAAAAGAATCACCTCTTCCGGTCGCTGATCCCGCCAAGGTGACAGGGGAAACAATGGATGACAAGGCGGTGGAGCTGGTGAGGAGACACGGCGTGACGGTGACGCGGATGCCGGACGGGAGCCAGACCTACGAATGGCACGGCATCGATGTCGAGCATCATTCTGCGATCATCGACCTGCGCTCCCCTGCCGCCATCAGGCTATCCGGCGAGCTGGACGAGACACGGGAATTCGTCCCGACGGACATCGCGGACGGCCTGAGGGTGCCTTCCCCTGCCCTCAACGCCTTGATGCTGAACTCGCATATTCTTAAACACGCGCTCGGCAGAGGAATCGGACTACGTCAGATGTGCGACCTCGCGATGGCATACCACAGGATCAGCGAGGGGGGAAAGATTGATGAATATGGCGGGCGGATCCTCGCGTTCTACCGCCGTGTCGGGATTGTGAAATGGAGCAGGTTGCTGCATTCGTTCCTGGTCGGAGTGATTGGACTGCCGGAGGCGGAACTGCCATATTCAGAGAAGATTGTGCCTTACGGGGCGCTCTGGAGGATCGTGGAGGAAGGCGGGAATTTCGGGCAGCACCGGGGGGCGGGAGCCTCGGCAGGTACGAATGTATCGGCAAAGACGGGTGTCTCGGCAAAGACGGACGTCTCGGCAGGCCCGGCGAGCGGAAAGAGCGGTGTGTTCAAGAGAAAGCTGGGGACGGCGGGAATGTTTCTGCGGAGGGCAGGATTCTCTTTGCGGTTCGCTCCGAAAGAGGCGTTTTGGACAGTTTTTGACCTTGCCAAGGGACAATTCAGAAAATAATAACGACTTTTGTACAGTCATGGACTTGAGCAAAGGCCGATTCAGAAGATAAATGATGGAGGAAACACGGACATATTCATACAAGGTGGCGGGACTGACTTTTTCGGTCATCGCTCCGGTAGGAATTGACATCGAGGCGCTTCTGCCGTCGTTCAAGGACTTCCGCGCCACTTCGGGGGAGATGTCCGCGCCGGAGCCGCACAGTGAGATGCTCCGCCTCACACTACAGGCGGACCCCATTGAGATTCCGTCAGATGCCAAGGAAGTCGAAACGGATGACAACGACATGGGACACACCAGGCTTCTGAGGACAGAGGACGGACGCTACGGCGTCGAACTAAGCGGCAGCCGGGACGGAAAGGTCTTGGGTACGTTCATAGCAAACGCTTCATTCTCAAGCGTTTACGCATCTATCAGGACTGATGCCGCCACCGCCGGCAGCATCCTTTCTTCCATGCTCCGGATCGCGTTCGCGCAGGCGGTCATCCTCCGCGAGGGGCTGTCGATCCATGCGTCCGCCGTCGTGTCGGACGGAAAGGCTTATCTCTTCCTCGGGAAGAGCGGCACGGGCAAAAGCACCCACGCAAGGCTGTGGCTCAAGAATATTCCCGGATCACACCTGCTGAACGACGACAATCCCGCCGTCAGGCTGATCGAAGGATCGCCCGTCGCGTTCGGCACCCCCTGGAGCGGGAAGACCCCGTGCTACCGCGACGAGTCCGCCCCCGTGGGAGGGTTCGTCCGCCTCAGGCAGGGAGACACCGACATATTCACGGAAAAAGAGGATGTCGCCGCCTTCGTCGCGCTGCTTCCGAGCTGCTCCGTGATCCACAGCGACACCAACCTACAGTCGATGCTATACGACACACTCACAAGACTTTCGGAACGGGTTCCGGTCGGAGAGCTCACTTGCCTTCCGGACGACGAGTCCGCCATTGTTTGTCATAAGAATATAAAATCGATCATAAAATGAAGACTAGATTGTCACAACTGCTTCTGATCCCGCTTCTGGGCATGGCCGTTTCCTGCGGATCGGCGAAGAAGTACGTCTACCTCAACGACATGACCCCGGGCACAGGGTATCCTTTTGATTCCGCCCACGAGGCCGTCATCCAAGCCAACGACAGGCTCAGCATCACGGTCAGCTGCAAGCAGCCGGAGCTCGCCATCCCGTTCAACATCCAGAGCGGCTCGTTCAAGATGTCCTCGGACGGAACAGCCTCGTCATCCCCGGCGGCCAACGAGGCGGGCTACAAGGTCGACGCCAAGGGAAACATCGAGTTTCCTATCCTTGGAAACATCCATCTTGAAGGACTTACCTTGAGCCAGGCCTCGGACAGGATCAAGAATCTGATCATCGACGGCGACTACATCAAGGCTCCCATAGTGAGCATGGAGTTCCTCAACTTCAAGTACACCGTCTGGGGAGCCGTGAGCAAGAACGGAACGTTCACCGTGGAGAGCGGCAGGATCACCTTGCTGGAGGCGATCGCCAACGCGGGCGACCTTACCAACAGGGCAAGGCTCGACAGGGTGGCCGTCATCCGGGAGGAGAACGGCGACAAGCGGATCTACTTCCACGACATCCGCAACAGCGACATCCTCCAGTCGCCTTGTTTCTTCCTGCAGCAGAACGACATCATCTACGTGCAGCCTAAGTTCGGCAAGAAGGACAGAGAGGACAGGAGCATGCAGATCGCCACAATGTTCATGAGCGCCATCACAGCCGCGAGCTCCGTCATCTGGGCAACCTCGACATTCAGAAAAGACTAGCCCCGTCACTCCTATAATCAACGAATATGCAGACAAACAATACCACCGGCAGAAACGATCAGGATGTCAACATCATCGACATCCTGCTCTTCCTGCTCTCCAAATGGAAATGGTTCGTCGTTTCCGTGATAGTGTTCGGCAGCTTGGCCTGGTTCCAGTACGCCAGGACTCCGAAGACCTATTTCCGCTCCGCCACCGTGATCATCAAGGATCCGTCCAACAAGATCTCCTCGGCGGGACTTGACCGCTACGACAACTACATCAACAAGGTGAACGTCGCCAATGAGATCCTCCAGTTCCGGTCCAAGAAACTGATGCGGGAGGTTGTGAGCCGCGTCAACGCCGACATCGACTACAAAGTCAAGGACGGCCTCCAGATGACGGAGCTCTACAAGAAGTCTCCGGTCTCTGTCCGCTTCCTGGACACGACTCCCGAGACGCGGCTGAGCATGGTCGTGACCCCGGTGGACAGCGGCAAGGTGATTGTCTCCGACTTCGGTACGGTCGACGGCGACAAGAAATTGTCGGTCAGGATGAAGGACACGGTCAGCGTGGAGGGAGTGCGGCTCATCATCGCCCCTACCAACTACTACACGACCTCCTGGATGGGCGAGCATATTCAAGTGACGAAGAACCCCCTCTCGTCGGTGGTCGGCTACTTCGTCTCCAGTCTCGGCATCAGGCAGGAAGAGGACGAGGCCTCGATTCTCACCCTCTCCCTTAAGGACCGCTCCTCCGCAAGGGCGGAAGACGTGCTGAACATGCTGATCTCGGTCTACAACGAGGAGGCCATCAACGACAAGAACCAGGTGGCCATCAACACCGCCGAGTTCATCAACGAGAGGCTCATCATCATCGAAAGCGAGCTGGGAGGCGTGGAGTCCCATCTGGAATCCTTCAAGCGCGAGAACCGGATCGTGGACATCGCGACGACAGCCGGGATGTATGTCGGTGAGTCCCAGAAGTACAACACCAACGTGATGGAGCTTGAGACCCAGCTCCGCCTGGCCACCTACATCAAGGACTACCTCACGGATCCGACAAGGGAGATCGACCTGATCCCCGCCAACACGGGCATCAGCGACATGAACATCGAGAGCCAGATCGCCCAGTACAACACCGTGAAGCTGCGCCGCGACAAGCTCATCGAGGACAGCAGCGAGAAGAACCCGATCGTGGAGGAGCTGAACACCTCGCTGAGGGCGATGAAACAGTCCATCATCAGGGCCGTGGACAACATGATCGTCAGCATCAATGTCCGCCGCAACGACGCGCAGTCGCGTGAGTCACAGGCACAGTCCCGCGTCTCGTCCATCCCTACCAAGGAACGCCAGATGCTCTCGATCGAGCGCCAGCAGAAGATCAAGGAGTCGCTTTACCTCTTCCTCCTGAACAAGCGCGAGGAGAACGCCCTCTCCCAGGCGATGGTGGACAACAACGCGAGGGTGATCGACGGAGCCTCCGGGCCAGGCGATCCGATCGCCCCGAGCAGGAACAAGATCCTGCTTCTGGGGCTGCTGCTCGGACTGGCCGTGCCGGGAGTCATCTTCCTGATGATCATGTTCCTTGACACGAGGATCCACACCAGGAAAGACATCCAGGGCAAAGTCAGCGCACCGTTCCTCGGAGTGATTCCGGAACAGGACAAGGACAATGAGGGTTTCGCCTCGGAGGCGTTCAAGATTGTCCGCACGAACATGTCCTTCCTTTCAAGAAAAGAGAAGATCAAGGTGATAATGTGCACCTCGTTCAGTTCCGGGGACGGAAAGACTTTCGTCTCCGCCAACCTGGCTAAAAGTTTCATCTCCGCCAGGAAGAAGGTGATCCTTGTGGATCTTGACATCCGTAAGGGAACCCTGACCTCACAGTTCGGCAAGCACAGCCACCACCACACCGTAGGCATCACAAACTTCCTGGCCGACTCTGACATAGCGCTGGATGACATCATCACCCACGAGACCGGTGTGGAAGGCCTTGACCTCATCCCGTCAGGCTCCATCGCGCCGAACCCCGCCGAACTCCTGATGGACGAGAGGCTGGATGAGATGTTCGCCGAGTTGAGGAACCGCTACGACATCATCATCACAGACTCCGTCCCGGTCGGTCTTGTGGCGGACGCGACGATCGCCAACCGCGTCGCCGACATCACGCTCTTCGTGGTGAGGGCCGGCCGCCTTGACCGTCGCCAACTTCCTGACATCGAGACAATGTACCAGGAGCGGAAACTCACGAACATGTCGCTGATCCTCAACGGCGCCGACTACCACCATCACGGCTACGGCTATGGTTATGGCTACGGGTACGGCTATGGTTATGGTTATGGCTACGGCTATGTGGATGGCAAGAAAAAGAAACGGAAAAAGTAGCCGCTGATCTTGTAGGGAGAAACATCTTCCTGCTCGGGAATAGTCCTGAATACAAATAAATGTTTTTAAATCACGAATAACGAGAATTTTATACTTTTTTGTTGCATTTTTTCCAATATAATATATATCTTTGACCTTCCCTGGAAAAGGTTGACACTTTTGGGTGGTTA
>ULRP01041558.1_pt1 | contig 18616 bp, 17 predicted proteins | sample 1955521 | NCBI WGS metagenome assembly ULRP01 (sample SAMEA4835685, study PRJEB28245) | human gut metagenome | biome: gut microbiome; material: fecal sample | place: Denmark | collected 2008
CGCCGCTCCCCCACCGTGCTGACCGTCGGCGGAGCCGAGATTAACAGAGAAATTTTTGTCTACTACCTCGATAAAGTTGCCGAGCGGCCGACGGATTACGGCCTTGCCGACACCTCGGACAGAGCCAAGGTCAAGCAGGCGGCTATAGACAAATGTAAAAAATACGTCGCCGTCAACACCGAATTCGTCACCAAGGGTCTGAAACTGACCTCCGCCGAGAAGACCGATATATCCGAGGAGGTCAACAATCTTTGGATAAGATTTGAGAATCACTACCGCAGCGTCGGCGTGTCGAAGCAGACGCTCACCAAGATAATGACCTGCGAAGCCTATGAGAAGGCACTTTTCACCGCTCTCTATGACAAGGGCACGGGCAACGCGGCTGCCGAGCAGGCGATAAAGGACTATTTCTACTCCGAGTATGTCTGCTTCCGCACCGTTTGCGCCTATTTCACCGCGGGCACAAATTCCAAGATGACCCAGCAGCAAAAAAATGACACCGTAGCGGCGTTCAACAAAATGGCCGCAAGCGTTTCGGGCTTCTCCGACGCCGCCTTGGCTGCGGGCTACGCCCTCTCGGACTCCATCCTGCTCAAGAAAGACTCCGACGGCTACCCCGCCGGCTTCTTTGAGAAGATCGCCGAGCAGCAGGCAAACACCGTTCAGGTGCTCGTCTATGACGAATGCGTTTTCGCCGTGCTCAAGGAGGATCTTGCCGCCAAGGGCGAAAGTCTCTATGCAAACTACCGTTCCTCGTGCATAAAGGATCTCTATTCCGAGGCCGCCGAGAGCAAGACCGCCGAAGCCGTCGCCGCCCTCCCTGTTGAGGAGAAGGGGCGCAGAGCGGACAGGCTGGTCAAAAAATACACCTAAGGAGATCAAATAATAATGTATAATAAATTATGCCGTGCGGCGGCGGTCGTCACGCTGCTTTGCATGATAACGGCAGCTCTTTTCGGCTGCTCCCTGAAGCCGGAAGCAGATCCGAGCGAGGCGGGCAGCAGCGCCGTGCCCGCGAACGCCGACCCTTACACGATAGAAACATGGGGCGGCAATCAGTCGAACGAAACCGGCGATAACAACGCCGTCGGCAGCGTTCCTCAGACCGCGTCGGCCGAACGCACAAAGGCGACCGAGAAAACGCAGGTGCGCGTGACTATCCCTGAGGGCTACTCCTTCATGCAGATAGCGAATCTGCTTGAGTCAAAGGGCGTCTGCACCGCCAAGGATTTCTACGACGTGTGCCAGAGCTATTCGCCGAAGTCGTTTTCTATCCCGTCAAGCAGCGACAGATGCTTCAAAATGGAGGGCTATCTCTTCCCCGATACATACGATTTCTACACCGGCGACAGTCCGAGAAGCGTTCTAATTAAGATGCTGAATAACTTCCACGCCAAGGTCGGCGACATCGACGACGACACGCTGATACTCGCCTCGATGATAGAGAAAGAGGCCCGAAGCAGCGAGCATATGCGCCTTGTCTCCTCCGTATTTCACAATCGTCTGCGTACCGGCGGCGATTATAAATATCTCAACTGCGACCCGACGAGAGAATACGTCAACAACTACATCACGGGCAACCCCCTTGTGGCGGATCAGTCGAAGTATGCCGCTCTCTATAACACCTGCAACAAGCGCGTCGGACTGCCCGCAGGGCCGATATGCTGCCCCGGGCTTAAAGCGATAGACGCCGCCCGTAACCCCGCCGATACGAATTATTACTACTTCTTCTACGGCAAGGATAACACCAACCACTACTCCGAAACCCTCGAAGAGCATAACCGCCAAATGGCCGAGATCGGCGTCGGCGGCTGAGCAGAGCAATATAATACAATCTCCAAAATATCAAAAGCGTCCCGAACTGCTTATCGCGGTTTGGGGCGTTTTCCTTTATATATCAACGATTCTACTGTGGGTAGAGAGTAGAGTCGTGATTCTCTACCGTAGAGTTTGGATTTGTAGAGGCGGCGGGTGTGGGTGTAGGGTGACATTTGCGGCGAAAGGGTATAGACTGTAAGCAACGGGTCGGTCGGCAGAGGGGAACACAGGCTGCTCAAGTCTGCTTTTATGCAGTGTCGGGCACATAAACATTAATACAATCAATTTGAAGAACCGCTTGTCGATTGCCGTTACAACTCCCGGCGTTCGCTTTTACGCCGAGCCTTTAATTGTCAACGATATCCGTTGCGCGTCTCATCGAATGTTCTACGGTCGCTAACGGCTAAAACGCTCGCCGAAATACAAAGCATTGACAGAGATTTCGGATGATTTCCAGTAAAAGCGCTTTTGGTCAAAGCTCCGAGAAGCGCAGCAACGATCATAAAAGGAGAGAATAAAAATGAATACGTATTTTGAACGAGTCAAGCTGCCGAGCTACACAAAAAACGAGGAGATATTCAACTCGGTTTCGCACGGGGTAGGGATACTTTTCGGGCTGCTGAGCGGCGCGCTGTTCCTGTCGAAGGCCACGGACATTGACTCCCGCCTCGCCGCAGTCATATTCGGCCTGTCGATGATGGTGCTTTACACCGCCTCCACGGTCTATCACGCAGTCGAGCCGTCTTACGCCAAAAAGGTGCTGCGAGTTGTCGACCATGCCGTTATCTATGTGCTCATCGAGGGCACGAGCATTCCGCTGATGCTTGTCGGCGTTATGCCTTACAACCGCCCGTTTGCGATCGTAATGATCGCCCTTAGCGTAATAATAGGCGCGGTCGGTACGGCGCTGACATACATTGACCAGGAGCGCTTCAAGGTGGCTCAGATGGTGCTGTATATGGTGCTCGGCTGGATGTGCCTTGTGCTGATATATCCGCTTTGGAAATACTGTGAGGATGCGCTGCCGCTCATCGGGCTTATCCTGCTCGGCGGCACAGTCTATACCGTCGGCACGGTGTTCCTCTCGCTCGGGCGCACCACACGCTACTGTCACGGAGTGTTTCATCTGTTTGTGCTCGCAGGGTCGCTGATACACTTCCTTGCGCTATACTGTTATTTGTATTAAAATGAAATAAAAAAGGAGACCGCAGGGTGGAGGTACACTCTGCGGTCTCCTTTTCCGTATCAACTTAACGGATAAAGCTATCCTCTACTATCTCCATGGCGTGGCAAGGCTCAACGGAATTCTCGTTGAGAAGCGACGCCGCTTCCTCCGCCGCTTGCCTGTCCTCAGTGAAGCAGATGAGCGCCTCGCCGTTATAGGCGATGCCGTAGACGGTGAGGCGCCTACCGCCGATCTCAGCATCCGTGCTGAAAGAAGTATACATCGATATCCCTCCTCAAAAGTAGTCAGAAGCATAATGCATTATGTAAAAATAAATTAACAAAATATAGTAAGAAAAGATATTTCTTGTGTTCTCATTGTTTATCATTATATACAATATATTGTAAAAGTCAAGAGGCGAAACACAATTTCATTAAAACTGCACAAAATTGTCCGCTTCCATATAGTGAACATTCCGAATATCAAGTCCAGTGGGCACAAGTCAAGAAAAATTTTAAAAATCGCGAGTGAGCTTTTGCACGATAAAAGCGAGAAAACAAGAGAAAACGAGAGATTGCGGAGTTTAAATTAAAAAATCCGAAAAAATGTCTTGACAATGCTGTCGGGGTGTGATAATATATGCAAGCACGAAAAAAATAAATCGGAGGAAAAGTTATGTCTACTTATATGCCTAAAGCGGGCGACATCACCCGCAGTTGGTATGTGATCGATGCAGCGGGCAAGCCCATGGGTAAGGTCGCCGTTGAGGCTGCAAAGCTTCTTCGCGGCAAGCATAAGCCCACATTTGCTCCTCACGCTGATTGCGGCGATCATGTTATCATCATCAATGCTGAGAAAGCGATCCTGACCGGCAACAAGCTCGATCAGAAAATGTATTATCATCACAGCGGCTATATCGGCCATCTCAGAGAGGTCAAATACAGCACTCTCATGAAGACCAGACCCGATTTCGCTATGACTCTCGCCGTTAAGGGTATGCTTCCCGACACGGTTATCGGCCGCAAGGCTCTCACCAGACTTCGCGTCGTCAAGGGCGCAGAGCATCCCCATGCAGCGCAGAAGCCCGCAGTTTGGGAATTTTAAGAAAGGGAGGCTATAAATAATGTACGATTCAAATCCTTATTTCTACGGCACCGGCCGCAGAAAGAGCTCCGTTGCCAGAGTCCGCGTTTATGCCGGCACCGGCAAGATCACCATCAATGACAGAGATATAGACGATTATTTCGGCCTTGAGACTCTCAAGCTCATCGTCCGTCAGCCTCTCGCTCTTACCGGCACCACCGATAAGTTTGACATCGTTTGCCGCGTCGGCGGCGGCGGAGTCACCGGCCAGGCAGGCGCTATCCGCCACGGCATCGCTCGTGCTCTTCTTCAGTACGACGAGACTCTCCGTACCACCCTCAAGAAGGCAGGTTTCCTTACCAGAGACCCCAGAATGAAGGAAAGAAAGAAATACGGCCTCAAGGGCGCACGCCGTGCACCCCAGTTCTCCAAGAGATAACCTGTTATCTCCGAGGCAAATTATCAAAATCAAAAAGGCGGTTGAGCTCATGGCTCAGCCGTCTTTTCCGTTTTGCTGTCCTTCATCTTCTAGGTTTTCAAGGGCAACCCTAACCGCTTCAACGACAAATGCTGTGAAGGTGCAACACTTACCTGAAATTGCGTTTTCAACCTCTTCAATAACATCGTTTGGGAAACGGATACATTTGTTGGTGGTGGGAGGAACAGATGGAATTTTAAATTTTTTCAAACAATCACTCCTTTTAAGAATAATTGTATATAAAAAAATATATGAAATATGCATTGCGTTTGTATTGCAATTCTGCTTTTAATGTGATATAATAAGTAAAAATTAAAAGGAGCGATAACAAATGAGTAAAAACATTGAACAGAATCTCGGCAGAGACGAGCACGTTATTAGAGAGGGTAAAATAAGTATAGTAGTTCTTATTCCGCACTTTATTCTTTGCTTCATAGCTATTGGATTCATAACAATATGGAAGCCGCTTATTGACTTATTTACAACAACGCTTTGTTTTACAAACAAAAAGATTATTGGTAAAAGAGGCCTTATCAGGACTAAAACGCTGGAGGCTCCCCTGAATAAGATCAACAATGCTTCGGTTGAGCAAGGTCTCTTCGGAAAACTTATGAACTACGGCACAATTCGGATTGACACTTCGTCAGGCACTTATTTATTCAATCATATAAGTGACCCGAACGGATTCAAGAGTGCGCTTATGACACAGATAGATATATTTGATGATGAGCGAATCCAAAAGCAGGCAGAAACCATTGCTAATTCTGTCAACAGATAATTTCAAAGATTTTACTGGCCGTATCTATCTCTTGACATCGTCCCCATTCTTTTCTATAATAATATTAGAAAAACTGCGCCGAAGTTTACCAACTTCGGCGCAAATAATGAATTGAAGGGGTATTCATATGAAAACAGCAATATACGGTGCAGGCTCGCTGGGCACGGTGCTCGGCGCATATCTTGCAAAGGCGGGTGTCGATGTTGACCTGATAACCCGCAACAAAGAGCATGTCGACGCCCTCAACGCAGGCGGCGCAAGGATAATCGGCACGGTCGATATGACCGTCCCCGTTCATGCGCTGACCCCCGATCAGATGACGGAGAAATACGAGCTTATCATCCTGCTCACGAAGCAGCTCGACAACGTAAACGTGCTTAAAAATTTGCAGAAGAACATGACAGATGACTGCATAGTCTGCACGCTTCAGAACGGTATGCCCGAGCTTTCGGTCGCCGAGGTAGTCGGTGAGGACAGAACCATGGGCTGCACCGTCGCATGGGGCGCAACGCTCCACGGCAAGGGCGTTTCGGAGCTGACAAGCGAGCCGGACAGCATGAGCTTCGACCTCGGCAGGATGAACGGTCAGGTCGACGACAAATTGATGCAGGTCAAGGCGATCCTTGAGAAGATGTGCCCCGTTGAGATAAAAGAGAATTTCATGGGCGTTCGCTGGTCAAAGCTGCTGATAAACGCGGCCTTCAGCGGCATGTCGGCTGTCACGGGCGGCACCTTCGGCGACGTTGCCGAGCGCAAGGATACAAGAGTCTGCTGCCAGAATCTCATTAAGGAGTGCATCGACGTTGCCGCCGCTGCCGGCATAAAGATCGAGCCGATACAGGGCAAGGACGTCGTCAAGCTGCTCGATTATAAAGGCGGCCTCAAAAAGAAGATCTCGTTTGCGCTTATCCCCATCTGTATCAAGAAGCACAGGCTCCTGAAAGCAAGTATGCTCCAGGATCTCGAGAAGGGCAGGAAGTGCGAGATAGACGCGATTAACGGCGTTGTCTGCGCCTACGGCAAGAAGTATTCCGTTCCCACGCCCTATAATGACACGGTGTGTAAGATCGTCCACGGCATCGAGGACGGCAAATATACCTATACCTTCGATAACGTCAAGCTCTTCGCAGGGCTGAAAAAGTAAACCAACATAACGGACACCCCCGTCCGGTCGTATGACCTGACGGGGGTGCTTTGTCAATAATCTGTTATTAATGATGTCATCTTTTGACCCTGGCGTTGCCGCTCCAGACGCTCCAGACCATATCTTCATCGGCCGGCTGGGCGTAATCGGTGAGGAAGGTGGTGGCAAGGGCGCCGCTTGCCCAGCCGAACTGTATCCACTTCTCCGGCTCCCAGCCTTTGAGCGCCGCATATAGCAGGCCGCCCACGAAGCCGTCGCCGCCGCCGATACGGTCGAGCACTCTTATCTCGCGCGGCTCAACGACGTGCCATTCGTCGCCCGCAAGCATTATTGCGCCCCACAGGTGGGTGTTGGCGTTGACGACCTGGCGCAGGGTGGTCGCAAAGACCTTGGCGTTCGGGTAAGCCGCCTTGACCCTGCCTATCATCTCCTTGAAGCTCTCGATCTTGGAGGCGATATCCTTGCCGCCCGCCTCGGGGCCTTTGATGCCGAGGCAGAGCTGGAAATCCTCCTCGTTGCCGACGAGAATATCGGCATTCGAGGCTATCTCGGAGAATATGGCGTGCAGCTCGCTCTCCCTGCCCTTCCAGAACGAATCGCGGTAATTGAGGTCAAACGAGACCGCCGTGCCGTATTGCTTGGCTTTCTTTGCAAGCTCGAGGCAGAATTCGCCCGTCTCGGGTGAGAGAGCGGCGATAAGGCCGGATAGGTGGAGTATGCCGACGCCCTCCTTGCCGAAAATGCGGTCAACATCGAAATCACGCAGCGAAAGAGTCCTGCCGACCTCGCCCGCGCGGTCGTTTTGGACTCTCGGCCCTCTTGAGCCGCAGCCGCTGTCGGCTATATTGAACTGGTGGCGGAAGCCCCACGGGCCGCCCTGCTCGACCTCCCTGCCCTCAAAGGTCATACCCCTTGAGCGCAGATTTTGCTTGATAAACGCCGCAATCGGGCTGCCCTTGACGAAGGTGGTGAGCACCTTGACGGGCATGCCGAGGTATGAAGCGATGCTCGCAACATTGGTCTCGGCGCTTGTCGCCTGCATTCTGAACACATCGCTCGCGGCGACGGGCTGACCCTCCGCCGGGCAGATGCGAACGCCCATGCTGGTGGGCACGACTATTGCCCATGAATAATCATTTTTGATATTAAGCTCCATTCTAAGCACCTCGTTAAGCGTTATACTGCGTTGCGGCGGTGTCGCCGCCCTCGCCAGTCCAGTTGGTGTGGAAGAATTCGCCCCTCGCACGGTCAACTCTCTCGTAGGTGTGAGCGCCGAAATAGTCGCGCTGAGCCTGAAGCAGGTTAGCGGGCAGATTCTCGCAGCGGTAGCCGTCATAGTAGTTGAGGGCCGCCGTCATTGCGGGCAGAGGAATGCCGTTGGTTATTGCGGCGGCGCAAACGCGCCTCCATCCCGCCTGCGCGCTCTCCATAACGCCCTTGAAATATGGGTCGAGCAGCAGGTTGGTCAGGGCGGGGTCATTGTCAAAGGCTTCCTTTATCTTGCCGAGGAAAATGCTCCTGATAATGCAGCCGCCTCTCCACATAAGGGCGATGCCGCCGTAGTTGAGATTCCAATTATATGTCTTTGCGGCCGAGCGCATGAGGGTGTAGCCCTGAGCGTAGGAAACTATCTTCGCCGCAAAGAGCGCGTTTTTGATATCGTTGATGAATTGCTCCCTGTCGCCGCTGAATTCGGGCTTCGGACCGTGAAGCACCTTGGAGGCGCCGACTCTCTCCTCTTTCATGGCGCTCAGGCACCTTGAGAATACGGCCTCGGCGATAAGGGTGAGGGGGATGCCCTCGTCCAAGGCTGCGATGCCCGTCCATTTGCCTGTGCCCTTCTGCCCCGCGGTGTCGAGTATCTTGTCGACTATGGGCTTGCCGTCGGTGTCCTTATATGCAAGGATATCCGAGGTTATCTCGATGAGGTAGCTGTCAAGCTCCTCGGTATTCCACTTGGCAAAGACCTCGTGCATCTCGCCGGCGCTCATGCCGAGCAGGTCGCGCATGAGCTGATAAGCCTCGCAGATGAGCTGCATATCGCCGTATTCGATGCCGTTGTGAACCATTTTGACAAAGTGACCCGCGCCGTTCTCGCCGACCCAATCGCAGCAGGGAGTGCCGTCCTCGACCTTGGCGCAGATCGCCTGAAATATGGGCTTCACGCTCGGCCATGCGGCGGGCGAGCCGCCGGGCATCATGCTCGGGCCCTTGAGAGCGCCCTCCTCGCCGCCGGAAACACCCGTGCCGATATAGAGCAGACCCTTGCTCTCGACATAAGCGGTGCGTCTTGCGGTATCGGGGAAATGGGAGTTGCCGCCGTCGATGATTATATCGCCCTCGTCGAGCAGAGGAATGAGGCTGTCTATCATGGAGTCGACCGCCGAGCCCGCCTTTATCATCATCATGACCTTGCGGGGCTTCTCGAGCGAAGCAACAAGCTCCTCAAGCGAATAAGTGCCGACTATATTCTTTCCCTTGGCTCTGCCGTTGATGAAATTCGTAACCTTCTGAGTAGTTCTGTTGAAAACGGAGACGGTGAAGCCCTTGCTCTCCATATTCATAACGAGGTTCTCGCCCATTACGGCAAGGCCGATAAGACCTATATCTGACTTTTTCATGCTCTGCTCTCCTTTGCTTTTTTGATATTTTCAAGGACGCTGTAGGGTATCCTGAGATTGCCGAGACCCGTGCCGATGCTGATATGCGGCTTCATAGCGGCGTGGAAATCCGTGCCGCCCGATATCATCAGCCCCAGTTCCTTTGCCATTGCCTGATATTTCTCCTGCATCTCGGGGGTATACTCGGTGTAGTAGCCCTCGACGCCGTCCAGCCCGCACTCCTTGAGGTGGGCGAGGAAATCACGCAGCGGGGCGTCCTCCATCTTGATAAGATGCAGGTGAGCGACGAACGAAAGACCGCCGCAGTCTTTAATAAGCTTCACCGCCTGCTCCGCCGAGAGATACTGAATATCGGAATAGGCGTATTTGCCGTTTTCAAGATAGAGCTTGAAGCCCTCCTTGACGCTCGAGGTGTAGCCCTTGTCGACAAGCAGCCTTGCGAAATGCGCCCTGCCGACTATGCCGTTCGGCGCAAGGGCGAGAGCCTCCTCCATCGTGACGTCGAAGCCCAGCTCGTTGAGCTTGCGGCAGCATTCGCTCATCCTGAAATTTCTCGTCTCGTTGACCTTATCGAGGGTCTCCTTGAGCAGCGGGGAATCAATGTCGAGATAATATGCAAGAATGTGCGTCTCGGTAGCGGACTGCACGGAGAATTCAATCGCGGGCACAACCTCAACGCCTATGCGTTTGCCCTCCTCCATGGCCTCCTTAACGCCGTCCACCGTATCGTGATCCGAGAGGGCTATAGCGCTGAGCCCTGCTTTCTTTGCCTCACGCACCACCTCGGCGGGGATCATTGAGCCGTCAGATTTTATCGAGTGCGTGTGCAGGTCAATATACTTTTCCATATCTTTCACTTCTTCATTTAGTAGTCCACAAGCCCAAAGCGGGGTTGCTTATATAGAATATTTTTTCGCCGTCGACGGTGTTGTATCCGTCTTTAAGGGCGGCGGGGTCATACTTTTTGATCGCCTCTGAATAAGGCATATAGCCGAACGAAACGCCCCTGACCTCATCGGCGGTCAGCTTCTCGGTGCAGTAGGTGATGCTAAACCGTCCGTCCGACGAGCCGTGGATAAGATGGGCAGCAACGGAGAGATTGGCCCGCAGATCCTCATTCTCATCCACAAGGCGCAGCACATTTTCACGCCCGACATAGCCGTATTTGCGGATAAGGCGGTCGTTTTCGTCGTCCTCGCCGAATTTCCTTACCCCGGGGGCAAGGATTATCAGCTCGCCGCCGTCGGCAATTGCCATCCTGGTGCGGTACACGGCCTTGTTGCCGAGCCAGGTGCTCTTAAATTCACGCTCGTCGAGATAAACGACGACTTTTTTGAAAGGCTCGTCCACATAGGTCAGGTTGATATCCTGACTCAGCTTCACCGCCTGCTCAAAGACGTCCCTGTGCTCGCCGATAAACAGCCCGTGAATGAATGTGTCGTCGCCCTTGTTGGTCGTGACGGTCAACACATACAGCAGCGGCACATCGGCAAGAAAATGCTCCTGGGCATAGTCGAACACCTTACGCACTGGTGAATGATCCTTGCCCATGATGCGCTCCATGCCATAGAAAGCGCCGAGCATATGCGATGAATTTATCATATTGCTGCCGCCGCAGCCGACAAAGATATTTTTGGAGTAATTCGCCATGCCGACCACCTCGTGCGGCACGACCTGACCTATAGAAATGATGAGGTCGTAGCTCGGATCGACTATGCGGCGGTTGACCTCAACGTCGATCTTGGTATTCACCAGCCCGTCGGAGACCTCGCTGACGAAATCCGCGGGCACCTCGCCGAGCTTGACAACATCTGTGCGCCAATTATGCACTATCATGCGCTCAAAGGGCACTCCGCTGCCGAAAAAGGCGGTGAATTCCTCCCGCGTCATCGGCTCATGCGTGCCGAGGGCGGGCATGATATCGACCTCGCAGATATCCTTGAGCGCCTCGTAATAAACAGCCGTTATCTTGCCTGCGCCGGAGTAGAGCCTTGTGTAATCGGGCGGCAGGAGCAGCACCTTGTTGAGCTGCCTGCCCTCAAGCGCCCCGAGCAGAGCTTCTTTAAGCTCGCTGTCCGAGATATACGGCTCGCTTTTGAGTATCATCCGAAACACCCCCATTTTATAATCTGTCATTATGCTGATTTTACCACAAGTTTTCGGTGAATTCAAGCGGCAAGAGGCAACAAATGCCGCAAAAAGTCACGGAAAAATCAGACGGTTGAAATTTTGCCGCCGGTATGGTAAAATATAATCGGATTTATATAAAACGGGAGGCGATACCATGCTCGGTTCATTCGTAAGGACCATAACGATAATCGTACTTATCATCACGATGATGCTCATGCTGCTCGGCAACCTGATAAAGGGCTTGATCCCCTCAAAGCCGGACGAAACAACCACTACCACGGCGGTGACTCAGCCCGCGACCGTGCCGACTACAGCGCCGACAACCAAGCCCACAACTCAGCCGACCACAGAGCCTGTCACGGAGCCGATAACCGACCCCGTCACCGAGTCGACGACCTCGAAAGAGACTACCACCGAGGGCGGCGTGCTGATAAGGGAGATCGAGAAGCTGCCCGTGACGCTCATCGAGGGCAGCGGTGCGGACATCATCAGAGGCGCGGCTGCTTCAGCGGACGGCGGCTTCGTCATATGCGGCACCTCCACCTCGACCGACGGCTGGTTTGCCGACGTGTCAAAGGGCGCATTGAATTCAACATATTCCTTCGTCGCTAAGCTCAATAAAAACGGCGCTGCCATCTGGAAGCAGCAGTATACACAGCAGGGCGAAACGGTAGTGCTCAGCGACATTGCCACGCTCGCGGACGGCGGTATCTTAGCCGTCGGCTACGCATATCGCTCCAATTCATACGATACAAGTGCCACCACCGCCGCCTTGGCGATAAAGTATACGGCGAGCGGCAATATCGAGTGGGTCAAGCGCTACTCCGGCAGCGGTCACAGCCTGTTTAACGGCGTTTCCGCTTCGCCCGACGGCTTCGTCGTCAGCGGCAACACCACCTCACTTGACGGCGATTTCACGGGCAACCGTGCCGAGCCTGCGGAGAATTCCTCCGTCATAAGCAAGCGCACGAGCGGCTTCATTTTCAGCATTGACGGCAACGGCAATGTCAAATGGAAAGAGTTCTTCTGCGGCAGCAAAGGCTCGTCGATGGGCGGCATCAGCTGCGACGGTGACGGCAATATTTTCGCTGCCTGCATGACCTCCTCGACCGACGGCGATTTTGCCCGCTTTGACAGTCTCATCGGCGGCTACAACGACAGTATAGCCTATAAATTCAGCCCCGACGGCAAACTTCTCTGGGGCTACTGCGTCGCAACGAGCGGCATTGATAAATTCGGCGTTATCGAGGCGGACGGCGAGGGCGGCTGCCTGCTCGGCGGCTCATATGAGCTGAGGGGTACCCCTGCCCCCGACGGCACTCTCGCAGGAGTTCACCACTGCGGCGGCAAGACGGACGCGCTCGTTATCCGCATCGACGGCAGCGGCAAAGAGCAGTGGATGAGAACGGTTTCGGGCTATTATGAGGATCAGTTAACCGATATCAGGCGCACCGAGGGCGGCTTTGTCGTCACGGGCTACACCAAATCGGGCGACAGGGAATTCAACACGGTCGGCAACCTCGGCGAATTCGACGCCTTTGCGGATTTTCTGACACCCGGCGGCAACCGCGCGGCGATAGCCACGCAGGCAGGCTCCGACAACGACATGGCGAATTGCGTTGCGATAAGCGGCGGCATCGTTAGGGTATTCGGTCAGACCGCCTCCTCAAACGGCAGCTTCTCCGACGCAGCAAGCGCCTCCACCGATAAATACTCCGGCTACTCCGCAGGCTACGCCCTGACGGTAAAATAAAGCAATTTTTATAAAGGCAGCGGCTCGCAACCGCTGCCTTTTTGTATGCATTCTGCGCCGTATGGGGCGGCAACACTCAAACAAAAGTATTGATAGGACGAATAAATCGGGGTAAAAACTATCGAAATTATGATATTTTATATGCAACAATCACAAATTATTAATGAGTTGTCTGTTGATTTTAGGATATATTAAACAAAAATTATGAAAATACGAATATTTTCAAAAATAGTATTTGCTTTCTACCAATCTCTGTGGTATTATATAGATACAGACTGTACTTTTGCTTTTGGCAGCTAAGTGCATTATAAAAATTTTAAAAAGAAAGAGTGATCACCGTGAGCCAAAGTCAGGACAATTTCAAGAGAGGCACCGCCGAAATGCTCATCCTCTATCTCCTTCGTGACGAGGATCTGTACGGCTACCAGCTTACCCAGCTTTTCGCTGCAAAGAGCCTTGGCACCTACACCATGCTTGAGGGTACCCTGTACTCCATCCTTTTCCGCATGGTCGCAGCAGGCTATCTCAGCGAGTATGAGATGCTTGTAGGCAAGAAGCGTAAGCGCCGTTACTATCACCTCGAGGAATCAGGTAAGGTTTACTTCGAGCAGCTCGTCAAGGAATTTGACGTAGTAGTTGCCGGCATCAACAGAATACTTGACCGCGCATAATTAAAAGAACCAAAAGTCCGCTCCGCCGCAAGACGGGGCGGATTTTTTGCGCTTTCTATACATTATATATAAATATCCCCGACGCAGTGCCGAACACATTGCGCCGGGGATCGCTTTTATTCGGTTCTGAGGGCTACGACGGGATCCTTGCGCGAGGCTATCTTTGAGGGGATGAGACCTGCGATGAGGGTCAGCGCCATGCTGATCGCCACAAGGATTATTGCACCGTTGAACGGGAGCTGCGAGACGTGGGCGATGCCGGTAAGGTGCTTGATTATCATATTGATCGGGATATTCAGCAGCACCGTGATGCCGATGCCGAGCGCACCCGAGACAAAGCCGACTATCAAAGTCTCCGCATTAAACACTCTCGAAATATCTCTCTTTGACGCGCCGATCGCTCTGAGGATACCTATCTCCTTCGTCCTCTCGAGCACGGAGATATAGGTGATGATGCCTATCATTATTGATGAAACGACGAGCGAGATAGCAACGAACGAAATAAGGACATAGGAGATGATGTTGACTATCTTTGTGACGGATGAAAGCAGCAGACCGATATAGTCGGTATACTTTATGGCGGATTTCTCATTGCCGTTTGCTTTCATATCCTCGTTATATTTGTCGATTATCTCGGATATCTTATCCTTGGACTCAAAATCGAGCGGATAAATATTGATCGAGGTCGGGGTCGAGAGGTCGCCCACGCCGAGAAGCTCGAGAGCCTCTTCATAGCTCTTGGCAAGCGGCTCAGGCTCGGGTTCCGGCTCAGGCTCGGGCTCGACGGTCGGCTGAGACGGATTCGATGGCTGCTGCGAGGGTTTATCGGTCGAGGGCTTTGTGGTGTTGGAACCGTCGCCCGACGGCGGCGTAACATTACCCATCTGGCCGTTCATTATTGCGTTGAGCATCTTGAGCTTGGTCTCCTTATCCATCATCTGGAGAAAGCTGTAGGCCTGCTGACCCGTGACCTTGCCCATGCCCTCTATCTCCTGCCCCTCAAGCATCTCGTCAAGGTAGCCGATAAGCTCCCTGCGCTCGTCGAGGGTGAGGGTGGATTTGAGCATCAGCTCAACGGTGCGCTTATATTTCTTTGCCTCCTCGCCGCTGTAATTCTTATCGATAGCAGCGTATATCTCCTCCTCTGTGACGGGCTCCATCTTGCTGAAGTCAAAGCTGTTTGCGGTGAACGAGGTCTTGGGCGCTTCGCCCGTGAAAGCAAGGCTCGTGACGGTGGGCGGCGTGAAAGCCGCAGTCTCCGTCGCCGCGGGAGCCTCGGTCGAGGAGGTCTCCTCGGTCTTGAACGGTATGCCCGTAAAGACATCGACGGTGGGGTCAGCCTTCTGCTTCTTGACTATCTCGCATTCATTGGTGGCGCTCACGATATGCTCGGTGAGAGCCGAGGTGTAGCCGATAGCGCCGATAGTTGTGACCATAAGGGAGTCGTCCTTCGGCCTGATGATACCGACTATCTTGATCTCCTCGCCGTCGTCGACGAGCTTCTTGGTGTATTCCTCATCGCCGTGCATATCGTCATATGCGCCGGTCTCGGAATTATAGCTGTAGAAATTCGGCTCAAGGACTATCTTGAAGGTCTTGCCGATTATATCCGAATACTCTATCTCGTGGCGCTCGCCTGTGTATTCGCCGCCGCTCATCATCGACATATAGGTATTCATCATTTCCTTGGAGGACATGATGCCGAGGCCCTGTATCGCAAGGTCGCTGATCTCGTTATTCTTATCGACGATAAGCACGACTTCGTTGTATTTCTCGGGGAAAGCGCCCTCAACAACGTCATACTGCGTGGTGAGCAGCTCTTTGTTATTGATAAGCTCCTGCCATGAATTGTAATACTTCTCATATGAGGACATGGTCGAGGAATCTATGGACAAGCCGCCGAAATTCATGCTGCCCATCATCGACTCCATCATCGAGATAAGGGGGCTGGGATAGACCTGATTGGCGCCGTCGGATGTATCGGCGGAATAAATATTCATCGTGCCGCCGTAGGAATATTGAATACTGCTGACATATTGACCTATCTCGTCGTTATTGTCAAGGAATTCTTTGAACTTGACGAGGTCGTTTGACCATATCTCGGAGGTGAAGGATTCCATCATATCGGCCGCCATGGTGTTGGAATATACTTTGTCCAGCCCGTGATCCACCTCGCCGGGGGTGATGCCCGTCATGCTGTTTGCCATGGAGGTCATATCCATGGTGGCGCTGTCTACCGATATCGGGTAAGATGTCAGCGTCTCCTGCTGAATGGCGTCGATATACGCCTGGAAGCCGTTGGAGAGCGAGAGGATAAGCGCAATGCCGATTATACCGATGCTGCCCGCAAACGAGGTGAGGAAGGTGCGCACCTTCTTGGTGAGCAGGTTATTCATCGAGAGCGAGAGCGCCGTGAAGAACGACATCGAGGGCTTCTTTTTGCCCTTTTCCTTTGCCTTTTGCTCCTCGCCGCTGTCGTAGGGGTCGGAGTCGGAGACTATCTTGCCGTCCACAAGGCGGATTATCCTTGTCGAATACCTCTCGGCAAGCTCGGGGTTATGGGTGACCATTATAACGAGCCTGTCTTTGGATATCTCCTTGAGCAGATCCATTATCTGAACGCTGGTCTCGGAGTCAAGCGCGCCCGTCGGCTCGTCGGCAAGCAATATCTCGGGGTTGTTGACCAGCGCTCTGGCGATAGCCACACGCTGCATCTGACCGCCCGACATCTGATTGGGCTTCTTTCCGAGCTGATCGCCGAGACCGACCTTCTCAAGGGCGACCTTTGCACGCTCCCTGCGCTCCTCTCTCGAAACGCCTGAGAGGGTCAGCGCCAGCTCCACGTTGGAGAGCACGCTTTGATGCGGTATCAGGTTGTAATTCTGAAAAACGAAGCCGACCGAATGGTTGCGGTAGGTGTCCCAGTCGCTGTCCTTGAAATCCTTGGTCGACTTGCCCTCGATTATCAGGTCGCCGGTGGTGTATTGATCGAGGCCGCCGATGATATTCAGCAACGTCGTCTTGCCGCAGCCGGAGTGGCCAAGGATCGAGACGAATTCGCTCTTGCGGAACTCGATGCTCACACCTTTAAGTGCGACGACCTTGATGTCGCCTGTCGGGTACTCCTTGACGATATTTTTGAGTTTCAGCATATATTCTACCTCATATGAAAAATTTACCGTACTTGACAAAGCCGTGGTAATCTGTTACACTTGTAACGGTTACAAGTGTAACATCAGTTTATGAACAAATCATCAACAAAAAAGCAAAATTAAGTTAAATGTTACAAATAAGGGATAATTGTTTATGGAAAGGCAAAACGAATCAAATCTCCTGACCAAGGAGTGCATCGTCACGGCGCTGCTGCGCCTGATGCAGGAAAAGAAATATGAAAGTATCTCCATAACGGACATCACCACTCTCGCCGGGGTCTCCCGCATGGCATATTACCGCAACTACAAGAGCAAGGACGAGATCCTCATCAAATATCTGCTCGATCAGAAGGACAGGCTCGTGAGCGATATCGGCAACAGACGGGCGAACGACCTCAAGGAGATAATCAAATACGGCGCAATGTTCTATCAGGATAACGCCGCCGTGATACAGGCTGTCTATGAGGCGGGGCTTGCCCACCACCTCTCCGGCATCCTCGAGGAATGCATCTATGACTATTTCCCCGTCGTCAGCACTACGACCGACGGCAGGTACGCCGTCCACTTCTATGTCGGGGCGGTGTTCTCGGTATTCCGCCTCTGGTTTGACGAAGGTATGCTTGAATCCGCCGACGAGATAAGCGAGCTTATCTACAGGTTCATCAACAATGACACCGCCATGGATTTCCTCGTCGTGCCGGGCGAGGATAAATAAGAATTCAGCCGCCGTGATGATACACGGCGGTTTCTCTTTACTTAATTATTGGAATTATACACCCTTTTCAGACATCGGTTTTAAATTATTGGTTAATCAATTATTAATTTTCTGTTGACACGGGCGCAAAAAGATGATATTATAAGTTATCCTTAACACAATGTTGTTAAGAAAAACTTTTATCGGAAGGAAGTACATTATGAAGAAAGTTCTGGCTCTCACACTTGCTCTTATCATGGCTCTTTCAGCAGCCGTAACTGCTTTTGCAGCTACCGATAACTGCACCAACACCTGCCCCTACTGCCAAAAGTCATTTGACAAGGAATCAGAGTACAACGCTCACATCAAAAACACCATCCCCGTAAAGGATCATGTTAAGCATTGCCCCTACAGCGGCGAAGGCTATAAGGACGGCGGCTGCACCGCTCAGTTTGTTCTTCAGGCTGAGTATGACAAGCACCTTGAGGTCTGCCCCTTCAAAGGCACGAAGGAGCTCTCCACCGAGGAGAAGGTCGAGCAGTTCTTTAAGAACATTAACTGGAAAGAAGTCGGCGGCAAGATTGTCGAGCTTCTCAAGAAGATCCCCTTCCAGGATCTTGCCAAAAAGCTCATTGACCTCCTCAAGAAGATCCCCTTCCAGGATATCATCGACAAGATCACCGGTCTCGTTAAATAATTTATCCTAACATAAGGGCTGTCGCTTTAGCGGCAGCCTTTCTTTTTACCCCTAATATCAAAAGCGGCCGCTCCTCACGGGAGCAGCCGCTCTTTCTTTATTTATGCGGGAACATATTCGACGGTGAAGCAGTGGGAGCGTATCTTGTATTTGAGCACCTTCGCCCTGAAATTGTTGCCGCTCACCGTCTTATCGCCGACCCTTATCTTGATGACATAGCCGCAATTCTCGCTGCGGGCGCCGTCGTGTGAGATTATCTCGAGCCAATTTGCGGGGTCGTCGTCGAGCTTGATATCCTCGTTATAATTAAGTATGTATTTCTTCATATCGGCAGCGGAGATCTCCACGGTGGTGGAGCGGACCTCCTCTTTGCAGGAGGCGCCGCCGCTCAGGTACGGATACTGAGTCGCGCCCCAGGGATCTGCCGCCGAA
>ULRP01076923.1_pt1 | contig 18557 bp, 13 predicted proteins | sample 1955521 | NCBI WGS metagenome assembly ULRP01 (sample SAMEA4835685, study PRJEB28245) | human gut metagenome | biome: gut microbiome; material: fecal sample | place: Denmark | collected 2008
TAGAGGCCGCGCTTGATACCATAGATCATGCAGGAGCCGGAGATGCCGCCGAGAATGGACTGGAAATCAAAGGCATCGGCAAAAATCATGGCGAAGACCTGCGGCAGGCTGGTGATGTGGAAAAGGATGACGATGAGGGCTGCCAGGATATAGACGCCGCCCATGACCGGAACCAGGACCGATGTGACCTTGATGATACGCTGGCCGCCGCCGATGAGGCAGTATGCGACGAGAGCGGCAAAGACAGCGCCGATGATCCACGGCGTCGTCGTCGGGTCGTAGAAACTGTAGACGAGGAACGTCGACTGCATGTTGAACGAGCAGAGCAGGTTAAAGCCGCCAGCATACGTCACGATCAGGGCAAAGGCAAAGAGGACGCCGAGCCAGCGCTGATGCATGGCCGTTTCAATGTAATAGGCCGGACCGCCGTAGCTGTGGCCTAAGGGATTGCGGCGTTTGTAAATCTGGGCCAGCGTACTTTCGATGAAAGCCGTCGCCCCGCCGATGATGGCTAAAAGCCACATCCAGAAGACAGCGCCGGGACCACCCAGGCAGATTGCCGTCGATACGCCGATAATATTGCCCGTACCGACGCGGGACGCCGTCGAAACCATAAGGGCCTGGAAAGACGATACTTTCCCGGCTTCCGTCGGTTTTTCCATGACGACACGGATACTCTCCGGGAACAGGCGCAGCTGGACACAGCGCGTCTTCCAGGAAAAAATAAGGCCGGCTGCGATGAGGATGACCATTAAAATAGGATAATAAAGGACATCATCGAGATAGTTCAGGACAGCCATAATCATAGAATCACATCCTTACTATAAAACAAAAAAGTATAAAATAAATAAAGGACTTCTTTAAAAATGATAAAGGATTCTATGATAATTTGTCAATAGGTTATGTAGGAATGGTCCTACCCCGTTCCTATCCTCCCGCCCCTGTAGTATAATGAAAAGGAAAGGCAGTGATTCCCATGACATCTATTGAACAAGTAATACAAAAAGCCATCGCCTTCGACCACGGCGACGCCCGGCGCATCCACCACTTTCTCAAGGTCTATGCTTACGCCGACACCATTGGCCGCCTGGAAGGACTGCCGGCAGACCAACAGGACATCCTGCGCACAGCCGCCGTCCTCCACGACATCGGCATTCACGCAGCCGAAGAAAAATACGGTTCCTCGTCGGGCAAATACCAGGAAATCGAAGGTCCCGCCCCGGCCAGGGCCATCCTGGAAGAACTCGGTGCTGACGAAAAGCTCATCGACCGGGTCTGCTTCCTCATTGCCCACCACCACACCTACGACGGCATCGACGGCCTGGACTACCAGATACTCCTGGAAGCCGATTTTTTGGTCAACGCCTATGAAGACCAGCTGAAACCGGAAGCCATTGCCACCTTCCGCGACAAGGTATTCCGTACCCCATCGGGTCTGCAATTATTAAAAGATACGTATCATGTGTGAAAGGAGCCCTTACGATGACAGATATTGAAAAATTCGTCGACATGGTCAAAAATTCAGATAACATCGTCTTCTTCGGCGGCGCCGGCGTCTCGACGGAAAGCGGCATCCCCGATTTCCGCAGCACCGACGGCCTGTACAACCAGCACTATAAATACCCGCCCGAAACGATTCTCAGCCATTCCTTCTTCATGGACAACACGGAAGAATTTTACCGCTTCTACCGCGACAAGATGCTGGCCCTCGACGCCCAGCCCAACATGGCCCATATCAAACTGGCCGAACTGGAAAAAGCGGGCAAACTAAAAGCCATCGTCACCCAGAACATCGACGGCCTGCACCAGAAAGCGGGCAGTAAAAATGTCCTGGAACTGCACGGCAGCGTCCATCGCAACTTCTGCATGCACTGCAACAAGTTCTTCGACGCCGAATACATGAAGGATTCCACGGGCATCCCCAAGTGCGACGCCTGCGGCGGCATCATCAAGCCTGACGTCGTCCTCTATGAAGAAGGCCTGGACAACGACGTCATCGAACAGTCCCTGTACTACATCAGCCACGCCGACATGCTCATCATCGGCGGCACGAGCCTCGTCGTCTATCCCGCAGCCGGTCTGGTTCGTTATTATCGCGGCCATAAACTGGTCTTGATCAACAAATCCAGTACGGACATGGACAGCGCAGCCGACCTGGTGCTCCACGACCCGATTGGTGAAGTTTTCAGCCATGTGGAACTCTAATCACCGTTTATCTATACACGCATTCTAAATGCATTGCTTGAGTTTGAAGTTGTAAGTTTGAAGTTTGAAGTGATGGGGGCATAAATTTCCCCCTATTACATTAAACATCAAACATCAAACATTTAATTATAACATTTTTCTAAACCTTCTTTGCATTCGTGATATGCTTACAAATTTTATAGTATACTTAAATTTGTATATTATTCAAATTTTCTGCATGTCTCAAAGGAAAGAAGGTTTTTATTTCGTGAAGAAACAAGTAGTCTGTACCCTGACAGCCGCCTTAGCTGTCACTTCTCTGTCGGCCTTAGCCGCGAATCCCTTTGTCGATGTCCCGTCTGACAGCTGGGCTTACAAGTCCGTCGTCGAATTGGCCGACGCCGGCATCATCCAAGGCGTCGACGGCCAGTATTTCCAGGGAAATCGCAACATCACCCGCTACGAAGCGGCTGAAATGGTCGCCAAAGCCATGGCCCATATGGACAAAGCCTCTGTCGAACAGCGGGCCCTGATCAACAAGCTGGCTGACGAATATGCCGACGAACTGAACAACCTCGGCGTCCGCGTGACCAACCTGGAAAACCGCGTCGGCAATACGCGCGTCTTCGGCGATGCCTTCGTCCGCTACCGTTACCAGAACGGCAACAAGAAGAACGACAATTCCTGGGATACGCGCTTCCGCATCCGTGCCCAGGGCCAGGTCAATGACCGCACCAAGGTCACAGCCGGCGTCAGCACGGGCTTCCGCCCCTTCGCCAGCAACGGCGCTGCGTCTGACGAAGGCAACAACCCCTATGTCGACTTGGCCAAAGTGGACTATAACTTCGGCAGCAAGAACTGGGAACTCAGCGTCGGCCGCAATGACGTCTACCGCATCGGCCGCGACGCCTATGGCTTGCAGTACTTCGATGCCCTCGACGGCGCCGAACTGCGCTATCACAACGATAACCTGGCCATCACCACAGGCTACGGCAAATTCAAGGACGGCAAAAAGCCCGGCGTCGATACGGTGAAACCTATTTCCGACGCCCATTCGGACCACTTCAGTACCGACGGCTTGAAGACGGGCTACGGCGAAATCGACGTCTTCTTCGGCGGCGGCAAAGCAGCCCGTTCCGAAGCCGGCGTCTACTACAACCGCCTCCACCAGTCCAACCACAGCTCGGGAGAAGACTATTTCGCCAAATACATCGCCGGCTACTTCGCCCGCGGCAACTACGGCAAGTGGAGCGCCCTGGCCAACTACGAACACATCGGCTTCAACGCAGGTGTCAAGAACGTCGACGGCCAGGATTACGGCGACGCCTGGATGGGCAAACTCCAGTACGGCAATGCATCCTTCGCCGCTCCCGGCAGCTGGGATACGTGGCTGGAATACCTCGACCTCGACGACGGCTCCTTCCTCGGCGGCAACCCCTTCACGTGGCGTTTCTCCAGCGACATGGATAACCAGCGCAGCTGGGGTATCGGCGTCGACTACATCGTCGCCAAGAACCTGAAATTCAGCGTCATGCAGTCCTTCGCCAGCCAGGCCAAGACCGGCAGCGAAGATCCCCACGAAATGACCCGCATCCACTTCCAGATGCTGTTCTAATGTTCGTGGCTAGTGGCTAGTGGCTAGTGGCTCGTTTTTGCGGCCTTATGGCCGCACCGTAGGGGACGCCCAAAGGGCGTCCCGCTGTCCGCAGTTCGCCCACGTGGCGACCCCTACAGTACAAAAAAGAGGCTATCGCATAAGCATTTTTGCTTAATGCGACAGCCTCTTTTTACACATGGGCAATACACCCCTTAGAAATAGACCAGGGTGACACCGGCACCGCCGCCTTCTACGTCGTCGAGCTGGTATTTCTTGACGAATGGCTGGTCGTCGAGGAAGGCGTGGATCTGGCGGCGCAGGGCACCGCTGCCCTTGCCGTGGATGATCTTGACCGGACTGAAACCGGCAGCCAAGGCCTGGTCCAGGAAGCGTTCGACTTCCGGCAGGGCTTCGCTGAACGTCTTGCCGATGATGTTCAACTCCGTCGCTACGCTGGACGTGCGGATAGGCCGGTATGACGAAGCGGCAGCCGCTTTCTTTTCGGCCTGTTTTTCTTTCTTCAATTCGTCCAGGTACGGCGCGCTAACATCTTTGAACTTGACGCGGACCGTCATACCCCGGACGGAGACGGTGAGCTGTTTGCTGCCGATGTCTTCGACCGTGCCGACACTGTCCAGGTTATTGACGAAGACCTGCTGGCCGACTTTCAGCTTCGACAGGTCGATGGGGTCGCGCTGAGGCTTTTCGGCTTCAGGCAGGGAAATCTGCTGGATGGCCCGGCGGGCCTTGTCGATAGCCTTGGCCTTTTCCCGGTCCGTCCCCTCTTTGGACTGGGCCTTCAGTTCACGGATAATCTTTTCCGCTTCGACGCGGAGGTTGCGCTTGAGGTCGACGGCATCGCGGCGGCTGGCATCGATGATGTCCTGACGCTTGGACGTGACCTTATCCTTTTCTTTGCGCAGATCGTCTTCCAGTTTCCGCGCTTCACGCAGGCGGTATTCTAGTTCAGCCTGTTCTTCATCCATCTTTTTGGCCTGTGCATTGAGCTGGGTCAGGACTTTTTCCATATCCATGTCCTGAGCCTTGCTGCGCAGGTCTTTTGCTTTTTCCAGGATGTCCTTGGGCATACCCAGGCGTTCACTGATGCTGAAAGCATGAGAACTGCCGGCCGAACCGATGCGCAGTTTATACGTCGGTTTCAGTGTTTCCATATCGAATTCGACGTGGCCGTTTTCGATGCCCGGCGTATTATAGGCATAGTTCTTGAGGTCGTTGTAATGGGTCGTGACCATGACATACGAGCCTTTCTGATAAAAGGCATCGAGGATGGCAATGGCGATGGCGCTGCCTTCGGCTGGATCCGTGCCGGAACCGAGTTCGTCTGCCAGGATGAGGTCGTCCGGGCCGCAGTGCTTGAGGATGTAGATGAGCTGTTTCATATGGCTGGAAAAAGTACTCAAGTTCTGGGAAATGTCCTGTTCGTCGCCGATATCGGAAAAGACGTCGCGGAAGACGGGCAGTTCCGACGATTCACTGACAGGAATGAACAGGCCGGCTTGATGCATGAGGACCAAAAGGCCCAAGGTCTTCATGGAAACGGTTTTACCACCGGTGTTGGAGCCCGTAATGAGGAGGATGCGATAATCGCCGCCGATGACAATGGTATTCGGCACGATGTGTTTGGCATCGATAAGAGGATGGCGGGCCTGGATGAGCTTGATTTCCCGCGTCTTAGAAACAGCCGGACGGCAGGCTTTCATCTTCAAGGCTAACTGCGCTTTGGCAAAGGCGAATTCCAGTTGGCCCACACACTTTGTACTGTCATACAAGTCATGGTACTGCTGCTGTACTTTCGCTGTCAGACGGCGGAAAATGCGTTCGATTTCCTTCGTTTCGCCAATGCGTGCAGCTTGCAAGTCGTTATTGGCATTGACGATGGCCAACGGTTCGACATAGAGCGTCGAGCCACTGGCCGACGTATCATGGACGATACCCGGAAAAGCATGGCGGTATTCCTGCTTGATAGGAATGACATAACGGTTGTTGCGCACGGTGACCAGGGCATCTTGGAAATACTTCTGGTATTCCTTATTCTGCAAGACATTATTGACGTAGCGCTTCGTCTGCCGTTCCAGTTCGACGATGCGGCTGCGCAGGCGCATCAGTTCCGGCGAGGCATTGTCCCGGATCTGACGGTTGTTGTCGAAGACCGTCGCGAAAGAATGGGACAACTGGGAAAAATCGCCGATAACGTCGGCCTGTTCGGCCAGCTGAGGATATTCGGCGCCACGGTCGGCAAAGAAAGACCGGATTTCCCCATAATGCTGAAGATTATTCCAGATATCGATACATTCATGCGAATCAAGGGTCACTTCGCGCTTAGCCTTTTCCAGAGACGGCCGGATATCGACGATACCGCCGAAGGGCGTACTCGTTTCCGTCTGCATACAGCGGACGGCTTCTTCTGTATCAGTCAGATTCCGTTCAATGACTTCGCTGTCGTTCACCGGTCTCAGGCGGCGGGCGATTTCCTTGGACAAACGGGACGGTGCCAGGCGGACCAGCATGTTCTGGACCTGATAGAATCCCAAAATTCTCAGACTTCTTTTATTCATACAGTTCTTTTACTCCTACTTATAAAATTCCATGGAAGAAATGGCCCCGCGTCACGGTCTGGTCTTCCTTCCCTAAGAGCATCGTTTCCGTACCGTCACAGAGGCGGCGGTAGCGGCTGACCTGCTCTTTCAGCCAGTGCGGGCTGCGGCCCCGACCTTCGATGCGAACAGCCGCAAGGCCTGCGCGCTGCAGTTCCTTAAAATACGGCGCCAAATCGAGGTCACGGCTGTTGAGGATGTGATTGCGGCAGTACTGGTCCGTCACGACAGGGAACGTTTCATCCCGCCGGTCGCGCAGTTCATAGGCACCATGGGCACAGACGCCGGGGCAGCCTTCTTTGCGGCCCTTGCCGGCAAAGGAAGAAATGACGCACGATTCGGTGACCATCATTTCCACCCGCCCCTGGACGACGGCTTCGATAGGACAAGGCGTCCTGCGGGCCATGTCCCGCATCTGGCGCAGCATCGCTTCCACTGAGGCCGTGATGCCCGTGCAGCCCAGTGCGGCATAGGCAGCAGAGGCTTTGCTGTTGAAAATATTGAGGGACCAGTCAGCCCGTACAGGCAAATCGCTGTTCACGTCGCGCAGCATGGCAAAGATGCCCATGGCCCCGGCATAGACGCCGTCGATACCGGCAGCAATCGCCCGTTCCAGTTCGCTCTGGACGGCCTGGCGCTGGTTTTCCCGGACGATGCGCGGCGTCCCGGCCCAAAGCTGTGCGCCCTGGTCATGGGCAGCCCGTACGGCAGCCTGCCAGCTCTGCGTGCCAAAGGGATGATGGTGGTACGATTCGCCGCCGAAGATGATGACGTCAGCACCGTTGTCCGCTGCGGCCGCTACGCCGTCGACGCTGTCACAGCGCACGACGAGCTGCATCGTTTCCGATTTTTCCGGCATTTCTCTAAACGTATCCTGCGGCGCTTTGCCGGCCGCCGGGCGCGGATATTCCGCCAGGATGGTGTCCGTCAAGGCCTGTACGGCCTGACGGCGCAGGCCGTTGAGGACGCTGGCCGGGATCATCTTCGTTTCATCCCAGACCGTCACGTCGGCCAGGGTAAAAGGCGTATCACCCAGACGGCCGAGCTGGCCTTTGATATATTCCGCCGTCGCCGGCCGCTGGCGGGCCGCTTCGGGCACAAAATCAGCCGTGACCACGGCCGTGTGGCCGCTTTCATCCCAGGCCGTGAGGCGAAGATTGCCGTCGTCTGCCGTATCGACATGGGCGTACACTGTCAACTTGCGCGTCAGGCCGCCGGCGATATCTGCCGCTTTCTGACGTCCCGACGGGTTGTGTTCCGTCAACGTGCGGCGGCTCACCGTCCCGGCCAGGAAATCGGCCTGGTACGTCCGGTTGAAGGCTTCTTCTAAGAGCGCTGCCGCTTCGGCATGGGCTTTCCTGCGGCCCTGGGGGCTCTGGTAATGGGCGTCGATGGCCTTGCGGTAGGCCTGGACGACGGTACGCACGTACGTATCGCCTTTCATGCGCCCTTCGATTTTAAAGGACGTGACGCCCGCATCGAGGAGGTCATCGATATAGTCGAGGGCCCGCAGATCCTTCAGGCTGAGGACATAGGCTTCGTGTTTCATGACAGGTTCCCCGTCGCAGAGCAGCGTATACGGCTGGCGGCAGGGCTGGGCACAGGCACCGCGGTTGCCGCTGCGGCCGCCGAGGAAGCTGCTCATCAGGCACTGGCCGGAATAGGCCATACACGACGCGCCGTGGATGAAGACTTCGATAGGAATCGACGACTGGGCACAAATCGTTTTAATTTCATCGGCCGACAGTTCCCGCGAAAGGACGGCCTGCGTAAAGCCGTTGGCTTCCAAAAAGCGGACGCCGTCCAAGTCGGCAACGGTCATCTGCGTACTGCCATGCAGGGGCAGATTGGGCGCCACCTTGCGGGCCAGGACGGCAACGGCCAGGTCCTGGACGATGATGCCGTCGACACCAAACGCATCGAGGCGCTGCAAATAAGCCGTCAAATCCTTCAATTCCGCATCAGCCATCAGGATATTGACCGTCACATAGACCTTGACGCCGAAGAGATGCGCCGTCTGTACGGCTTTTTCGATTTCTTCATCACTGAGATTATGTGCAAATTTCCGGGCATTGAACGCCTTTCCTCCGAAATAAACGGCATCGGCACCGGCATCGATGGCGGTGAGTACATTTTCTAAAGAGCCTGCCGGGGCTAATAATTCTGCCATGAAACTCCTCCCGTTAAAAACCAGTTTGTAGTGGTTCGTTTTTAGTTTTTAGCAACTGCCGGACAGCCTTACGTTTCACTGCAAACTACAAACTGCAAACTACAAACTGCAAACTACAAACTATTAATTGTAAAAAGTATCTTATAAAGTGTGATAAATATCTGCAAGCAGTGCAGCCGTCACCGGATACGGTGTCTTCTTGACGCCGTTCGTCGGCATGGTCATGGTCACGAATTTATCGATTTCTTCATCGCTCAAGCCGACCTTATCGCCCATCAAATCCTGCATGAGGGCCGTGAAGTCATCGAGGCCGGCGACGCCCAGGAGAGCCCAGACTTTTTCTGTCTTGTCCGGCATCGTTTCTTCCATGAGCTTCATATAGGCCGGCAGAAGCAGACCATTGGCCCGGCCGTGGCTCAGGCCCTTGTAATAGGTCAGCATATAGCCCATGCTGTGGACCATGGTCGTCCCGGTCTGGGCAATCGTAATCCCTGCCAAAGTCGAACCGTAGAGCAGGTCTTCGCGGACCACATAGGGGACATCCCCTTTGAGATCCGTCAGGTGGACACCGAGGAAGCGCATCGCTTCTTCCGCCCAGACATCGCTCATGGGCGTCGACGTATTGGCCATATAGCCTTCAATGGCATGGGACAACGCGTCGATGGCCGTATCGACAGTGACCCGTTCCGGCACGCTTTCCGTAAAGGCCGGGTCCGCAAAGGCATAAACCGGGAAAATGAGCGGCGTGTTGATGGACTGCTTCGTCCCGGCATGGGGATTCGTGAGGACACTGACTTTCGTCACTTCGCTGCCCGTACCGGACGTTGTCGGCACGGCTACGATGGGCAGGGGCTTACAGTACGGACCCGTGAAAATCTGAGCATCATCGAGGTCATTCGTGCAGAGCAGGGCAATCGCCTTGGCCGCATCCATAGGCGAGCCGCCGCCGATACCGATGACGAAATCCACATCCTTTTCCAGGGCAAAAGAAGCCGCCTTGCGGATCGTCGCGATGGAGGGATTATTTTCCACTTCATCAAAAAGGAACCAAGAAATCCCCAATTCATCCAGCTTTTCCGTCACCGCCGCCTGGGAGCCATTGACCTTCGCCGAATGACGCCCCGTCACCAGCAGCGCCTTGCGGCCAAGATCCGCCAACACATCGCCGGACTGAGCAACACAACCCTTGCCAAAAAAGACCTTCGTCGGCATAAAATACGTAAACATACAGATTCCCCCTTTTGAATCAGAACTCCAACCTATCACCGCAATATATTATATTCTATCATGTTTGCGGGCAAGAGAAAAGCAAATAGGCGTGTCCGAAGAATACAAGCGGCTCTGTGAAAAATCTTCATCCCAGAGGCACTGCATTTTCGAGCACGCCTATTTTACAGCAGGTACGATTTATGATATTAAATCATCCCGTCAACTTCCGTCAGGACTTCATCGAGAATACTCATTGCCTTCCGCAGCTGTTCTTCCGTAATAATCAGCGGTGGTGCAACGATAATCATATTTTCATGAGAATACGTATAAAATCCCTTGGCAATCAACTTTTTGATGATCATCGGCATGACTCCTTCCGGATCTTTACCAAACGGCACTAATGGTTCTTTCGTCACTTTATCCTTCACTAATTCCAAGGCAGACCAAAGACCAATATAACGAACATCTCCAACACAGGCATGCTGCATCTTCATCGTTTCTTCAATATCCCCCATGATTTTCCCCATTTCATTGACATGGTCCAGGATATTTACTTTATCATAATAATTCAGGCAGGCAATACCAGCTGCGCAGGCTAATGGATGGCCGCTGTAAGTCAGGCCGCAGGAAAGTAAATGATCATCAAAGAACGATGCGATTTTTTTGGAAACGGCAACACCGCCGAGCTGTACATAGCCACAGGTAATGCCCTTGGCAAAGGAAGCGATATCTGGTTTGACATCAAAATTTTCAAAGGCAAACATCTTCCCCGTACGGCACCAGCCGGCCATGACTTCATCACAAATCATCATGATGCCGAATTCATCACAGATTTTGCGAACTCCCTGCAGATACCCTTTAGGCGGAATGATGATGCCGTTCGAACCGGTAATCGTTTCCAAAATAATGGCGGCAATCGTATCAGGATTTTCATAAATTACCTGTTCGCGCAGCTTAGTCATGTAGAACTTCGTCGCTTCTTCTTCACTGTCGAAAGAAACGGCTTCGCGGTATAAATAGGGATCAAAGAATTTGATGAAACCTGGAATGCCCGGTTCAACAGCATAACGGCGCGGTTCACCGGAAACATTGCCGGCCCCGAAGGAAGAACCGTGATAGCTGCGGTAGCGGCTCATGATCTTATAGCGGCCCGTATAGAGTCGGGCAATCTTGACGGCATTTTCATTGGCATCAGCACCGCCGTTGGTAAAGAAGACTTTCCCCATATTATCCGGCATCCTGTCGATAACCATTTTGGCTAACTTCGCCCGCGGTTCGACAGCAAAAGCCGGTGACAGGAAGCAAAATTTATCGGCCTGTTCTTTAATAGCCTGGATGATATCCTGATTGCCGTGACCAACATTGGAATTGACCAGTTCTGAAGACATATCCATATACTGTTTACCGTCGGCATCCCAGAGATAGATGCCGTCCGCTTTAGTAATGACCAAGGGATTCAGATTTCCCTGTTTTGCCCAGGAATGAAGATTATATGTTAAATCCATTTCTTTAATTTCTGCACCTGTCATAGTACGCATCTCCTTCTTTTTATAAAAATAAAAAAGCAATGGTTCTCTTTTACGAGCATCATTGCTTTCTTTTGTTGTGCCTATTATATAATGCGGAACAAAGTGTTTCAATTCGCAAAATCATCAATATTTTTGTATGTTTGCACAAAGGAAGTCATAAGAGCCGACGAATCTTAAAAGCCATCAGAATGGCTAACTTATCTTCTTCATCATTGATAGATATTCCTAAAATCTGCTCGATTTTATTGAACTTATAGAGAATCGTATTCCGATGAACTACTTCATGATCTGCCGTCTTCTTGATGCTGCACTCGTGTTCCAGATAATAGTACAGTGTCTCCATCAAATTCGACGTATGAGAGTTATCATATTCTTCCAGCGGACCCAATGTTTCTTCATAAAAAGCTTCAAGAACAGATCTCGGCGTTCCATTTATCAGCAGCTTATAGACTCCCAATTTTTCATAATATACAACGCCTTTTTCCTCCCTTTTCGCCAGAATATTAATGGCGGAAGCCTGGTGGTAACTGAGCGACAGATTTGAAATCTGACGGACAACACTGCCTACACTGACAAAAATGCGAAGTCCCTTGTCCGTCAAATATTGGAAAATCTGCATGGCTTTTTTTTCATCCGCTTCCAGTTTTTTCCCGCTTTGAATGACCACAATATCATTATGGTAAGAGATGGCAACAAGCTGGCTGTCCCAGATTTTTAAAAAAGTCAGTATTTCCTCACTGTCATCCATTTTCTCACTGCGGATAACGATGACGCGAAATTCGCCGCTAATACTAAAGCCATGATTCTCTAAGATAGCACAGGCATTCTGGCACTGTCCCGGAAACAATAAAATTTCCTGAAGCGCATCGATAATGCTCTGTTTTTTCTTTTCATCATCAATAAGGAAACGGCACATATAGCGAGTTACGTCCACTAAATGGACTTCCCAGGGAATCGTAAAGAGCGGCAGCCCCTGGGTGTTGCAAAAGTCAATAATTTCTGCCGGTATGCGTTTGATATACGGACCGATGTTGACAACGACACCAGCACATCGACAGCAAAATACTTTTTCTATATACGCTCGAAACCACTCATTCCCTTCACAGCTGACACCTGTCAAAAATACAATTTCCCCGCCATGGAGAAAGGATGCCGGCTGTATGCCTTCAATGAGATGAATCCATTCGACCTGGCGATTGAGGCCGGCTTCACCGGCAATGAGCTTCATTTCATATAAACGACTGCTCTTTTTATATAAATATTCTACTGTTACAGCCACGCCATCACGACCTTTCCCTTATACTCTGAAAGAACACAACAGAAATAGGAGATTTATATTATGAGCATAATACAAATCCCCTATTCCAGCAATCTCAGTTACTGTCTTTTGTACGAATTACGGTTCGATTTTCGTAACAAAGGACTGTTTCCCAGCCTTAAAAGTCAGGATAACTGCCGATTTAATCGGGTCATGGTGTTCATCATAGGTAATCGTCCCAGTAACAGCTTTCAGACTATTGATTTTAGCCAAAGCATCTTTTACTTTATCCGGATCCGCGCTGTTGGCGTCTTTAATCGCCTGGGCCAGAATCATGACACTGTCGTAGGCTAAAGCAGCCGGGGCGTCCGGTTTGACATTATAAGCTTTCTGATAGTTGCCAACAAACGTTTTTACTTCATCCGAAGTATCATCAACAGCATAGTGATTGCCAAAGTAGCAGTTATTCAGGTTATCTGCACCGGCAATTTCAATCAACTTGGTGCTGTCCCAGCCATCACCGCCGATAATGGGCTGGGTAAGGCCCATTTCACGAGCCTGTTTGACAATCATCCCGACTTCCTGATAATAACCGGGGACGAAGATGATATCCGGATTAGCCGCTTTTATTTTAGTAAGCGCAGCTTTAAAGTCTGTATCTTTCTGCAAATATGCTTCCTGAGATACGATTTTGCCGCCTTTTGCTTCAAATTCATCGGCAAAGAATTTCTGCAGCCCCTTGGCATAATCGCTCGAGTTATCGACATAGACAGCGGCTGTCTTCGCTTTTAAATTCGAAGCTGCAAAATCGGCCATGACTTTGCCTTGGAAAGTATCGATGAAGGCCGTCCGGAACACATAAGGATGGACCTGTTTCGACGTTGGATCTACCGTAATATCCGGATTCGTACCGTACGGCGTAATCATGGGAACTTTTTCTTTATCGGCTGTACTGACACAAGCCAGGCTGCCGCTGGACGTATCGGGACCGATAATAAATTTTACATCGCTGTCGAGCAGTTTCTGCATGGCATTAGCAGCTTCTGTCGCTTCGCTGCGGTTATCAGCCGTGACAATTTCCAACTTTTTACCTAAAAGCCCACCGTTATCATTAATTTCTTTGACGGCCATTTCCATGCCGTTTTTAGCAGACGAGCCATAGGAAGCGTTATTCCCTGACAATTCAAAATTGCCGCCGATTTTTATGGTATTACTGTCGGCACCTGAACCGCCGCATCCAGTCAACAAAACAGCAGCAGACATAACTACCAAAGCAGCTGCAAGACATCTTCTAATCGATTTTCCAGTCATAACAATTCCCCCTCTTAGCCCTTCTTTAAAATTGGTATTTATGTTAACCGCCTAAGTAAGCTTTGCGGATTTCTTCACTGGCAATCAGCTGTTTCGCTTCGCCTTTAAGGTAAATCGAACCTGTCTCTAATACATAAGAATAGTCAGAAATCGCTAAGGCCATACGAGCATTCTGCTCTACCAAGAGTACCGTCGTCCCCAATTTATGGATTTCTTCAATGATACTGAAAATTTCTTTTACCAAAATCGGAGCCAGCCCCATGGAGGGTTCATCAAGAAGAAGCAGTTTCGGCCGGCTCATCAAAGCCCTTCCCATGGCCAGCATCTGCTGTTCACCGCCGGACAGTGTACCTGCCATCTGCTTCATCCGTTCTTTCAGACGCGGAAAATGCTGGTATACAACTTCCAAAGAATCAGCGATTTCCTTTTTATCCTTGCGCGTAAAGGCACCCATTTCCAAATTTTCCTGTACTGACATATTGGCGAAAATCCGCCGTCCTTCCGGACAGTGTGAAATCCCTCTGCGTACAATATCTTCAGCATTTTTCTTGGTAATCGGTTCATTCATGAATTCTATCGAACCTGTTTTCGTACGCAGCAGCCCGGAAATAGTCCGCAGTGTCGTCGTCTTGCCGGCTCCGTTTGCACCGATTAAACTTACAATCTGTCCTTCTTCTACGGATAATGTCATATCCCGTATTGCATGGATAGCACCATAATAGACATTGATATCCTTTAATTCCAGCATGCTCATAAGTCTTACACCTCTTCCCCCAGATAAGCCTTGATGACTTCCGCATTGGATTTGATTTCATCAGGGATTCCCTCAGCCAGGATCTTGCCGAATTCCAAAACATAAATCCGTTCGCAAATCCCCATGACCAGTGCCATATCGTGTTCGATGAGCAATATCGTCAAATGGAACTTTTCCCGGATCCATTCAATCATTTTCATCAAATTCTGGGTTTCCTGCGGGTTCATGCCTGCAGCCGGTTCATCGAGAAGCAGCAGTTTCGGCTTTGCTGCCAAGGCTCTGGCGATTTCCAGATGACGCTGCTTACCGTAAGGAAGATTCTTGGCTAATTCGTCTTTTTTATCTTCCAATTTAAATATCTTCAAGATATTCATCGCTTCTTCTTCTATTTCTTTTTCTTCTTTCCCATAGCGGCCAATGCGCAGGATTGTTTCCGCCAAATTATATTTGATACGGTAATTAAAGGCGATTTTAACATTATCCAAAACCGTCAGATTGTCAAAGAGGCGGATATTCTGGAACGTCCTGGCAATGCCCTGCTGCGTAATCATATGCGGTTTCATGCCGACTAAATCCACACCGTCGAAAAGGATGCTTCCTGTTGTCGGCTGATAGACGCCGGTCAGGAGATTGAATGCTGTCGTCTTGCCGGCCCCATTTGGACCAATGAGGCCGACCATTTCGCCTTCATCCAAATGGATATCAAAATTCTGTACGGCTTTAATACCGCCAAAGAATTTAGAAACATTACTTGTTTTCAGCAATTGTGCCATTTTTTTCACCTCGTTTCTGCCATTTTCCCAAAATCAGTGCCGCTACTTCATGACTTCCGAAAATCCCATTCGGACGATAGAGCATAAGCGCAATCAGAAGCAGGGCATAAACAATCATGCGGTATTCCGGATAGCTCTGCATGGCAGCCGTGATGAATGTCAAAATCACAGCGCCGACAATAGATCCTGAAATGCTTCCCAAGCCGCCGAGCACGACCATGGTCATGATGTCGAAAGATCTCATGAAGGTAAAGCTGGACGGATGAGCAATGCCGAAATAATGGGAAAATAGCGCTCCTGCCAGGCCGGCAAAAATAGAAGCAATCGTAAAAGCAAAGACCTTCGTCTTCGTAATATCAATGCCCATTGCTTCAGCGGCAATGGAGTTTTCCCTGACAGCCAGGCAGGCCCGGCCTTTATTGGAGTGAAGGATATTCTTGATAACAAACAAAGTGACGATCATACTAAAGAATAACCAGGGGAACGTCGTTTCATTGGGAATCCCTGATAAACCCGAAGCACCTCCGACCTGCGGTATGTTTAAAATAAAGATGCGGATAATTTCCCCCATCCCCAGCGTAGCGATAGCAAGATAATCACCTTCCAGCCGCAACGTCGGTACGCCAATCAGGAACCCCAAAAGCCCCGCTGCACCCGCTCCGGCAATAAGGCTTACAAGGAACGGTGTATGCAGGAAAAGAGTAAAAACAGCAGATACATAAGCCCCAACAGCCATCAGGCCGGCATGACCTAAGGAAAATTGACCAGTGATACCGTTGATGAGATTCAGGCTGGATGCTAAAATAACGTTCAGGCAAATAACAGTGATATTAAGGCGCCAAAACGAAGATACGATGCGTTCTGACATGAGGAATTGAAGAATCGCAAAGACAGCGACAGAAATCACAAAGTATAAAGCATCTTCTTTTCTTAAGCTTTTTATCATGATGATCACCTACACTTTCTCACGTTCATTTTTACCTAAAAGGCCCGTAGGTTTAATCAGCAAAATGATAATCAAAATAGCAAAGGCTGCAGCATCACGGAAAGTCGAAGAAATGAAACCGCTGACCAGTGCTTCCACAATGCCAAGAATAATACCGCCGGTCATAGCACCGGGAATAATGCCGATACCGCCCAGTACCGCCGCAATGAAAGCTTTCATGCCCGGCATGATACCCATCAACGGTTCAATGGAATTGTAATAAATTCCTACCAGCACCCCGGCAGCCCCCGCCAGGCTCGAGCCAATGAAGAACGTAAAGGAAACAATTCTATCGACATTGATACCCATAAGCTGAGCTGCATCGGGATCGTAAGAAACAGCCCGCATCGCTTTACCCATCTTGGTATAATTAACGACATAGGTCAAAAAAATCATCAAGATAACGGCCGTCACCAGAATAATAATCTGCTGCAGGGAAATCACAAGGCCGCCAAAATTATAAATGGTATTATTGATTAACTGCGGGAATGTCCGCGGCTGCGGTGAGAGGATCAGCATCGTCGTATATTCCAAAAAAAGGCTGACCCCAATCGCTGTCGTCAAAATAGCAATCTTAGGACTGTGCCGCAGAGGTTTGTAAGCCAACCGTTCGATAACGATGCCTAATACCCCCGTAACTGCCATCGCGCAAATAATACAGGCAATAAAAGGTAAATTCGTTGCTGTCGCTGCAAAAAAACCAGCGTAAGCACCGACCATATAGATATCGCCATGCGCAAAGTTAATCAGCTTCATAATACCGTAAACCATCGTATATCCTAAGGCAATCAATGCATAGATGCTGCCCAGGGAAATCCCGTTGATTAACTGCTGTCCAAACTGTAATGCAAAATTTCCATCCATAATGACTGCCCCCTTTTTAAATCGATGATAATTAAAGCAGCTGGTCGCTGATCGTGTATCCTTCTTCCAACTTATTGATAAAAATACGGCCATCACCAGGATTGCCCCGCTGATTCAGTCGAGCTGCATGAATAATCGTCATCAGCACTTCCGTCTTATGTTCGTCATGAACAACAATATAAAGCATTTCTTTCGGCAGTTCGTCGTACTGGACGCCTTCAATCCGTACACCGCGCTGCTTACCGCGTCCCATAACATGCCAATGAGTCAATCCATAAAATCCTTTTTCTGCCAGTTTTTCTTTCACAATCTGCAGGCGTTCCCGCCTTATGATGGCTTTAATTTCAATTATGTATCTCACCCCTGACTTTTAATAACCGTATAATCATTTTTATTTATAAAACAAAAGCAGCGCCGTTTACCTTCTATTGTAAGCGGCGCTGCTTTTGTTTTGATAGCTACAGTATAAAACGTATAGGTAGGTAGTGTCAAGATTCTTTCGCAAATTCATTTCATCCGCCAGTAAATATCGGCATCAGATGTATGGATTTTCCTCGTCATTTGGCTGCTCAATTTCCATCTTGAATAGATGCTCCATGTCCATATAGCGTTTTGAGCCCCATTCCGAGGCGGCAACATGACGAAGTCTGGCACAGACGAGCATCAAAGCACTGTTGCCGTCAGGAAAGGCACCAATGGCCCGTGTACGGCGGCGTATCTCGCGATTCACCCGTTCTGTTAGGTTATTCGTGCGGATCCGGCTCCAGTGTTCTGTTGGAAAATCCATATAGGTCAAGGTTTCGCCCACGCTGTCCTCGACTTTCTTGGCTGCGGATAAAAGCTTCATTTCACGGAGCTTGGCGGCAATGGAGACCGCCTTTTCCTGAGCGGCTTCCTTGCTCTCCTGCGCGTGGATTGCCTTGAGCATTAAGGTAACCTGCTTCATCTTAGTCTTTGGCGTCACTGTGAAGACGTTCCGGTAAAAATGGACCGTGCAGCGTTGGTATTTGGCTTCAGGAAAGACTACAGGGATGCTTTCCAGCATGCCAAGGCATTTATCGCCGATAATGAGACGCACGCCTGCAAGGCCACGGCCTTTGAGCCAGGTGAAGAAGTTCAACCAGCTTTCCCTGTCTTCTTTCATGCCTTCTGCTGCTCCGAGAATCTCACGGAACCCGTCTTTATTGACGCCAATAGCGACTAAAACGGAGACATTCTGGATTTCGCCACCCCAGCAGCGCTTGAGGTAAATGCCGTCGACGTAAACATACGGATATTCCCCCGTTAAAGGACGCTGACGCCATTCCT
>ULRP01072104.1_pt1 | contig 18534 bp, 16 predicted proteins | sample 1955521 | NCBI WGS metagenome assembly ULRP01 (sample SAMEA4835685, study PRJEB28245) | human gut metagenome | biome: gut microbiome; material: fecal sample | place: Denmark | collected 2008
TTTCATAACTTTTTTGTTGCGTTAAGTTTTTCAATTAGCTCTATATCAATATTCCTGTTTTATTTTTACCGCATATTAAGTCCGATAAATAGTACTTTATGAATTTTAACAAAAAAATTTCTGAAATTTTCACCCAGCCACTCACTGGCATGAAAATTCCAGATATTATAATACTGCCTATTTTCTCTCTATCAGCCTTGCATACTCCTTTTCATCAATATGATACCTCTTCCTCAGAATGATGTAGGATATCAATAAGGCAATTACCGATATCAGCACCATGCCCAGTCTGAATACCAGTGCCTGCGTGGTTGTAATTTCTCCGATGTATTGATTTGCTTCCAATAAAGCACCTTCGCTTGTAAGCGTCCCCTTATTGACTTCAATCTCCAGTGCACTGATTGCCTAGCTTTTTGCATATATGCCGCTTATGAGCAGCACAAGTGTTGACAGTCCCTGATTGATACCGCCTGCAAGCATCACACTGAACGAACGCACTGCAGATATCACAGAATCATGTCGCTCATGAAATCTGGCTTCGTCATATTCGATCGTGTTATTGATCATAACAACTATCGCCAGATTCATCAGTCCCTGAAAGAAGAATATAATAAATCCTATCGTATTCAGAAAAATTACATTTTTCGGCAGTACATATCCAAAGCCCATAAAACATGCATATCCCGCTAACAGAACAATAAAACAGACCGTCAGAATTTTTTCTCTGGAAAAGTGTTTTGCCATCCATGCATAGCATGCCTGTGAGATCAGCATGCCAAGTCCATACATGACGGTGAAATAAAATACTAGATTGCCGCTTTTTGAATAGCCATATTCTATGTAGAAGAAATTCACCCCAAAGATAATGAGAATGTTACAGGTTATATTAAAAAATATAGATGCATATATTGCAGGTCTTTAATCTTCCTTGCCACCTGCCATCTCCACCAACTTTTCAAACGATTCCCAGAATCTGTCATCATCTTCCTGTGTCCGCTTTGCCGGTCCTTTCAGATGATGCTTTCCTTTTCCCATACGGGCTTTCTTTGCCATATGACGTTCCATCAGCAGTCTGTCGATATTCTCATTCGTATACCATCTGCCGCTCTGGTGGATAGCATAGGCACCTTTTCCAAGTGCCATAGCAGCTACGCCGTAGTCCTGCGTTACAACAATGTCACCCTTGTGGCAAAGGTTGATGAGTGCAAAATCGACTGCATCTGCTCCCGCTCCGATAATTTTGATCTCTGAATAATCGGAGGAAAGCACATGATTGGTATCACTTTGAACCGCAGCCATACATAATTTGCTTCGCAAATGGGCTGCGGCTGTATCATGCATCATAGATGCATGACATAGCAAAGAAGAGAACAGGGGATGCCCCGTTCTCTTGCTGTTTGTTCTACGATTCTCGTTACCGGACATGCGTCCGCATCTACAAAGATCTGCATACGCTTAACACTTTCTATATAAATAATTTAGAAGATACGAAATTTCCTTCAATTAAAAGAGAGGTTTTATTTAACATTTCTTCTACGTTGACCCCAGAATCCATACCGACAGATAATACCTCATATGGCTTTCCGTTTTCATCCAGAATACCCACACCATTATGAAACAGATTACCCTTACCGTCCACAACAATTGCAGTATTGTCTCCTACCGACATTCTACCTATCACTTTAAATACTGTCATTATCCGTATCTCCTTTCTCTAATTTTTGCAATTCCCGTTCATACAGTTCCAATGAAATCCGGGTATGCCTGATTTCCGGTTCTGTTAATTGAAACTCTTTTGCCCTTACCAATAATTGTCTTTTAGCTTCAATTTCATTTTTATAAACAGATCGGATACTTCCATCATTTTTACCGTCTCGAAACTGTGCTGCATGAATCATTTCTTCATACACCGCTGCTCTTCCCGGTCTTTTTCGAAACAGGATCGTGTACCCATTTAATGTGCACGCTTCTGCCTCTCTGGAATCCAGATACAGCTCCGCATCCGCTCCCATTATCACCTTTCCTCCGAGTTCTTGAAATTGTTTTACCAATTGATGAAACAATTTCTGAGGCATTGGTTCAACATAAGTATCCGGTTTTGGTTTTCTGTCCATATTGACTCTCTCTTTCAGTATATTGTATTTCCGGTTTCTTCGCAATATATCTTTCCTGGCATTTTCTGTTTCAAATATCTGTGAAATATTGTCCGAACGGACTTGAATTTTGATGATAACTTAAATAGATATTAAAGTTACGATAAATAGAATATAGCCTATTATCCGCTAAAAAGCAAGATAATAAGCCATATTCTCAATACTTCTATTTATATATACTTCTCCTACGCTGTCTTTCCTGTATACAACTGGTAGTATCTGCCCTTCTGCTCCAGGAGCTGCTCGTGGGTACCACGCTCGATGATGCGTCCCTGCTCCATGACCATGATGCAGTCTGCATTACGGACTGTAGAAAGTCTGTGCGCAATGACAAAGCTCGTTCTGCCTTTCATGAGGGCATCCATACCACGCTGCACCAGTACCTCCGTACGTGTATCGATAGAGGAAGTTGCCTCATCAAGGATCAGGGCAGGTGGATCTGCAACAGCCGCACGTGCGATCGCGATCAGCTGTCTCTGACCCTGACTTAAATTGGCCCCATCACCTGTCAGCACTGTGTCATAGCCATTTGGCAGTCTTCGGATGAAACCGTCTGCATTGGCAAGCTTTGCTGCTTTTTTACAGTCTTCATCTGTGGCATCCAGACGACCATAGCGGATGTTCTCCATTACCGTTCCGGTAAACAAGTGCGTATCCTGCAATACAATACCAAGACTTCGGCGAAGGTCTGCCTTTTTGATCTTGTTGACATTGATATCATCATAACGGATCTTACCGTCCTGAATATCATAGAAACGATTGATCAGGTTTGTGATCGTTGTCTTACCAGCACCGGTACTGCCGACAAATGCCAGCTTCTGCCCCGGCTCTGCAAACATCTTAATGTCATGCAGCACCATCTTGTCATCATTGTAACCAAAATCAACACCGTCAAAGGTTACCTTGCCTTCCAGTTTCTTATAGGTAACACTGCCATCTGCCTGATGTGGATGCTTCCATGCCCACATGCCTGTTCTTTCTTTTGTTTCCGTAATATTGCCATCCGTATCTTCTTTAGCACGGACAAGCTCTACATAGCCATCATCTGCTTCCGGCTCTGCTTCCATCAGGTTAAAGACACGCTCTGCACCGGCTGAAGCCATGATAATACTGCCAAGCTGCTGGCTGACCTGTGTCACAGGCTGTGTAAAGCCTTTGTTCAGACTCAGGAATGCAACCAGTGTTCCGATCGTCAGCCCGGAAAAACCGTTCAGTGCCAGTACACCGCCGACGATCGCGCAGAGCACATAGCTGATATTACCGAGGTTGTTGTTGATCGGCATGATAATATTGGCAACAGCATTGGCATTTCTGGCACTGTCACAAAGCTGACGATTCAGCTTTTCAAAGTCCTCCATGCTCTTTTCCTCATGACAGAATACTTTGACAACCTTCTGTCCTTCCATCATTTCTTCGATATAACCGTTGACCGCACCCAGATCCTTCTGCTGCTGCATAAAGTATTTACCGGACAGGTTGCTCATCTTAGAAGTCACAAACATCATGACACCAACCATCAACAGAGAAACAAGTGTCAGCGGAATATCCAGCACGATCATACTGATCAGTGTCGATACCAGAGAGATCACGGAGTTGATCGTCTGCGGAATACTCTGGCTGATGAGCTGTCTGAGCGTATCCACATCATTCGTATAAACCGACATGATATCGCCGTGTGCATGGGTATCAAAATATTTGATAGGCAGCGATTCCATATGGGAAAACAACTGCACTCTGAGTCTTTTCATGGTTCCCTGGCTGACTGTTACCATGATCCTGTTATAAGCATAGGTTGAAATAATACCTGCTGCCAGCACCACGCCAAGCTTGATAAGCCGGTTTGCAAGCGGTGTGAAATCCGGATCGGCCTGCCCCATCAGAGGCATGATATACTGGTCGATCAAGGTCTGCATAAATAAGGTCATTGTCAAAATACCAAGTGCCGATATGATAATACCGATCACCACGATCACACACGCTGCCTTATATTTTTCCATGACATAACGAAGTACTTTTCCAAGAGATTTCTTCGGATCTGCACTCTTTCCACCGTTTTTCGGTCCTCTCGGTCCCGGTCCGCGCATTGGTCCTCTTGCCATTATTCAAGACCTCCTTCCTGCATCTTCTGGTCAAAATCTCCACCTGACTGCATTTGTACATTATAAATTTCCTGATAGATCTGGTTGTTTGCAAGCAACTCTTCATGCGGTGCAAAACCACTGACCCTGCCATCGTCCAGCACAAGGATACGATCTGCATCCTGTACACTGGAAATACGCTGTGAAATGATCAGCTTGGTCGTGCCCGGGATCTTTGTGGCAAATGCTGCCCGGATCTTTGCATCCGTTGCAGTATCTACCGCACTTGTGGAATCATCCAGGATCAGCACCTTCGGATCCTTTAACAGTGCTCTGGCAATACAAAGACGCTGTTTCTGTCCGCCGGATACGTTATTTCCGCCCTGCTCGATATGGGTATTGTATTTCTGCGGAAAACGTTCAATAAATTCATCCGCACAGGCAAGCTCGCAGACCTGTCTGCACTCTTCTTCCGTGGCGTCCTCCTTGCCCCAGCGCAGATTGTCGAGGATCGTACCGGAAAACAGGACATTTTTCTGCAGGACAACCGCTACTTTATCACGCAATACTTCCATATCATAATTTCTGACATCGACGCCACCGACACAGATACTGCCTTCCGTCACATCATACAGACGGGTGATCAGATTGACAAAGCTGGATTTACCACAGCCCGTTCCGCCGATAATACCGATCGTTTCTCCCGCATGGATATGCAGATTGATATCTTTTAAGGTATCTTCTCCGGTTCCTGCTTTATAAGAAAAGCTGACATGATTAAAATCAATACTGCCGTCCTTGACTTCCTTCAGCGGCTCCTGCGGATCTGTCAGATCTGCCTTTTCATTCAATACTTCCACGATTCGTTTTGCACTTGCTGTACTCATGGTCAACATAACAAATATCATAGATAACATCATCAGTGACATCATCATACTGAGCACATAGCTGAATAGTGACATCAGATTTCCTGTTGTCAGATCTCCCGCCACGATAAGCTGTGCGCCGATCCAGGAAAGTCCAAGCATCGATGCAAAGATAACGGTCATCATGATCGGGGCGTTGAATACGATAATGCTTTCTGCCTTTACAAACAGTTTACATAATACTTCTGCTGCTTTTCCGAATTTCTGATTTTCAAAATCTTCTCTGACAAATGCCTTTACAACTCGGATCGCTGTTACGTTTTCCTGCACGCTGGCATTTAAGTCATCGTATTTAGAAAAAACTTCCTGAAAAACAGGCATTGCATGCATCATAATGTAGATAAGTGCTGCCGCCAGTACGCATAAGGCAACTAAAAAGATCAGGCTCAGCTTTACATTGATGATAATGCACATGACCATGCTGCAGATCAGTGTCATAGGAGCTCTGACCGCAATACGCAGGATCATCTGGTATGCGTTCTGCATGTTTGTGACATCCGTTGTCATTCTTGTAACAAGACCTGCCGTGCTGAATTTATCAATATTGGAAAAGGAAAAGGTCTGTATGTTCCGATACATACTCTCCCGCAGATTGCAGGCAAATCCGGTAGATGCACTGGCTGCCTTTCTGCCCGCCTGAATACCGAAAAACAGGCTAAGGAGTGCGAGCACGATCATGATCACGCCGTACTGCAGCACCTTCTGCATATTGCCTGCCTGAATACCTTCATCTATGATCGCAGCCGTTACAAAAGGGATCAGAATTTCCATGATGACTTCCGCCGCTACATAGATCGGTGTCAGTATGGAATCTTTTTTATAGGCACCGATCTGGTGAAATAGTGTTTTTATCACAGTGATTTTCCTCCTTATTTCATTCTTTTAAAAACTTGACAGTTGCTATTGTAACTGATACAGTATATTCACGCAAGTTACATTTTGCATCATCCTTGAAACAGTATAGTTACACATTTTTATAAAATCAACCAAAAATTTTTAAATGAAACAAAAAAAGGAGATTTTGTATCATGCACGAACCGCGTAATGCAAAAGAGCAGATTGAAAAGGCGTTTCTGGATCTTCTGGAAGAAAAGCCGTATATGGATATTACGGTAACGGACATTGTCAAAAAAGCGGATGTTGCCCGTGTGACCTACTATCGGAATTTTGATTCCATTTCCGATATTATAGAAAGCATCACAGACCGCATGGCAGATGAATTTGTAACGGAGCTTGCACCGATGCTTGATTATGGTGATGACCGGAGCCTGCGTGAATTCCTGTTTCACTTTTTTTATCATCTTTCCCGTAACAGTAAGACTATTTTTATTCCGCATTCGCAGAACAAAAATATCATCTTCTACCGCCTGCACGATAAGGTCCGTGCCATGGAAGAAGCAAATGATATGCACTCTGCGCCCGAAAAGTATAACAGATCTGCGAAAATGGCTATTTTAAATGATGTCGGTCAGAAATGGGTTTTGGACGGTATGGCAGAAACTCCGGAAGAAATGATAGATTATATGATGAAAATCCTGCGATCTTTCTGACCGCAGGATTTTCTTTCCTGTGAAACACCTGTCTCACAACTCTGATCTTTTAAACAGGAGCAGAAATACAGTATACAAGTATATGGAAAAAAGAAGGCTTTTTCTTTGTCAAGACAGTTTCTGCCCACACATCTGCAAAAAGTAAGCATGTACGCGGTTGTCCTCTGTTACCTCCGGATGGAAGGAAAGCCCGAGCTGGTTTTCATATCTGACTGCTACGATATTACCGTCTACACTGGTCAGTACCTTTACCGCATCCTCTGTCTTTTCAATATAGGGGGCACGGATAAAGGTAAGCGGAAGCTGCTTCCCGATCTCTTCCACATCAGCGGTGCACTGAAAGCTGCCAAGCTGTCTGCCATAAGCATTCCGCTTTACAGTGACCGGAAGCGTGCCAAAGTGCACGGTAGGATCATCCGCAATATGCTCTGCCAAAAGGATCAGTCCCGCACAGGTTGCCATAACGGGCAGTCCCGCTCTGATCTTCTCCTGCAGAGGTACAAACAGTCCAAGCTCCCGTAAAAGATTTCCCTGTACCGTGCTCTCTCCGCCGGGCAGCACCAGTCCGTCAAAGTGCCGTTCCAGATCTTTTGCCTGTCTGATCTCAAATACATCTGCGCCGAGCGCCTGCAGCTTTTTTTCATGTTCGATAAAGGCGCCCTGCACTGCCAAAACTGCAATCGTCATTCTTTCACCGCCTTTTATTTTCCGCGTTCTGCCATTAACAGTTCGATTTCCTGCTCATTGATACCGACCATTGCTTCCCCGAGATCCTCGGAAAGCTCTGCCAGCATTTTGGCATCGTTAAAATTTGTCACTGCTTTGACGATCGCTGCAGCTCTCTTTTTCGGATCACCGGATTTGAAAATACCGGAACCGACAAAGACACCTTCCGCACCGAGCTGCATCATCAGTGCTGCATCTGCCGGTGTTGCCACGCCGCCTGCTGCGAAATTAACAACAGGTAACTTTCCGTTTTCATGCACATAAGCAACCAGCTCATACGGAACCTGCAGCTCTTTTGCTGCCTGGAACAGTTCATCCTCCCGCATGGAAGTCAGTCTTGCGATCTCCTGGTTCATTTTACGCATATGACGGACTGCCTGTACCACATCACCTGTACCGGGCTCACCCTTTGTACGGATCATGGAAGCACCTTCATTGATTCTGCGGAGTGCTTCTCCCAGATCCTTTGCACCGCATACAAACGGTACTTTGAACTTTGTCTTGTCAATATGGTACACATCATCCGCCGGTGAAAGCACTTCACTTTCATCGATATAATCAATCTCGATTGCCTCTAAGATCTGTGCCTCCGCAAAATGTCCGATCCTGCATTTTGCCATGACCGGAATGGAAACCGCTTCCTGGATCCCCTTGATAATCTTCGGATCACTCATACGGGAAACGCCGCCCGCTGCACGGATATCTGCCGGGATCCGCTCCAGTGCCATAACCGCACAGGCACCTGCTTCTTCCGCAATCCTTGCCTGCTCCGGTGTCGTTACGTCCATAATGACACCACCCTTTAACATCTGTGCAAGTTGTTTATTTAATGCATATCTGTCCTGACTCATATTCTATTCTCCTTTTCCTGTTATCGACAAGGCAGTATGATCCTGCCATGTCTGCTTTTTGTCCGTTTTCCATTAAGATGTCAGCTAACGATCTCTTGTGACAAATCATATAGAAAAAGTGGTATGGTTAAAAGTGCCAATTTGCACTTATTATACCATACCACTTATATAGTATTCCTTATTATATGTTCCATCAGACCGGCAAATCCCATCGTTCTGCTTATACTGTTTCCGATGTCCTGTCTTTCCTGCGGTTCAGTAAAAACATGATGATCGATGCTCCGATAATGATCACATAGCCGATCACACTAAACACCGTCGGCATCTCATGCAGAATGAAAATACCAAGGAGCGAAGAAAAGACGATCTGCATATAGTCAAAGACAGATATTTCCTTTGCAGGGGCGTGTGTATACGCTGCTGTAATGGAAAACTGTCCGCCCGCTGCTGCAATCCCTGCCAGCATCAGACACAGAAACTGCTGCATGCTCATCGGTTTATAGGCAAAAACCAGATACGGTGCTGTCACCAGCACGGAAAACAACGAAAAAGCAAATACAATGATCGGTCCCTTTACACCATGACCGCCCAGTATCCTTACCATCGTATAGGCAATCCCTGCTCCAAGGCCGCCCAGCAGACCGATCAGCGCCGGGATCGTTACCATGGAATCAAAGCCCGGCCGCAGGATAAACAAAGCCCCGATAAATGCCAGCAGAACGCAGACTGCCTGATACGGTGCCACCTTCTCCTTCAGCAGAAAATAAGAGGCAATAATGGCAAAAAACGGCGACATCTTGTTCAGCATGTTAGCATCCGCTATATGCAGATGGTCGATAGCATAAAAGTTACAGATCAGCCCTGCTGTTCCGCAGAAAACACGCAAGAATAAATAAATCCAGTCCTCGCGCGGTACCTTCAGTAAAATATGATCTTTCCATAAAATACCGCCCGCAAACAAAAGCGCGACAAAGTTTCTGAAGAATGCCTTCTGCATAGGCGGCAGATCACCGGACAGCCTGACGAACAAGCTCATCATTGCAAAGCAGAATGCTGCCAGTGTAATATAAAATATACCTTTATTTCTTTCCTTCATTAACAATCCAGTCCTTTATAACTTGTCTGATATCCATGATTTTCTTCCGGACGCAGTGCCCAGAAAGCAACTGCACTCGCCGCAGCTACATTTAAGGAATCCACGCCATGCTGCATGGGGATCCGCACAGTATAATCACATGCTGCGATCGTCCTATCCAGCAGTCCTTCTCCCTCTGTACCAAGCACAACCGCCAGTTTTTCTTCTCTGCGCAGTGCTTCCTCTTCTATACTGATCGAATCGTCTGAAAGAGCAAGTGCTGCTGTCCGAAAACCAAGTGTATGCAGCTTTTCTACACCGGTGCTTTCCCAGTCTGCATCTGCAAATGTCCATGGAACCTGAAATACCGTTCCCATACTGACACGGATCGCCCGCCGGTACAAAGGATTAGAACATGCCCTTGTCAGAAGCACTGCGTCCATGCCAAGTGCCGCTGCAGAGCGGAAGATCGCGCCTACATTGGTCGGGTTCACGACATTTTCCAAAACAGCGATCCGCTTTGCTCCCCTGCAGACCTCTTCCATGGATGGAAGCGGCTTTCTGTACATGGCACAAAGCATTCCTCTGGTTAACATAAATCCTGTCAGCTGTGTTAAAACATCAAACTCGGCTGTATAGATCGGGATATCCATTCCTTCCCATTCTTCTAAAAGTTCTCTTGTTTCATGATTACTCTCGGCTAATCGGTTCTCCACCAGAAAACTGACAGGCTGATAGCCTGCCTGAAGTGCCCGCCGTATCACCTTCGGACTTTCTGCAATGAACATTCCCTTTTCAGGCTCTGCCCTGTTTAAAAGCTGCCCTTCCGATATTCTGGCATATACATCAAGTGCCGGATCCTGAAAATCCGTTATATCAATCAGTCGCATTTCCTTCCTCGCAATACAATAAATAATCCCTGCCCGAAAGCAAGGATTATTGTATCAGCTTTGGCAATAAAATGCAAAATATACGTTTTATTTTCTATTTCTGATCCTTTTCTACTCCAAAATGCCGCGGATGCGATCCAGCGCCTCCTGCAGAACCGCTCTCGGACATGCCACATTGATGCGCTCAAAGCCTTCTCCCGTTTTCCCGAAGATCTTGCCACTGTCCAGCCAGAGCCCTGCTTCATAAATGATCTTATGATCCAGCTGCTCTACGGTAAGCCCTGTCTGTCTGAAATCAAGCCAGATCAGATAGGTTCCCTGCGTGTCGATCATACGGACGCCCGGCAGATTTTCTTCTACATATGCTCTGGCAAACGCAATGTTATCTCTGACATAGTTTTTCATAGCAGCATACCATTCATCTCCATGTGCATAAGCCGCCTCTGTCGCCACCAATCCCAGCACGCTGAGCTGGCTGATCCCTGCCCGGTCCATTTCCTTGCGGAATTTCCGGCGAAGTATCTGATTCGGGATAAAAATATTGGAGATCAGCATACTTGCCAGATTAAAGGTCTTACTTGGTGAGGTGCAAGTAACCGAAATATCCGCAAACTCCTTTTTGATACCGGCAAATACAGTATGTGTCCCTTCCCAGATAAAGTCATTGTGGATCTCATCACTGACAACCGTTACCCCATGCTTTACACAGATATCGCCGATTTTCTCCAGTTCCTCTTTGGTCCAGACTCTGCCAACCGGATTGTGCGGACTGCATAACAGAAACAGCTTGATCCCATTTACAATGATCTTCTGCTCAAAATCCGCAAAATCTATCTTGTAGGTTCCATCCTCCGTCAGGACAAGATCATTACTGACCACCTCTCTGCCATTGTCAGTGATCACCTCGGAAAACGGATAATATACCGGCTGCTGCAGCAGCACCTTATCTCCCGGATCGGTATATGCCTTTACAGCCATGGCAAGTGCGAATACAACGCCCGGTGTTTTGATAAGCCACTTCTCCTGTGGTTCCCAGTCATGATGTCTTATCATCCAGTCCCTGATGATCTCAAAATAAGGCGTCTGCACATCACTGTATCCGAATATGCCTTCTTTGACGCGTTCTGTCAGTGCATCTTCTATGTAAGAGGATGTCTCAAAATCCATATCTGCCACCCAGAGCGGCAATACATCTTCCGGCATACCACGTTTTACGGCAAAATCATATTTCAAACATCTTGTATTTTTTCTGTCAATGATCCGGTCAAAATCCAAATTTCTCTCTGCCATGTTTTGTCTCCTGTTCTTCTTTGCATCAACTAAGCTCTGCAAACACCTGCGTCAGCTCTGCGATCAGATCCCGGGCATCTTCAATACCGACGGAAAGCCGCAGCGTACAGTCTGTAATGCCGTTCTTCTCTCTGATCTCCTGTGGCACATCTGCATGTGTCTGCGTTGTCGGATAAGTCAGAAGTGTTTCCACACCGCCCAGACTTTCCGCAAATTTAATCATGCGTACTTTTTCAAGAATTTCAAATGCATGCTCTTTGCTGTCCACATAAAATGTCAGCATAGAGCCAAAGCCTCTTGCCTGTTTTTTCATAATCTCATATCCCGGATGCTCAGGCAGTCCCGGATAGATGACCTTTGTCACAGCAGACTGCGTTTTCAGCCAGTTTGCGATCTCAAGTGCATTTTTCTGCGCCTGCTCCATACGAATGCCCAGTGTTTTGATGCCACGCAGGATCAGCCAGCTGTCAAACGGTGCCAGTCCCGCACCTGTCGTTTTGATCAGGAAACGAAGCTGTTCACTGATCTCTTCTCTGTTCGTCACAAGGAAGCCTGCCAGTGTATCATTGTGTCCCCCCAAAAACTTCGTTCCGCTATGTACCACAATATCTGCTCCCAGCGTTAACGGATTCTGGAAATACGGCGACAAAAATGTGTTGTCTACAATTAACAAAAGATTATGTCTTTTTGCAATTTCGGAAAGCTTTCCGATGTCCGTTACATTCATCATCGGATTGGTCGGTGTTTCGATATAAATTGCCTTTGTCTCTTCTTTTACAAAGCTTTCAACATCATCCTGATAACTGTCCACTGCCGAAAATGTGATCCCGTTTTTCCGGGATACATTGCGAAACAGACGGATGCTTCCGCCATACAGATCACTGTCCACGATCAGATGATCGCCCGGCTTGAAAAGCTCCATCAAAAGAGTGATCGCTGCCATTCCGGTAGAAAGTGCAAGTGCATCACAGCCATGTTCCAAAGAAGCCACAATTTTTTCCAGATGCTCTTTGGTCGGGTTCTGTAATCTGCTGTAATCAAAACCTGTGCTCTGTCCTACACCCGGATGTGTATAAGTTGCTGTCTGGTAGATCGGATAACTGATTGCACCATAATTTTCTGTCTTGCCTTCTGTCTCCTCCAGATGGAGACATCGTGTATTGATTCCTCTTTCCATGTCGTTTCTCCTGCCTTTTCGTATCTGTTCTGCTATCGAATTATTCCTATCTTCTTATTCCTGTCTTCTATGAGATCATGATTATGAAGTGATTTTCCAAAATCATGACTTCTTAAGTTTTTCTCTTTGTATTTTCCTCTTCGTGTTTTTTTATTTTTCTTATTGTTCTTACATTTTATCTTATTTTCATACTATAGTATACTGTCTTGATAGGAATAATATATTTTTATAAGATATAGCCAGTTTAGCATAATACTATGCTATTGCATAATGCAGGAAGATTATAATCTGTTATAGTCTTTATCTATAGCCATAATCTATGGGACGTAATTTATACTACATAATAAAACGCCGGAACGGTATCTACACGCAATCACGCTTGCTTTGTAGATATCGTTCCGGCGTTTATCTATAAACCATTATTTATATGTTACCTATAACATACCATTTTTATATATTCCCAGCAGTTCATTGCCATCCTTAGTCTACCGGCTTACTTTCATCTGCCTCATAATCAAAGAAATCAAAATCTGCATAATGGCTGTGCTTCATGCGGTCTGCGCAGGTCAGTCCGACAAAAGCACCTGTGAATTCACCATATTTACAGTACTCATCGGAATACTTTGTTGTATCGAATACTTTACCGATCTTCTCAAAGTGTTCTCCGTCATAGCCCCATTCAAACCAGGACTGACGGCCTCTGATACAAAGTCTTAAATAAACCTCTCTGTCATCAACAGGAATTCTGGTATTTAAAAATTCTTCCTTTTCCCCGTTGTCAAGCTGGATGATAGAAAGAGCACTCTGTCCGAGTGTTTCGCTATAGTACTTTCTAAGGTTTACATAATTCATGTTGTCGTAGTACAGGATCAAGCCTGCACTGTGCTGATGGATCTCCGGTTTGAAATCCATTTTTGTTGTGATCGTAGCATAAACACTTGTCAATTTTCTGGCAAGAATGCTGACTTTATTTAAAGAAGTTCTGGCTTCCTGTCCGCGGATACGCACATAGCCCGGACGTGCTTTTACATCTGCAAAGCTCTGTGGCATGATCCTTGGTGCGTAATACCAGTTACCCAGCTCTTCCCCATCAAAATCATCAAAGGATGGAACCTGCGACAGTTTTACTTCCGGCAGATTGGCTTCTTCGACTTTCATTTTGGCGAAATTACTGCCATCTGCCATACGCAGCCAGCCATCTTCTGTCCACATCATTTTCTGGATCGCGGTTTCTCTGCCGAGTGTACAACGAAGCTCCGGTACAAACGGTCTTGCACATAAATGCATCAGATATACTTCACCGTTCTGTGTTTCCACATAGCTGCCATGTCCTGATTTCTGCAGGATGGAATCCGGATTGAAGTATTTTGGTTTTAAGTGATCCGGGTCATGACGTTCATTGGATTCATTCGGAGAGGATGTCACAATCGGGTTCTTTGGATCTCTTTCATAAGGACCCCAGACATTTTTGGAACGTCCCATCGTCACACAATGATTATATCCGGTTCCACCTTCTGCACACATAATATAGTAATAGCCACCGCGTTTGGTCAGATGAGGTGCTTCAATACAGCCTCTGTCTGTACCACCGCGCCACATTGGCCGGGGGTAACCAACAATCTCCTTTTTCACAGGATCATATTCTACGATGCTGATAAATCCAGGTTTTTCATAGCCTGCACGTGTTTCCCATTCCAGTGACACAACATATTTCTTTCCGTCATCATCATGGAACATGGATGCATCAAAGCCTGAAGAATGCAGGTATACAGGCTTACTCCACGGACCTCTGATATCCTTTGCTGTGATCACAAAGTTGTCTACGTCAAAGTATCTGGCATTCATGGAATTCATAACGCCGTATACTACATAAAATAAATCTTCTTCCTTACAATAAGTCAGGCAAGGTGCCCAGATTCCCTTTGCGGAAGGAAGCTTTTTCAGATCTACCTCTTTGTCATCTGTCAGTACATGTGTATATAATTCCCAGTTTTTCAGATCTTTGGAATGGTAGATTGGAATACCCGGAAACCACTCAAAAGAAGAAACTGCTGCATAATAATCATCTCCTTTTCTGCATACGCAGGGATCAGGATTAAACCCTTTAAAAATTGGATTCTGGATCATATTTTTCTCTCCGTTTCTCATTTATACTTCATCTGTCTGTTTATCTGTTACAGCTTTCTATCTATTTGGCGGAAACCAGCCGAAATCAACACATCTGCCAAGATCCCAGCTGTCCCAGCCAATCCAGCCCGGTTCATTTACGGTATCTACTAAAAGCTTGTAGCTCCAGTAGAAGTAACCGCTTCCCTTCTTCCAGGCGTCAAGTTGTGCACTAGCAACTGCCTGATAAATTTCTTTTTTCTGCTCCGGTGAAAAGCTCTCCTGCGCAGTGCCTTCCATACCGTTTAATACGGACTGTCCGCCCTTTGTATCACAGCCGCAGGCAAGAGAATTAAACAAACACCATTCGCCGCAGACAACCGGGAAATACCGCTCCATTTCCTCGATCATCTTTGCATATTTCGTCTGTACATATTCCACATAGCCTTCCACAGTCTGCGGGCAGCCATCCATTTCTGCCATCATGAGGTACTGGTGCGTATCCAGCACAACATTCTGATATTCGTCTTCCTGCATGAAATCCTTCCATGCCATCAGGTCAAAGCCATCGTGGATTACCACATATTTTTCCGGCGCAAGATGTGCTCTCATGCGGGTATATGCTTTTTTATAAAACGCTCTTAAAAATACCATGCTGATCGGCGCTGTACCCTTTGCCATTTCCGGATCTACAGCCGGGTAACGTTTTGTGATATCAAAGGACTCCCATGCCGCTTCTGTCAGTGGCTCGTTGATCACTTCAATGCCCCAGAGTCCTTTTCGATTGCCATATCTTTCAGAAAGACGTTCTAAAACAGTCAGTGTAAATTCCACTTCGTCCGGACACTGTGCCCATCTGCAGACACCGCAGATACCTCCATTGTCAAATCCGTTCTGCCCCATCGGCGCCGTATGCAGATCGATCAGTATCTGAAGACCGTATTTTTCAGCCCAGGCAAATGCTTTGTCCAGCTCCTTTATGCAGCCGATAAACGGTTCTCTGTCTCCGAAAATAAAATATGGCACGGGAATACGGATCACTTCCATTCCCATCCGTTTGATCGTTACAAAATCACGTTCTGAGATATATTCTGCACGATGCATCTGGATTCTTGCTTCATATACTTCTTTGGAAAGCTGACGCGGCAGATAGTATTCGTCCTCTGCTGTTGTACCTGCAAATAAAGCAGGACTCATCCATTTTTCAAGTACCAGCCAGTTTCCTAAATTCACACCTTTGATATACATACTGTTCTTCCTTTCTGCTTTTCTTTGTTATTTTCTATATTGCCCCGGTCAGCTTACTGCTGCCGGGGCGTTTTCTGTTCTGATTTTATATTCTTACTTTGCTGCTCTGGCTTTCAGATCTGCAATGATCTGGTCAAATTCTTTGTCAAGCTGCCAGAACTTCATGATGATCAGACCGATCACATATACTGCAACCGGGATCCATACGAAGCTGATACGGATAGATGCCAGCGCTGAAGCTGTCTGGGATGCTGCATCTCCTACATAACCACCGATCTCAAGGATCAGCCCAAGGAGTGCGGAACCAAGTCCGTTACCGATCTTATAACCGAAGCTGCAGGCACTGTTTACAAGACCTTCTGTACGATAGCCTGTTTTCCATTCGCCGTAATCGATCGTGTCAGATACCATTGCCCACATAGTAGCACCGCCGCAGGCATTACCGATACCTCTTATGATACTGGATGCTACGATCATTGGCATTGCGCCGCCGGAGAAGTTCAGCATCAGCATACCGATGATATCAAGTACCAGTCCGAGGGAGAATACGTTTCTCTTACCGAATTTCTTAACGAGCATTGCGATAAAGAACATTGCAAGGATCTGTACCACATTGAAAATACCATTAATTGTGCTGACTAAGTTTCTGTCTCCTAAAATGTCTTTTGCGTAGTAAACAGTAGAACCACCGTTTACAGAGTACATTAAGAAGAAAAGAGCAAGCATGCATGTCATCATGATCCAGTATTTATTTTTGAATAATGCTTTCAGCCCTTCCTTGAAAGGGACATCGACGGCCTGACCGTTTTCATCGTGTGCAGCCGCTTTTACACGTTCCTTTGTACCAAAGAAAGTGAACAGGAATGCGATCACTGCTAACAGACCAAGTACACAGAATGCTTTTGTCCAGGCTGATACGTTGTCACCGAAGAACTCTACCAGTGGAAGTGTTACTGTATTGATGATCAGTGTTCCTGCAGTTGCCAGCAGGTTACGGAAAATGCTCAGTACGGATCTTTCATATGGATCCTGTGTCATCAGGGCATTTAAAGATGAATAAGGTACATTGATCGCTGTATATACAACTGTTGATGTCAGGTTGTATGTTACGAAGATGTAAACCAGCTTTGCTGTCTGCCCCCAGGATGCGGGAACGGAAAACAGAAGCACGCCGCATACGGCAAATGGAATACACATACGTAGGATCCAGGGTCTTGCTTTACCGAATTTGGATTTTGTTCTGTCTACGATAACACCCATGATAATATCACTGATACCATCAAAGATTCTTGATACCATCATGATCGTACCAACTGCCAGTGCACTTACCCCTGCATAATCCGTGTAGTAGAATAATAAGAATGCGGACATTGCTGTGTAGATGATGTTACAGCCGAAATCGCCGCAGCCATAAGAAAATCGTTCTAAAATCTGCTTAAAGGTCAATTTACTCTTTCCCATTTTGTAGCTCTCCTCTTTCTTGCTAAATCTTTTTCATGCAGAAAGTTGTTTTCCATTCTGCAAAGACTTTTTCCCTTGTTATTATCACTTATAAAATAGTTGTTTGCGCTCACATCTATCTTTGTTTGTAAGCTTATTTTACAATAGCCTTTCTAAAATGTTTAGTATCTATACTCACCGAAAAATAGGTCGATATTCTCTTTTTCCATTGCATACAATCCTATCGTATGTTATGATCCGGGTAACATATAAACTACAGGTCACATAACGGGACTTTATCCTATTCTGTAAAGGTGGTTGACATAATATGAGCACAACGCATGAGATCGTCCTGACTCCGGTCACAACCAAAGTACGTTTTTATACTTCTGTCGATAATGGCAGTTATATTCCCTCTCACTGGCACAGAGCGATCGAGATCATTTATATTCAGACCGGCGCTTTGACCGTCACAGTGGAATCCCATGCGCAGAAGCTGACTGCCGGACAGTGCATCCTGATCAATTCCAACGTGGTGCACTCTACCCAGTGTACCATTCCAAATACAGCAATCGTATTCCAGATCCCGCTGGACTTTATTGAAACCTATATTCCACAGGTGCGTTCTCTTCTGTTCCATCTCCCGGAAGGCTCCGCTGATCCAAAGGAACGTACCAAGCTGGATATTTTCAAAAACACGCTGGAAAAGATGCAGATCGCCAATGATATGCAGCCGGATGGTTTTTTACTGCGTTTTAACAGTCTGCTGTTCCAGCTTTATCACAGCTTCAGCACAAAAGTCATGCATTCCGATTTCAGTAAAAAGAAAAAAGAACTGGATCGTTTAAATCCAGTTCTTCAGTATACAACCGAGCATTATAATGAACCGATCTCCATTCAGGAGATCGCAGATGTTGCCTGCCTGCAACCGGGCTACTTCTGTCGTTTTTTCAAAAGCAACATGGGAACCACCTTTTTGGAATACCTGCATCTGTCAAGACTGGGACAAAAAAAATTTTATTTT
>ULRP01036111.1_pt1 | contig 18481 bp, 8 predicted proteins | sample 1955521 | NCBI WGS metagenome assembly ULRP01 (sample SAMEA4835685, study PRJEB28245) | human gut metagenome | biome: gut microbiome; material: fecal sample | place: Denmark | collected 2008
TATCATTCCCGAAACAGGGAACCAGCCGAGCACGACGGCAAAAAGCCAGATGAATACTATGGCTATGATAAATGTCGGCAGGCTGTAGCCCACGACTGTTCCCACCTGAACGGCGACATCGCGCTTTGAGCCGCGCTTCACTGCGCAGAAAATACCGAGCGGTATAGTTATGCCGAGCGCGAGGATAGTAGCGAAAATATTTATGAAAATGGTATTTTTCATCGGCTCCCTGATAACCTCGGCAACAGGCTTGTTGTATATAGCGGAATCGCCGAGATTGCCCTGAAGTATACCGTTGAAGGTGCCGTCGTCATAGGGATAGATACCTATCCATCTGCCGTAGCGCTCGAGCTTTGTACCGTTTGTGCCGTATTTCTTTTGCCAGAATTCATACCGCTCATCGTAATTGAGCTTGCCCTTGCTTGCCTTTACTTCCTCGGTTGCCGTTTGCGCCGCCTTGTCTATAGGCAGCATATTGTAGATGAGAAAAAGCATAAGGGAAAGGATAAAGAATACAAGTATGATATACAGCAGTCTTTTAACTAAGTATTTTCCCATTGTGTCCTCCCGGAAAATTATAAAAATCTTTTATATATATGCATTTTTGTGCCGCGAATACTGTCGAACCAACGCAATGCCGCTTGATTTGCGCGGCAAAAAAACGCATATATATACGACTTTGCAGGAATGACGCGCGGGGCGTCATTCCTGCAAGGCATGAAGGCTTTCGCCTTTAAATCTTATTTGCGCTTCTTCGCGGATTATTTGTTATAGTTCTCAAAGAAGTCAGCTTCGTCCATGATATATGCAGCGCTGTAATCGTCATACAAGCTGGGGTCGATAGTCCACTGGAAAGAGTAATCGTAAACAGCGGATGTGAAGCCTGTAGCGAAGTTAACCGCATTGAGCTTCGGTACGCCGTCGTAACCGTCCTCAACGCTGCGCTGGTATTCACCGTAGAGACCCTTGTTGAAATCGGTGGAAGTATATGTGATATACATACCGATAGCTGTTGTGGAAGCGGGGTTTGTCTGCCATGCTGTGAGAAGCTGGTCTGTAACGGGGTTAGGCTGTGTGCCGAACCAGTTGATTGCGAGAGGCATATAGTATTCGCCGTCTATCTTGACTGTCTTGTACTTGCCGTCTGTTGTCTTGAAGTTGAGGTTATCGAGAGAGAGCTCGTAACCGGAGAGCTTCTTGTAGCGGACAGCGTCCTTTGCAGCGTCGAAAGCCTTGCCTTCCACATTGTACTTCCAGCCTGCTGCCTCGAGAACTGCGATAGCGTTGTCGGAGCTGTAGTTGTACTGGTTGAGGTTGATTGTATCCTTGTTTGCTATATAAGCGGCAGCGCCTGTATAGTAAGGACCGTGAACAACGGCACCGTAACCGCCTGTGAATGTCTGAGCGAACTCAGGACGGTTGATGGTGTAAATGATAGCCTGACGAACTTCTGTCATACCTGTAGGACCGAAGTCTGCACGGAAGCCGAGCTTACCGTAGCCTGCGCGGTCGTAGTGAGTCTCAGCATACTTGCTGGGGTCGGATTCAACAATCTTGAGAGCAGCCTTTGTTGCGTCACCGCCTGTGATACCTGCGATAACATCGACCTGACCCTGCTTGAACATATCCATCTGTGTCTCTTCAACAACCTTGATGTATGTGATAGTCTCGATGGAAGCCTTGCCGCGGGCGTCGTCGCCGGGATAGTTGGGGTTGAGCTTAAGTGTAGCTGTAAGTGTAGACTCGTCGTAGTTGGAAACTACATAAGGACCGGAGTAGGGAAGAGCGGAATTCCACTTGAGGTTAGCCACGATTTCAGCGGCTACCGTGTAAGAATCCTTGCCGTCCTTTGTCTCTTTGGCATAGAAAGCATCGTTGAGTCCGCAAGCCTTTGTTTCGGGGTCAACTACGATGTCGCCGTTAGCGCCGAGGTAGAGAGCGAGCGGTACGGGAGATGCGCCTGCGTTTACTATAGCATAGTAGTAGCCTGCATAGTCAGGTGTGTATGTGAAAGAGAATGTGTAGTCATCAAGAAGCTTTACGCCTGCGAAGTACTTTGTAGCTGTAACATCCTTGTCGTTCTTTTCGCCGTCGTTTGTACCTGTATAAGCCTTGAAAGCGTCGAAGCCGACGAGTGTCTGACCTGCGTTGCCTACAGCGCCTGCCTCAACTGCAACGGGAGAGCTGTTTGCAAGAACGGATGTAACATAGTTCTTTGCCGTGATAGCGGAACCGTCGCTGAATACGAGGTCGCTTCTTATCTTGATTGTATAAGTGAGCGTGCCGTCTTCGTTTACAACGGAAGTAGGAATCTCTGCGAGAGCGCCCATGTTCCAGTTGTATTCACCGTTCTTATCAGCCATGATTGTGTCATAGCCGGAAGTGAGGTTCTGGATATCGAGGTCGGAAGAACCGGGGCTGGACTTACCGAAAGAAGAGTTACGGAAAGCACCGGAAAGGTCCGTAGAGCTGCCGAGGATTACGGAGTTTGCAGCGCCTGCCTTTATCTTAGCGGCAACGATAGCGTCTGCGGGACCCCAGTAAGGAGTTGTAACGAAGTTCTCAATCTTTGCATTGTAAAGATCGAAGTACTGGTTGGAATAAAGCGGAATTTCGGGAACGAGGTAGTTCCATCTCTGAATGTAGAGCTTCCACCATTCGTTGTAAACATCGGTGGATGTCTTGTCTGCTACGGGAGTGGTATTGTAAACCATTGCCATAGAGAGGAAGTCCATACCGAGTTCGTATTTTGTACCGTCGACTGTAACATAAGCAAGACCTGTTTCCTTGTCTTCTTCTACCATGTCGATGGTAACCTTGCTTCCGATTTTAGAATAAACGGAAGTGAAGTCCTTGTGAGAAACTGCATCTGCAGGGTCAATAGGCTGATACTCAACGGGCTTTACGTCCTCTTTTTTGCCGCAAGCAAACAGAGCGAGCATCATAAGAGCCACAAGAACCAAAGCTAAAACTTTTTTCATCTGTTTTTCCTCCTGAAAAATATTTTGATTTACAGGCTGAGCCTGCAAGCAATAATTCAATTTATGCGGATTCTGGATATAATGCCTCAAAATGCCGTATAAAAATAATTATTATGCAGTATTGTACCATATTTACAATATTTTTACAATACTTTTTTAAAAAATCTTTGCTTTTTTTAAAAATTTGGAAATTTTTTTAGTTGAATGTGAATATTTCGAAAAAATTTCGGTATTTTTGAGAGATATTCACATGATTTTATTCTTTCACTTTGCTTTTGCTTTTATTCTTCGGTCATCGGAGGGCTTTCTGCGTTTTTCCTTCATTTTTTATATAATATATGAGCTGATAATTTTTTCAAAAAACACTTGACAAACGGTCGGGTTTATTGTAAAATATATTTGAAGAAGAACATCGCTTCTGCGCGAAGGCGCGGACAGCATACAAAAATAAAAGGGGTAAGGTGAACGCTGTGAAAGAAATGTTTGAGATGCCGAAGCTGGACATAATCGCACTGGCAGATGAGGATATTATCAGAACATCAACGCCGGACAGAGGACAGTGGGATATCAATGTCAAGAGCGGCATAAATGCTTTCGCCAAAATTGACGACAGGGACGAGTGACCCGCGTTTTCCGAAAGACGAATATCCGCAAATATGGCGCTGTGTGCTCACAGCGCCTTTTTTATTTAATGACAGAAAATATATTGACAGATGCGAAATTTTGCAGTATAATATAATTGAGCGGTTGAATTTTGATGATTTAAATGTGAAATCCTCCGTGCCGAAACCGATATTATTATAAGAAAGGAACCGATCACATGAAAAAGAAACTTCTTATTGCCGCGGATGCTATTTGCCTTCTGCCTTGCGCTGAGTGCAGACGGAGAAACGACGCCGACGGCGGAAATTTTCGCCTGCAATCTCGAATTCGGCAATCAGGTATATATTCTGTATGCCGTTGATGTCAGCAATGCTCCCGGCATAACAATGGAAAATGTAGGTCTGAAGATAGAGCGCGCAGACGGCGGCAAAGCGCCTGTCAATATCGTCGCTACCGAGAAGGAGACGATTGCCGGAAAAGAATACTACGTGGTGATATACAAGGATCTTGTGGCTAAGGAGATGGGCGATATAGTAACAGCTACTCCTTATGTTGAGGTCGGCGGTGTAAAGTACGAGGGTGCTCCCAAAGACTACAGCATCTGCACATACGCCGCGCGAATGCTGGGACTTGTCGATGGCGTTACGGGAACTGACGACGAAAATCTCATAAAAATGCTCAGAGATATGCTCCGCTACGGCGCGAGCGCGCAGATAAAGTTCAATTATAAGACCGATGCGCTTGCATCTGCCATGCTTGACAATCGCATAAATGTGACATACAATTGCAAAGAGCTGCTGGATGCACAATATACAAATCCGAACCCGTCGTCTTTCCCTCTTGCGGAGGGCAGTGTGAAACTGCAGCCGCTTATCATAAAGGGTTATATATTCAGATACTGGAGAGATGAGATGGGAGATGCTGTCCTCAATATCGACACATCAAAACCCGGCGACATCACTCTGTATCCCGTTTTTGAGATTGAGCGTTATCCGATTATATATAAAAACACCAAGGGCGTTCAGAACAGCAACGTCGATATCTACGACGTGAGGGATGCGATACACCCTCTTCCGCTCGAGAAATATGATTATGTTTTTAACGGATGGAGACTGAACAGCCCTTACGGCGATTTTGTCGGCGAGGACGGAATTCCCGCGGGAACCACGGGCGCTATCGTGCTCTATGCCGACTGGACACTGAAGCCCGAATTCGAGGGATTTTACTATGTTGTGGATGAGAACTACAATATTGACAACAAAGGCACAAAATTCTGCATGCTTATGGGCGTTGAGAATTGGAACAGCGTAACAAATCTCACCATTTCCTCCGTGTTCAACCACATCAAGGAGGGCGCGCTTGCGAACTGCCGCTCGCTTAATGAGCTCACCCTGCCTTACCTTGCTTCAGACAATACGGTGACGCGCAACACAAATCTCGGTTATCTTTTCGGCTATGCGAGCAACGCCGAGGCAGAGGGTGCCATCCCGACGAGCCTGAGAAAGCTGACCGTAAATGGCGGTGTGATCGGCGATTATGCCTTTGCGAATCTGAAAAATGTTGCGGAAATCGTGCTCTCCCCCGAGGTTACCTCAATCGGTCACAAAGCATTTTTAAATTGCGCAAACCTTGAAGACCTCACAATGCCTTTGCTTTATGTAAATCATAGCACAAGAAGGGCTGCAGACGAACACGGATATGTTATCACTCAAGCAGAATATTACGATTTACCCGGTTGGGTGGACCGTGAGGCTGACAGCTATGACGGCAAGACATTCAAGCTTCATATTAACGGCGGAGGCATTCTTCACGCTGCCGCAGGCGATGCGAATTGGGAAAAAGACGGTGCCACAATCGGAAACGGTTTCGGCGGGAATCTTTTCGAACTGTGTAAGGGTATCAGCGAGGTTACGATCGATAACATCACGGTGATTCCGCAATTTACATTTGCAAAATGCAGCAATCTCAAAAAAGTCACCATTGGTGACACGGTTCAAAATATTATGTCTGGCGCATTTTGGCGTACCGCCATCGAAGAAATTGTGATTCCCGATACGGTGAAGGAAATGGGCGTGTGCCGCTTATCCGATGCATATTAAAGCCGAAAAATTATATTTACGGCAAAGACGTGATACGTAAAGAAAGATAATATCTGACCGCAAATAAAAAGGACATCCGCCATCGTAGATTCCAGATACGAATGGCGGATGTACGTTTTTTATTTGAAAATCAATAGTTGGAAACAAGGAACGCGAAAAGAGAGATATTATTGCCCAGACTCTCCGCATCCTTTTTATCGGAAACGCGAAGCGTGATCGTATGGTGTCCCTTTTCCAAATTCTTAAATGGGAATACATAGCCGGCTCTGCTGAAGCTTTTGCAGTATTTATCCCATGCCGAGACGGTTTTTGTCTCCTTTCCGTCGAGCGTCAATTCGAGCATGCCGCTCTCATTGTCCATGATCCAGTAAAGACCGAAATCTCTGCCCTCAAATTCATATGTCATTTCGCTTCCGATGCCGCTCGCGCTCACATAATACGGAAAACGTTTCTTGAAAGGCTTATCCACAAAATGCCAACCCTTTACACCCTCGATAAGATCGCGCACCTCAACGATCTTTCCGAAAGGAATCGTCGATTTTTCGCAATACGGAGCGGGAATCTTTCTCGCCGTCAAAGCGTCGGGAATCTCGGTAAGCAGGCGTGAAAGCTCGCGCTTCATCGCCTTTGTAAGAATGAGATATCCCTCGTCATTAGGATGAGTATTATCGGTGGTATATTTCATCCAGTCGCCGCCGTTTGCCGCGATAACCATGCGGAAATGCTCGCCGATATTGATCATATCGAGTCCGTAATGATAAGCAAGGATCGCTTCCGCGGTACGGCTTCTGAAATCACCGTACGTAAGCAATTTTTCTTCAATCGCTTTTGTCATGGTAAAGACGACAACGATCTCCGTTGTCGGGTCTTTTTCAAGGATCTGGCGCAGACAGCTTTCATAGCATTTAAACTGCTCGTCGGGTGCCAGTATGCTGTCATTGGTAGCAAATTCAATAAAAACAAGATTAGGATCATATTGCAAAAGATCATGCTTGCAGCGGTAAAGACCGAGGTCGGTGCCTGTTCCGCCGATAGCTGCATTGACGGCGGTTATCTCTGCATCGGGATACGTTTCTTTCAGATCACGCGTAATATTTGCGCGCCAAGAGGTGCCGTCCCAAGAGGTTGCGCCTGCCCCTTCCGTGATGGAACCGCCGAAAAAGCCGATGGTAAGTTTTTTATCGTGATGTAAACGGTAAGCAGTATTGGTGAGCATGGGAATATCTCCTTATTCAAAATCATTTTCCGTAGTTTTGCAAATGACGATTTTAACGCCGGAGTGCACATTACCGGATGCTGAAGCATGAAGCCATAGACAGCCGAACGCGTCTTTCGCTTGATGGCATGTGCTTATATACAGTATTTATGTGTATTTATGCCATTTTATCTGAGAGCTTGGCACCCCCGAGAATATGAAAATGCAGGTGCGGAACGCTCTGGCAGGCGTCGGGACCGCAGTTTGATATAATGCGGTAGCCGCCCGTAAGACCGGCGGACTTTGCAATACCGGGGATCTTTTCGAATATATACGCTACTGTTCCGCTGTTTTCGCCCGTTATATCGTCGGCTCCCGAAATATGAGCTTTCGGTATTACGAGGATATGGACCGGAGCCTGAGGATTTATATCGCGGAAGGCGAGGATTTTCTCATCCTCATAAACCTTGGACGAAGGGATAGCGCCTTCGGCTATTTTGCAGAAAAGACAGTTTTCCATTTTTTTCTCCTTTATTTAGTAAGCGATTTTACTATATCGCACACGGAAGCCATGGCTTCGCCGACTTTCTCGGGGAATCTGCCTCCTGCCGTGGCACTGTCGGGCTTGCCGCCGCCGCCGCCGCCGACAACTGAGCAGAGCTTCTTTACGACATCGCCTGCGCGAACGCCGTGAGCGACGGCATCCTTGCCGCAGACGGTTACTATATTCAGCTTGCCTCCTGCCGTAGTGCACATTACCGCTACGATATCGGGATTGTTTGCCTTGACCTCATCGCCAAGTGAACGGAGCGCGTCGAGCGGAAGCTCGCTTTCAAGCGTGGCAACGCGGAGCGTATCAGCGCTCTTTGCAGCAGCAAGCATTTCCGCAACCTTGCCGGAAGCGAGCTTTACGGAGAGCGACTCGTTTTCCTTGCGCAGAGCCTTCAGCTCGTCGGCATTTGCGGCTATTTTTGCGGGGATTTCCGCCGTGCCGCTTACCTTGAGAGCCGCCGCCGTATCGGAGAGAAGCTTTTCACTCTCGAGAGCGGCATTATATGCGTTCATACCGGTCATTATTTCTATGCGGCGCGTGCCTGCGGCAACGGAGCTTTCCGAAACTATGCGGAAAAGACCTATCTCGCCCGTTGCGCCGACATGGCATCCGCCGCATAGCTCGCTCGAGAAATCGCCGAACTTCACTACGCGCACGGTGCTTCCGTATTTCTCGCCGAAGAGGGCGATGGCACCGGATTTCTTTGCCGTTTCTATATCTGTCTCGAAAATATCGGCTTTGATATCGGAGAGAATGACTTCGTTTATCATGCGCTCGGCTTTTTTCAGTTCGTCGGGCGTTACTGCGGCGAAATGAGTGAAATCGAATCTGCCGCGGTATTCGTCAACATAGGAGCCCGCCTGCGCTATATGATCGCCGAGAACTCTGCGCAGAGCCGCATCGAGCAGGTGAACTGCGCTGTGATTGCGCCTGATGGCGGCACGGCGGTTCGTGTCCACGGCTATTGTTATCTCGTCGCCGACGGAAAGCGAACCCTCATATATATCGCAGATGTGCATGTAAATGCCGTCTTTTTTCTTTGTATCGGTGATATTTGCCTTGGCGTTTTCGCCGAGGAGCGTACCGGTGTCGCCGACTTCACCGCCGCCTTCTCCGTAGAAAACGGTGCTGTCGGTAATGACTACCGCCTTGCCCGAGGCGATGTCGGTGCGCTCGTCCGTTTCGCAATCGATGAGCGCGAGAACTTTTGCTTTCGTTTCGAGCCTGTCATAGCCGATGAACGCCGTCTTTGCAATATCCGAAAGCGTATCGGCTGTCTTGCCGTCCCAGCCGCCGATATTTCCGCGCGCTTCTCTTGCCCGGCGCTTCTGCTCGGCGAGATTATCTCTGTAGCCCTCTTCGTCAATGGCGATACCGCGCTCGGCAGCAATCTCACGCGTGAGGTCTATCGGGAAGCCGTAGGTATCGGAAAGCTTGAAGGTATCGGCACCCGAGATGATATTCGTTCCGTTTTCCTCTGCGGCGCTCATAAGATTTTCGAGCAGGTTCATGCCGGATTCGACCGTTCTCGAAAAACGTTCCTCCTCCAGCCCCGCTATCTTGCAGATATAGTCGAGTTTTTCCGTGAGCATAGGATATGCACTCTTGTTTTCGTGCGCCACTACCTTGATTATATCATCGAGGAAAGCACCCTTTATGCCGAGAAGTCTGCCGTGGCGGCAGGCACGGCGGATAAGGCGGCGCAGAACATAGCCGCGGCCTTCATTCGAGGGCATTACGCCGTCGGCAATAAGGAAAGAGGAAGCGCGCATATGGTCTGCGATGATACGCATGGAAATGTCGGCTTTCTCATTCTCCCTGTACTTTATGCCCGCCTTTTCGCTGATGGCGGAGATGATATTCTGAATGGTATCGACATCAAACATGCTGTCCACTCCCTGCATTACGCAGGCGAGACGCTCGAGTCCCATGCCGGTATCTATATTTTTCTGAGCAAGCTCGGTATAGTTGCCGTTGCCGTCATTATTGAACTGCGAGAAAACATTATTCCATATTTCCATGTATCTGTCACAGTCACAGCCGGGCTTGCAGTCGGGCTTGCCGCAGCCGTATTTTTCGCCGCGATCGAAATATATCTCGGAGCAGGGACCGCAGGGACCGCTGCCGTGCTCCCAGAAGTTGTCCTCCTTACCGAGGCGGATTATACGCTCGGCGGGGACGCCGATCTTTTTGTTCCATATTTCAAAAGCCTCGTCATCCTTTTCGTAGACGGAGGGCCAGAGCCTGTCCTCGGGGATTTCGAGAACCTTGGTGAGAAATTCCCATGCCCACGGGAGCGCCTCTTCTTTGAAATAATCGCCGAAGGAAAAGTTGCCGAGCATCTCGAAATATGTGCCGTGGCGTGCCGTATATCCGACATTTTCTATATCGTTTGTGCGTATGCATCGCTGGCAGGTCGTCATGCGGCGGCAGGGCGGAGTAGCTTCACCCGTGAAATACTTTTTGAGCGGAGCCATGCCCGCGACTATGAGCAGGAGCGACTTGTCGCCCTCGGGAATAAGCGAATAGCTGTCGTGGCGGAGATGCCCCTTTGACTCAAAAAACGAGAGAAATTTCTCCCGGATATCATTTAGAGAAGTCCATTTCATGAAAAAGTGTCCTCATTTCCTGAAAAAATGTATTCGGAGGGCGTTTTTCGCCCTCTTTTTAGCGAATTTATTTTAATTATATTATCTTCAGACAAAAAAGTCAATATTTATTTCAAAAAAGTGAAAGTTTCCTCTTGACATATTGACAAATGGGTGGTATACTTATAAACTGCATTATAATTGCTTATGCTATCGCCATTTTTAGCCGACTGTAAAATCAAACGGCGCGAAAGAGGCGGTAAAAGCAAGCAAAAACAAAGATTTTTGCGCAAAATCAAGGCAAGCTAAATTATGAATGGAGTGATTATATGAGAATCAAACCCCAGCAGCTTGGCAAAAACATCAGAATGAGCTATGCTAAGGTAAAGGACATCATAGATATGCCCGATCTTCTCGAGGTGCAGAAGAAGTCCTACGGATGGCTCATTGAAAAGGGTATCGGAGAGGTTCTCTCAGATGTTTCGCCTATTGTGGATTATTCCGGCAATCTCGTTATCGAGTTTGTGGACTTCTCCATAGACGCAACGCCGAAGTATTCCATAGAGGAATGCAAGGAGAGAGACGCCAACTATGCAGCCCCGCTCAGAGTTACTGTCAGACTCACAAATAAGAGTACAGGCGAAGTAAAGCAACAGGATCTCTTCATGGGAGATTTCCCGCTGATGACCGATGAGGGTACATTTATCATAAACGGCGCGCAGAGAGTTGTCGTTTCACAGCTGGTACGCTCACCCGGTATGTACTATGAAACCGCGATGGACAAAACGGGCAAGATGATAGTGAAGGCTACCGTCATCCCATACCGCGGTGCTTGGCTTGAGTATGAGACGGATCTCAATGATGTTTGCTGGGTCCGTATCGATAAAAACAGAAAGATACCGGCTACAATACTTATCCGTGCCCTTGAGGAAGCAACCGCTTCTTCGACGGGAGTACGCTCCGTTTACGGCGACGACCAGAAAATACTTGCCACCCTTGAAAAAGACGGAATGCAGAATGAGGCGGACAAGAACGGTACCTCTCCCTATGAAGAGGCGCTCAAGGAAATATACAAAAAGCTCCGTCCCGGCGAGCCTGCGATAGTTGAAAGCGCGCAGATACTCATAAATAATATGTTCTTTGATCAGAAGCACTATGATCTCGGTGCTGTCGGCAGATATAAATTTGACAAGAAAACCGCGATAGGCAAGAGAATCACAGGCAGAACGCTCACGCGTTCGGTTGTCAATCCCATAACCGGCGAGCTTATATTCGATGCGGGGAAAACGCTCACATACGATGAGGCTATGGTCATTGAGCACGCATGCGTGAACGAGGCTTATGTCGATATCGGTGACGGCAAAGAAATAAAGGTATTCGGCAACGGTATGGTCGATGCCAAGGATGTTCTCGGCTATGACCTGCGCGATTGCGGCATAAACGAGCATGTAAAGCTCAGCCTGCTGCTCTCCATCATGGAGGAATGCGGCGGCGACGCCGAAAAGATAAAGGCAGAGGCAAAAGCGAGAGCAGCCGAGCTTTCTCCCAAGCATATCACAAAGGATGATATCTTCGCTTCGATGAACTATCTCATCTGCCTTGCACACGGCATAGGCAATCCCGACGATATCGACCATCTCGGAAACAGAAGAATCCGTGCTGTGGGCGAGCTTATTCAGAATCAGCTCAGAATCGGTTTCTCACGCATGGATAAGATAATAAAAGAGCGCATGACTATTCAGGATGCGGACAGCCTCACGCCTCAGGGACTCATCAATATCCGTCCCGTAGTGGCTGCGATACGCGAATTTTTCGGTTCGTCACAGCTTTCCCAGTTCATGGATCAGAACAACCCGCTTGCCGAGCTTACTCACAAGCGCCGTCTTTCCGCGCTCGGTCCCGGCGGTCTTTCCAGAGACCGTGCATCGTTTGAAGTCCGCGATGTGCATTATACTCACTACGGGCGCATATGCCCGATAGAGACGCCTGAAGGCCCCAATATCGGTCTTATCTCATATCTTGCATGCTACGCGAGAATAAACGATTACGGCTTCATCGAGGCACCCTTCCGCAAGGTTGACAAGGCGAACGGCATCGTTACCGATAATGTCGAATACATGACAGCCGATGTTGAGGACAACTATATTGTTGCTCAGGCAAACGAACCTCTCGATGAAGAGGGAAGATTCATAAACCGCAAGGTAACTGCAAGAGACAAGGCGGAGATAGTCGAAGTGGACGCCTCTATGGTAGACTACATGGACGTTTCGCCGAAGATGCTTATATCCGTTGCCACAGGCTTCATTCCGTTCCTTGAAAACGATGATAACTCCCGTGCGCTCATGGGCTCAAACATGCAGAAGCAGGCTGTTCCGCTCATGATGACGGAATCTCCGATAGTAGGTACCGGCATGGAATACAAGGCGGCGATAGACTCCGGTGTCTGCGTTATAGCCAAGGAAGGCGGATATGTTGACAGAGTATCCTCCGACGAGGTCATAGTGTGCCGCGATGACGGACAGAAGGACAGATATGCTCTCCTGAAGTTCAAGCGCTCCAATGTCGGCACCTGCGTAAACCAGAGACCTATAGTAAATCTCGGCGACAGAGTCGAGAAGGGCGATGTAATAGCGGATGGTCCCGCTACCTCAAACGGCGAAATCTCCCTCGGCAAGAATGCTCTTATAGGCTTCATGACATGGGAAGGCTATAACTACGAGGACGCCGTTCTGCTCAACGAAAATCTCGTTCGCAACGATGTTTATACATCTATTCATATAGAAGAATACAATACGGAAGCAAGAGACACCAAGCTCGGTCCGGAGGAAATCACAAGAGAAATTCCGAACTGCGGCGAGGACGCGCTCAAGGATCTCGATGCCGATGGTATCATCCGCATAGGTACGGATGTTCACGCGGGAGATATACTTGTAGGTAAGGTTACGCCCAAGGGCGAAACCGAGCTTACTCCCGAGGAGAGACTGCTTCGCGCCATATTCGGCGAAAAGGCACGCGAGGTTCGCGATACTTCGCTCCGCCTGCCGCACGGCGAAAGCGGTATCGTTGTGGATGTAAAGGTATTCTCACGCGCAAATTCCGATGAGCTTTCTCCCGGCGTAAACAAGACGGTCCGCGTCTATATCGCGCAGAAGAGAAAGATTTCCGTCGGCGACAAGATGGCGGGACGCCACGGTAACAAAGGTGTCGTTTCTCGCATACTTCCTCCCGAGGATATGCCTTATCTCGCAGACGGTACGCCGCTCGATATCGTGCTGAATCCTTTGGGTGTTCCTTCCCGAATGAATATCGGTCAGGTGCTCGAGGTGCATCTCGGTATCGCCGCAAAGCATCTCGGCTTTAAGGTCATGACGCCTGCCTTCGACGGTGCGAAGGAAAGCGATATCACAGAGGCGCTCACCCTTGCCGGACTTTACAGAGACGTTCTCCCGAGCGATGTGCTCAAGGGCAGAAAATTCTATGAAGAGGTTACTGACGAGGAAACGGGCGAAAAGAAATATATAGAATTCGGCGAGGATAAGCTCGCAAACAAGGCTCTCGTAGCCGAGAAGATAGCGGAGAAGAAGCTGAAAACCGTAGACGGCAAGCAGATTCTTTACGATGGCAGAACGGGCGAAGCATTCGATAACCCCGTAACCGTCGGTATCATGTACTATCTCAAGCTCCATCACCTTGTAGATGATAAGATTCACGCGCGCTCCACAGGTCCTTATGCTCTCGTTACGCAGCAGCCTCTCGGCGGTAAAGCTCAGTTCGGCGGTCAGCGCTTCGGAGAAATGGAAGTCTGGGCTCTCGAGGCTTACGGCGCGGCTTATACGCTTCAGGAAATCCTCACGGTCAAGAGTGACGATGTCACGGGTCGTGTAAAGGCATATGAGGCTATCGTAAAGGGTCAGAATATTCCCACGCCCGGCGTTCCGGAGTCATTCCGCGTGCTTGTAAAAGAGCTTCAGTCGCTGGCACTCGATATCAGAGTTCTCGATGAAAACGGCGAGGAAATAGCACTTTCTTCCATCGGCGACGACCTCGACGATACACCTTCCACCGTTTCCATGGACGACATCGGCAGAACGGTTGAGGGCGAGGATGACGACGAGCATATCACCATCATCGACGACCCCGAATCCGAATTTGCGGGCGGCGACGATGACGATGATGATTTTGACTTCGATGACGATGAATTCGACGACGAAGAGGACTTCGCCGACGATGACGATATGGAATAAGAAAGGGGGAAATGCAAAATGGGAAAACAGATTTTTAATTCGATTAAAATAGGACTTGCGTCCCCTGAAATGATAAGAAGCTGGTCAAGCGGCGAGGTCACCAAGCCCGAGACCATAAACTACAGAACGCTTCGCCCCGAAAAGGACGGTCTTTTCTGCGAGAAAATCTTCGGTCCGACTAAGGACTGGGAGTGTCTCTGCGGAAAATACAAGAGAGTCCGCTATAAGGGCAAGGTCTGCGAAAAATGCGGCGTTGAGGTTACAACCAAGAAAGTGCGCCGCGAGAGAATGGGTCATATCGAGCTTGCCGCTCCGGTATCTCATATATGGTATTTCCGCGCTATACCTTCCCGTATAGGTCTGCTTCTCGACCTTTCTCCGAGGCTCCTTGAAAAGGTACTCTATTTCGCGCAGTACATCGTTCTCGACCCCGGCAATACGCCCCTCGAGAAGATGCAGCTCCTTTCCGAGCGCGAATACCGCGAAATGTATGAGAAATACGAGAACGATTTCCGCGTAGGCATGGGTGCCGAGGCTGTGAAAGAGCTCCTCTGCGAAATAGATATAGAGAAGCTTTCCGAGCAGCTCAAGGCTGAACTTGCCACGGCAGGCGGTCAGAAAAAGCTTCGCATTATCAAGAGGCTTGAGGTTGTCGAGGCATTCAGAAAGTCCGGCAACCGCCCCGAGTGGATGATACTCGATGTCATTCCCGTTATCCCGCCGGATATCCGCCCGATGGTACAGCTGGACGGCGGCAGATTTGCGACGACGGATATAAACGATCTCTATCGCAGAGTTATCAACAGAAACAACCGTCTCAAGAAGCTCACACAGCTTTTTGCACCGGAAATAATCATCAGAAACGAAAAGCGTATGCTTCAGGAGGCGGTAGATGCCCTCATCGATAACGGCAGACGCGGCAAGCCCGTAACAGGCGGCTCCAGCAACCGTCCGCTCAAGTCTCTTTCCGAGATGCTACGCGGTAAGCAGGGACGCTTCCGTCAGAACCTGCTCGGTAAGCGTGTCGACTATTCCGGACGTTCCGTTATCGTCGTAGGTCCTTCGCTGAAGATTTATCAGTGCGGACTTCCTAAGGAAATGGCTCTTGAGCTCTTCAAGCCGTTCGTTATGAAGCGCCTTGTCGAGACGCAGAGCGCCTCCAATATCAAGGACGCAAAGAAAAAGGTGGAGAAGGCAAGTCCCGAGATATGGGATGCACTCGAAACGGTAATAAAGGATCATCCCGTGCTTCTCAACCGTGCTCCCACGCTCCACAGACTTTCCATTCAGGCGTTCGAGCCCGTGCTCGTAGAGGGCAGAGCGATAAAGCTTCATCCGCTCGTTTGCTCGGCATTCAATGCCGACTTCGACGGCGACCAGATGCCTGTTCACATTCCGCTTTCAAGCGAAGCTCAGGCAGAGGCGCGCTTCCTCATGCTTTCCGCAAACAACTTCTTGAAGCCTGTTGACGGTAAAGCCGTAACCGTTCCTTCGCAGGATATGGTGCTCGGTTCTTATTACCTTACCATAGACCGCGCCGGCGAGCCCGGAGAGGGAAGCATATTCAGAGATTTTGACGAAGCCATGATGGCTTATGCAAACGGCCTGCTCGGCATGCACGCGCCTATCAGGGTGCGCGTTTCCCGCGAGATAGACGGCGTCACCCACACGGGTCTTATCGACGCCACACTCGGCAGACTTATATTCAATGCTCCTATCCCGCAGGATCTCGGTTTTGTGGACAGAAGTGACCCCTCCAAGCTGCTCGACCTCGAAATCATGTTCACGACAAAGAAGAAGCAGCTCGGTCAGATAGTTGACAGAACAATTAGAAAGCACGGCCCCGCTGTTGCCGCACGCGTTCTCGACGCGATAAAGGCGAACGGCTTCAAATATTCCACAAAGGCATCAATCTCCATATCTGTTTCTGATATGACGGTTCCTGCCGAGAAGAAAACTCTCATTGCGGAAGCGGAGAAGAAAGTTGACCATATCCAGCGCGACTTCCGTCGAGGACTTCTCTCTGAGGATGAACGTTACAAGAGCGTCATAAACGTATGGGAGCAGACAACAAAGGATGTTACGGATGCGCTTCAGGACTGTCTTGACAGATACAATCCTATCAACATGATGAGCGATTCGGGAGCCCGTGGCTCCATGAGCCAGATGCGTCAGCTCGCAGGTATGCGCGGTCTGATGTTCTCGGCTACGGGACGCACAATGGAAATCCCGATCAAGAGCAACTTCCGCGAAGGCATGAATGTTCTCGAGTACTTCTCCGGTGCGAGAGGCTCGCGTAAATCGCTTTCCGATACGGCTCTGAAAACGGCAGACTCCGGTTACCTTACAAGACGTCTCGTTGACGTATCGCAGGATGTCATCGTAAGAGAAGAGGACTGCGGCACTACAGAGGGTATTTGGGTGGCAGATGTAATGGGCGACGGTAACGAGGTTATCGAGCCGCTCGTAAACAGGCTTCCCGGCAGATTTGTCATAAATGATGTCGTAAATCCGCAGACCTGCGAGGTGCTTGCTCACCACGGTGACATGCTCACGCTTGAGCAGGCGCAGAGCATCGTGAATGCAGGCATAACAAAGGTTTATGTCCGCTCCATACTCAAGTGTAAATGCAAGTACGGCGTATGTGCTCATTGCTATGGTTCCGACCTTGCAACAGGCAAGACCGTGAGCATAGGCGAAGCTGTCGGCATAATCGCGGCTCAGTCTATCGGCGAACCCGGTACACAGCTTACGATGCGTACTTTCCATACGGGCGGTATCGCGGGAAGCGATATCACACAGGGTCTGCCGAGAGTTACGGAGGTCTTTGAGGCGCGCAAACCGAAAAAGGCGGCTACCGTTTCCGAGGTTTCCGGCGTTGCTCATTTTGTCGATGCAAAGCGCTCGAGAAATATCGTTATTTCTTCCGCCGAGACGGGTGAGGACGTAGTATATCCGATTCCTTACGGCATTCAGATTCTTATCGAGGACGGTTCTTATGTAAACCGCGGCGATGTACTCACCGAGGGTAATATGAGTCCTGCCGATATCACGAGAATCAACGGGCTTTCCGCCGTATATGATTATATTATCCGAGAGATTCAGCGCGTTTACCGCATGCAGGATATCGAGATAAACGATAAGCATATTGAGGTTATTGCCCGCCAGATGACGCGCAAGGTGCGCGTAGAGGACGGCGGCGATACGGATCTGCTCATGGGCTCGATAATTGACAATGCAGAGCTGCTTGAAGAGAATGAGAAGATAGAGGCAAGAATTGCGGCGGGAGAAAAGACACTCCGCCCCGCAACCTCGACGCCTGTCCTCCTCGGTATCACAAAGGCGGCATTGCAGACAGAATCCTTCCTCTCCGCGGCTTCTTTCCAGGAGACAACAAAGGTGCTTACAGAGGCTGCAATCAAGGGTAAGGTTGACCATCTCATCGGTCTTAAGGAAAATGTTATTATCGGTAAGCTGATCCCTGCCGGCACAGGTCTTGATATTTACAATAATATCGAGGTCAAGGAAGCCGATAAAGAGGGTACGACAGAATCGGAATTTGCGGCTGTAACCGCAGCTGTTTCCGAGACGAATGCGGCTGAAATCGCAGAATAAAACAGAAAAGAGAACTTCCTGCCGGAGGTTCTCTTTTTGATGCTTCGTCGGCTCGCACTAATAAACAAAATTTTCATGCGTATTTTAAAGTTCAGGTCAAGCCTTTTTCGGAAGGCGGCGCCATAAGTAAAGTTTTCGTGCACCTTTTGGGGAAGGTGCCGCTATCAAGAGCGCGGAGCTCTTGTCGCGCTCCGCAGAGCGCGAAATTTCTATAACGGCGTTTTCTTTTTGATAGCTTTTTCTTTTGCGCCTGAATATGCAAAAGAAAAAGCGGGAATTAACACATATGCGGAGCATGTGTGTTGGCGTCGCCGAGACAGGGTATTCGAGTTTGGGTGCCGGCATTGTGGAGTTCGTGCGCTGACGGGATAGAGAGCGTGCTTTCTGTTTTTTTGCATGCACATGAAAAATTAACGAATGCGTTACTTTACAGACTGATTTATGCTATAATGTTATGGGTGATTTGTATGGAAAAACAGCTACCGAAAAGAAAACATCCTCGGCTCAATAATTTTGATTATAGCTCAGCGGGTGCATATTTTGTAACTATCTGTACTTGGAACAGGCGCTGTTTGCTGTCTGACATAGTAGGGCGGGGGCTTG
>ULRP01060480.1_pt1 | contig 18445 bp, 15 predicted proteins | sample 1955521 | NCBI WGS metagenome assembly ULRP01 (sample SAMEA4835685, study PRJEB28245) | human gut metagenome | biome: gut microbiome; material: fecal sample | place: Denmark | collected 2008
CCTTGGCAAGGTGGTGCTCTACCACTGAGCTACTTCCGCATGTGTGCTGTCTGTTTCAGAAGACTTGATTATAATACCAAATCCAAAGGATTCTGTCAAGGGATTTTTTGCATTTTTTTAAGTTTGATGTGAGAAGTTTGATGTTTGATGTAGATGGGTTTAAATATATGCCTACCACATCAAACATCAAACTTAAAACATCAATCATTCTATGACTTTTGCCTTGAAGACCAGGGCTACGTCGGCATCGGAACAGCAAAATTCGGCTTCGCCTTCGGGCTGACCCGGAAGCTGGCCGCCATAGCGCAGGATGTCGACATAGGGAAAGGCGCAGTGCAGGGCCATGGGACAGAGTTTTCCCCGGTCCGTGTCATAATCGAAGGTTTCTCCGACATGGTGGCCGCGATGGCAGCCCATAGTCCCCAGTTTCCCCGTAATCGTGAGCTGGATATCTGGACGTTTTCCTCGTGACATGGTGTTCTCCTTTATGGATAAGTAAGCGGGCCGCCAGCCTCTGCTGTCCGTTTTGGCAACCGTCCTGCACCTTCCGCTGGTCGGTACCTGACGGGCCAAAAAGGCCTTTGGGACGGCCCCTATGAGTATTGTAGGTTACGGAATCGCAAAAAGCCGCTTGGCGTTTTCCGTGGTTACACGCGCTACTTCGGCGACGTCGATGCCCCGCAGAGCGGCAATTTCTTCGGCGACGTAATGGACGTAGGCCGGTTCGTTTCGCTGGCCGCGATGGGCCTGGGGCGTCAAGTACGGACAGTCCGTTTCGATGAGCATGCGCTCCAAGGGCAGGTGGGCGGCGACGCGCTTGGCCCGCTTGGAGTTCGGATAGGTCAAGGGCCCGTCGAAGCCGAAATAGAAGCCCATGCGCAGCAGTTCATCCGTCATTTCCAGGCTGCCCGAATAGCAGTGGAAGACGCCGCGGAGGCCCTTGCCGTACTGGCGCAGGATGTCCAGCGTATCGCCATGGGCTTCGCGGTCATGGATGATGATGGGCACGTCGAGTTCGACAGCCAGCTTGACCATGTCGATGAAGACGGCCTGCTGGACATGCCGGGCCGGTTCGGGCCAGTGATAATCCAGACCGACTTCGCCGACGGCAACGACTTTTTCTTCCGCCCGTATCCATTGGCCCAGCTTTTCGACATCGCCGTCCTGGGCCTTGGCCGCTTCTTCGGGATGGATACCGACGGCCGCATAGAGGCCATCGTGTTCCCTGGCCATGGCGATGCACTGAGCTGAAGTTTCCATATCCGTCGCCGGGCAGAGCATGAGGCCCACGCCGGCAGCGGCCGCCCGGTCGAATACGGCAGGACGGTCTTCTGCGTAGGCGCCGTCATTGACGTGGCAATGGGTATCGAAGAGCATCAGCGGACCCGGCTTCCCGGTGCCATACCGTCGACGAAAGCGACCTGGAGGTTATCATTGCCGTCAGAAGCGGCCAGGAGCATGCCTTTCGATTCGACGCCGCAGAGTTTGACCGGTTTCAAGTTGGTGACGACGATGACGCAGTGGCCGATGAGGTCTTCCGGCTTGTAGTACAGGGAAATGCCGCTGACGATCTGGCGCGTTTCCGTGCCGAGGTCGACTTGTAATTTCAACAATTTCTTGGCCTTGGGCACTTTTTCACAGGCTACGATCTTGCCGACGCGGAGGTCGACTTTGCCGAAATCATCGATGGCGATTTCCGGTTTCGTCGGTTCCTGGGCGGCTGGGCAGGCCTGAGCAGCTTTCTTTTCTTCTTCCGCTTCAGCCACTTCTTCCTTCAAGTCGTAGCGCGGGAAGAGGGCATGGCCTTTGCAGACTTTCGTATCTGCCGGATAGCGTCCCCATTCCTGGGCAGACGCGAGGTTGGCTTCGGCAAAGTCCCCTAAGCCGAGCTGTTTCCACATTTCAGCGGCGCTGACCGGGATGAAGGGGCTGACCAGGGTAGCGATGATGCGCTGGGCTTCCAGGAGATTGTACAGGACCGTCTGCAGGCGCTGGGCTTTGGCTTCGTCTTTGGCCAGGACCCACGGCGTCGTTTCGTCGATGTATTTGTTGCTGCGGCGGATGAGGGCCCAGACGTCGTTGATGGCGTCGTTGATCTTCATGTCGTCCATGTACGTTTCAAAGCGTTTGGCCGTTTCCACAGCACACGCTGCCAAGTCGTCATCGACGGGTTCTTTCACGGTCGGACCGGCAGCAACGCCGCCTTCGTATTTTTCGACCATAGCCAGGGTGCGCTGCAAGAGGTTGCCCAAGTCGTTGGCCAGGTCAGAATTGATGCGATTGATGAACGACGGCAACGAGAAGTTGCCATCCTGGCCGAGACGGATTTCCTTCAGCAGGTAGTAACGGAGGGCATCGGCACCATAGCGGTCGATGAGGGGAATCGGGTCGACGACGTTGCCCAAGGACTTACTCATCTTGGTACCGTCGACGATGAGCCAGCCGTGACCGAAGACTTTCTTCGGCAAAGGCAGGCCGCAGCTCATGAGCATGATCGGCCAGATGATGCTGTGGAAGCGGACGATTTCCTTGCCGACCAGGTGCAGGTCAGCCGGCCAGAATTTCTTGAATTTTTCCGGGTCATCGAGATAGCCGGCGGCCGTGACGTAGTTGACCAGGGCGTCGAACCAGACGTAGACGACGTGTTTCGGGTCCCAGGGAACCTTGATGCCCCAATCGAAGGACGTACGGGATACGCAGAGGTCTTCCAGGCCGCTCTTGACGAAGGAAATCATTTCATTGCGCCGCGATTCCGGCTGGATGAAGTCCGGGTTTTCGTCGATGAATTTCAGCCAGCGGTCGGCGTATTTATTCATTTTCAGGAAATAGGCTTCTTCGGAAACGAGTTCCAGAGGACGGCCGCAGTCCGGGCAGACGTGTTTGCCTTCAGGCAGCTTGTTCTCCGGCCAGAACGTTTCGCACGGCGTACAGTACCAGCCCTTGTATTCGCCTTTGTAGATATCGCCGTTGTCGTAGGATTTCTGCATCAAAGCCTGGACGACTTTTTCATGGCGTTTTTCCGTCGTGCGGATGAAGTCATCATTGGAAATGTTCAGTTTTTTCCAGAGCTGCTGGAAGAGGGCGACGATTTCGTCGACGTATTCAATCGGTTTTACGCCTTTTGCTTCGGCTGCACGCTGGATTTTCTGGCCGTGTTCATCAGAGCCGGTCAGGAAAAAGACGTCGTCGCCGCGCAGGCGGTGGAACCGTGCCAGCGAGTCGGCAATGGTCGTGCAGTACGTGTGCCCGATGTGAAGTTTGGCACTTGGATAGTAAATAGGTGTTGTAATGTAATACTTTCTTTTTTCAGACATGGGATTTTCCTCCTATACCGGCAAATGAGCCGGGTGTTATAAACTAAGCGCAGCCTGGTATACACTACGTTTGGGCACGCCGCACCGTCTGGCGACAGTCCGGATAGCCTCTTTTTTATCGACGCCCTGTTCCATCAGTTCCCGGACCAGGGACGCATAATCGACGTCGCCGGAAGCAGCCATTTCCACAGCTGCCGCTGACCCTTCGACGAGGATGACAAATTCACCGCGGGTCCCTTGTGCGGCCAGGTCGGCCCGCAGCTGGCTGAGACTGCCGCGCAGGTACTGCTCGTACCGCTTGGTCAGTTCCCGGCAGAGGACGGCCCGGCGGTCGCCCAGGACTTCGATCATTTCGCCGAGGACCTGCTGGATGCGGTGAGGCGCTTCATAAAAGATGAGCGTACCCTCGTACGATTTCACCGATTCCAGGACGGGCAGGCGGTGTTTCTGGGTCTTCGGCAGGAAGCCGACGAAGGTAAAGCGCGTCGTATCCATACCGGACGCAATGAGGCCGGTCAGACCGGCATTGGCTCCGGGAAGAGGTACGATAGGCAGATTGGCTTCCAGAGCCAGGCGGACCATATCGCTGCCAGGGTCACAGATAGCCGGCATACCGGCATCGCTGACCAGCGCGATCATCAAGCCGTCTTTCAATTTTTCAATGAGCTGCGGCCCTTTTTCTGCCTTATTATGTTCATGATAGCTGGTCAAGGGCGTGTCGATATCATACGCCATGAGCAGCTGCTTAGTGTGACGCGTATCTTCTGCCGCAATGAGGTCGGCTTCGCGGAGACAGCGGACTGTGCGGTACGTAATGTCCTCGAGATTGCCAATCGGCGTCGGGCAAAGATAGAGCGTCCCTTTTTGAAAAATTTCTGGCATTGTTTCTCCTCCAAAATCATGAACATGGGATTCCCACAAGCGGGCGCCCCACATGGGCGCCCCTACAGCTTCCCGTACAGCTTATTCACGGCATCGCTGTAGCTGCCATCCTGGTTGTGGACGATGAGCGGCGGCAGGACGTCCAAGCCTTGACTGCCGCCGCGGATGCCCTCGACGAGGAAAAGCTTGGCTTTCTTATCGGGCCGGCCATGGACCATCTGCAGGACTTTCGGTTCGATATCGTGGGCGCGCATGGCCTCTAAAATGTCGGCCAGGCGCTCCGTAATATGGACCATGCGGAAGCGGCCGTGATATTTCAGGGCATACTTCACGGCATCGAGGACGTCACCGAGGGTCGCCGTCTCTTCATGGCAGGCCCGGCGGATGCCGTCGACGTCGCTATAGGCGCCGCGGCTCTTTTCGCGGTACGGCGGATTGGCGTAGACAGCGACAAAAGCACCGCTCTCCGCCCATTCGCGGATACGGCGGTAATCACCTTCAACGATGGCAATACGGTCGTCCCGGCCATTGAGGGCCACATTGCGGCGGGCAATATCGGCCATGACAGGATTAAATTCCACTGCCGTCAGCTTCTTTGCGCCACGAGCCGTCAAGATGAGGGGGATAGCCGCCGTCCCCGTTCCCAAGTCCAGAGCCGGGCCGTGGGGCACGGCACCGAAATGGGCCAGGAGGACCGTATCCAGGGAAAAGCAGAACTGGTCATCGCGCTGGATGACCTTCATGCCGTCCAGGACCAGGTCGTCCAACCGTTCGTGCGGGCCTAACTCAATGTTCATGTTCTGTTTCCCCGACGTCCGACCAGGGGACATTGATATTGTGCCCCGATTCGAGCTGGACCTTGACCGTATGGTCTTTCATGTGGACCCGCAGGACCGTACCTACGCCTTCATCGGTCATGACCCGTTTGCCCACAGCCGGCGGCTTCTGCTGTTCGCTGCACTTCTGCTGGCAGTTGCAGCACTTCAGTTCCCCTGACGTATAGAGCTGGTTTTCATAGCGCAGGCAGCACATGAGGCGGCCGCAGATCCCGGAAATCTTGGTCGGATTGAGGGACATGCCCTGGCCCTTGGCCATGCGGATGGAAACGGGCTTGAAGTCGCCCAGGAAGGTGGCACAGCACAGGGGCCGGCCGCAGCAGCCGATGCCGCCGATCATCTTGGCTTCATCGCGCAGGCCGATCTGGCGCAGTTCGATGCGCGTGCGGAAGACCGAGGCCAAGTCGCGGACGAGTTCGCGGAAGTCGATGCGGCCGTCAGCCGTGAAGAAAAAGATGATCTTGCCCATATCGAAGGTATAGTCGACATCGATGAGCTTCATGGGCAGCTTATGCTTGGCAATCTTCGCCAGGCAGATGCCGAAGGCCTTCTTTTCCCGTTCCTTATTCTTTTCTACCTGGCGGAAATCCTTAGCCGTCGCCTTGCGGATAATCGGCTTCAGCGGCTGGACCACCTCCGACGAATCGACACTGCGCGGCGCAATGACGACATGGCCAAATTCCATGCCCCGTGCCGTTTCGACGATGACGCCGTCATCCAGTTTGAGTTCGATAGTGGCGGGGTCGAAATAGTATATCTTTCCGGCAGGTTTAAAACGTACACCTACAACGATCATTAAAATCCTCCTCTGAGCCGTATCGCCCGGATGCATACATAATCCCAGACGAGGCGGACGTTGACGTGGCGCGACACCGCTTCCAGGCCTTCATCGAGGACCTGGGACAGGCCAAAGACGGCGTCATCCGTCCAATACGGCAGTAATTCTGTCATTTCATGGATATATCCTTTTAAACGTATATAGTCCCGGCCGGCTCCGCTGCGCAGGACCGCCATGTCGCGGAGAAAAAGGCTGATCCAGCCGAGGATCTCCGTCGTTTCCGTATCCGTCAGCACCGCCGATACGGCCAGCCATTTGGCATAGGGGCAGGCGTGTTTCGCCGTAATCGTCAAGAAGTCCAGGGCAAAATGGGCCTTATCCGTCCCCTGTCCCTCAAGATAGGACAAGACGGTCCGGACGATGCCGCCACCCCAGAGGATGGCTTCTTCCCAATTCCCGCCGTCGCCTTTCAGGCGCCGCAGGCCCTGGCGCATCTCCTCGTCGCTGACCGGATCGAAAGTGAAGCGGGCACAGCGGGAAATAATCGTCGGCAGCAGTAAATCGGGCTGGTCTGTAATCAAGATGAAGCAGACTCCCGACGGCGGCTCTTCCAAGATTTTCAGCATGCGGTTGGCAAATTCCGTATTCATCGTTTCCACATGGTCGATGATACAGACCCGGCGATGGCCGGCTTCGCCCTGCAAGGCCAGTTCACCCTGGAGCTGGCGGAACTGGTCTACTTTCAGCATGGCCCCCAGGGGAGCCAGATAGAAGGCATCGTCCTTATCACCGGCAACGGCTTCGCCTTCACGGCTGGCCAGGTCGGGAAAGACCCGGCGGCCGACCAGGGCCGACGCAACGGCTATGGCCATCATCGTCTTGCCGACACCGGCGGGACCGGCGAAAATCATGGCGTGCGGGACGCGGTCTTCGTCGATGAGGCGGGCGAACTGTTCTTTCAAACGGCCGTGGCCGATAATCGGATCAAACAGCGTCCTGTCCATGAGTCGTCCCCCTTACGCCAATAAAATACCTTAACAATTAATTATAAAAAAAATCCCTTATAAAGTAAATAGGAATCGGTATAAGTCTTGATGGATGGCCTCGGGCGTGCGCATGGCCCCGTCTTTTGTGCAGGCGATGCGCTGCCAGTGATAGCGTTCAGCCAGTTCGTCATAGGCGGCATGGCATTTGGCCAGGAAGCCCTCGTTCTTTTCGTGGATATCACCGGTCTGGCCGCCGGTCTTGCCTGTCCGGTCCGCCATGAGCCGTTCCGTGACGGCCAGGGGAACGTCGAGGAGGAAGACCTTATCCGGGGCAGGCAGGCCCATTTTATGGAACTCAAAATCTTCCAGCCAGGACAGATAGGCCCGGCGCTGGTCCGGGTCGTCGATCTTGATCATCTGATAGAGCATGTTACTCGTCGTATAGCGGTCGGCAATGACGATACCGCCTTGTTCATAAAAAGCCTTCCATTTCATCTGATACGACGCGAAGCGGTCGACGGCAAAAAAGGCCGACGCCGCATAGGGATTGACGGCGTCGGCATCGCTGCCGAAATCGCCGTGCAGGTACATCTTGACCAGGGCGCTGGAATCGCTGTCATAGTCGGGATAGCTGACGGATTTCACGTCATAGCCGTCGCACTGCAAGTGTTCCGTCAGCAGCCGGGTCTGCGTCGCCTTGCCGCTGCCGTCGCCGCCTTCGATGATGAATAATTTACCTTTCATGGAACTCCTCCTTCAAGACGCGGATCGTCGCCAAGGTCCCATCGGCCGGGCCGTTCGGCTTATAGCCATGGGCCATCTTTTGGCGGATATAGTCCTGGCAGGCTGCCGTAATTTCTTCGCCTAAAGTCAGGACCGGGATGCCTGGCGGATAAAAGGTCACATTTTCCGCAGCGATGCGGCCGCGTGCCTCAGTGAAAGGCACGGCTTCTACGGGGCAGTTCCAGGCCTGGCGCGGCGCCATGACGACCTGCGGCGCCGGCAGGGCCTGTTCCCGGACCGTTACGGCCTGGCAGAGATTGCGGCCTGCAGAAATTGTCCGGCAGGCCTCCACCAAGGCTTGGGCCGTTTCTTCCGTATCGCCCAAGGTAATCAGGGCCAAGACGTGATTGCCAGCGACGAGTTCCACTTCGATGCCCTGCTGGCGCAAAGCCCGTTCAGCCGTCACACCGTCGAGGCCGATACCGGAAAAATCAATGGTAATCTTCGTTTCATCGAAGCCGCCGACGACCTGACCGTCGATAATATCGCGGCCAAAAACGGCCAATCCGGGAATCTCATTGATGGCACTCCGTACCGACCGGGCCAGTTCGAGGGCCCGGCCGATGAGACTGGGGCCTTCCAGAGCCAGCTGCTGGCGGGCGCTGTCCAGGGAAGCCAGGAACCAGTAATGGGGGCTCGTCGACTGGACGACAGCCATCGACGCGGCGACGCGGTCCGTCAGGGGAAAGTCCTTGCGGCAGTGCAGCATCGACGTCTGGGTCAAGGAACCGGCCATCTTATGGGTGCTCTGGGCGACGCAGTCGGCACCGCAGGCCAGGGCTTCTGCCGGCAAATCCCCGTGGAAGCCCAGATGGGCGCCATGAGCTTCGTCGACGAGGACATACAGGCCTTGTTCATGAGCATAGGCTGCCAGGGCCTTCAGGTTGCCGGCGATGCCATCGTAGGTCGGATAGGTGAAGACGACGGCTTTCGCCCGGGGATGGGCTGCAACGGCTTTCTTCAAGCTGTCCAGGTCCGGTCCCAGCGACACTTGCCGGACCACATCGAAGCGGCTTTCCAGGTAGACCGGGACGGCGCCGCTCAAGACCAGTCCATTGATGACGCTCTTATGGGCCTCGCGGGGAATGAGGATTTCATCGCCATCGCCGCAGACAGCCAGGATCATGGCTTCGATACAGGCCGTCGTGCCGTTGATGGAAAAGAAAGTCCGCCCGGCGCCATAGAGGTCAGCTGCCAGGTCCATGCCCTCCTTCAGGGCTCCTTCCGGCTGGAATAAGTCATCCAGGGCATACATGACGCCCAGGTCCCGCCGCAAGGCGTCGCCAAAGAGGCTGGCCTGATAGGCGGAAATGCCCTGTCCCAATTTGTGTCCCGGCGTATGATAGGCCTTCAGGTGCTGCTGGCAGTACCCTTCCAGGGCTTCGACAAAAGGCGCCCGTTCCTGTTTCTTCCTGTCCATAGGGCACCTCATATAGCCGAAAGGAAACCGCGCAGCAAGGCGTGGCTCTTTTCATACGAGAACTGTTTCATCTGTTTCAGCGAGCGCTGCAGCGACCCGTGCAGGCGGTACGACGGCAGTTCTTCCGGCGTGACCCAGCGATAGGCCAGGTGTTCTTCGGACAGGGACACTTTATCCGTATCGGCCATAGCCGTGAAGATGACGCCGTTCAGGAACTGGCCGTCTTTCTTCTGATAGCTCCAGATACCGGCCGGAGCCTCCAAGGTGATAGAAAGGCCCGTTTCCTCCCGTACTTCCCGGCGAAGGCCGGCTTCAAAGTCTTCCGTGAAACGCAGGCCGCCGCCGGGAAATTCCCAATGATGCAGCCCTTCGGCATCGTTCTTCTGCAACAACAGCAGCTTCCCTTCGTGGAAAATCATCGCTTTGACACTCAACCCCATCAATACATTCGCTTCTTGCGCCATAACCCCAGTCTCCTATCTCAACAAATTCATTGCAACAAATAATATAAATTTAATTATACCATATTTACGGCCCCGGGAGAATCGAACTGGCAGGACAGAATCGCCGCAATCTGTCTTATTTACACGGCCCATGTTATCGGGTAAAATGATGGTACAGTTTATTTTTAGGAGGTTTTCTCTATGGCTACAAAACGCGTCCTTGCAATTCACGATATGTGTTCCTTTGGCCGCTGCTCCCTGACAGCTGCCATCCCGGTCATTTCGGCCATGGGCTTCCAGGTCTGCCCGTTCCCGACAGCTATTTTCAGCAATAACCTGACCTATGGCGACTTTACCTTCTCTGATTTCACGCCGCACATGACGGAATTTATGGATAAATGGCAGAAACTGGGCTATTCCTATGATGCTATTTACAGCGGTTTCCTCGCCGACGCCGGCCAGATAGCCATCGTCCTCGATGCCATTTCCCGCTTCGCCAAAGACGATACGCTCGTCGTCGTCGACCCGGCCATGGCTGATGACGGCAAACTCTATCCCGTCTTCAAGCCGGATATCGTCACGGAAATGCGCAAACTCATTGCCAAAGCGACTATCATTACGCCGAATTACACCGAAGCGACCTTGTTGACGGGCCGCCCCTATGACCCGGGTACCCCGTCCATGAAGACCATGCTCGAACTCTGCCAGCAGCTGGCCGCCATGGGACCGCGTCAAATCATCATCACCAGCGTCCCCACGGGCAACGACACGATTACTGTCGTCAGCTACGATGCCCAGACGTCTTCTTTCGACGAATGTACGGTCGACCGTATTCCCTTCAGCACCTGCGGCACCGGCGACTTGTTCACCAGCGTCCTGACGGGCTCCCTGCTCCAGGGCCAGCTCCTGCACGACAGCGTAAAGAAAGCCGTCCAGTTCCTGAACGTGGCCATCGAATATACCTATCAGTCTGGCAGCGATCCCCGCGAAGGCGTCCAGGTCGAACCGTGCCTGAAAAAACTGTTCTAAGTCATATTGTCAACCCATTATCAGTATATATAAAGTTGACCTCACAAGCGCTTTTTTGCTATAATACGGGAGAAATCCGTAAGCAAAGGAGCGCTTTTATCATGTCTGATTCAAGAGAAAAGACGATGCGCCTGACGCGCATCGCCTTACTGATTGCTATGAACTGTATCTCCGCGTATTTAATCATCCCCCTGCCCTTTTCCCAGTCGCCCATTGCCTTGCAGACGCTCGTCGTCAACCTGGTCGCCTTCCTGCTGCCGCCGAAAGATGCAGCCATCACCATGCTGGCCTACATCGGCATCGGTCTCATCGGCGTCCCCGTCTTCACAGGCGGTACGGCAGGTCCGGGCAAGATGTTCGGCCCGACAGGCGGCTATATCTGGGCCTATGTCGCTGCGGTCTTCCTCATATCCTGGGTCAAGGGGCAGGAATACAGCTTCAAGCGTTATTCCCTGGCAGCCGTCGCCATCGGCATCCCCGTCATCTACCTCGGCGGCGTCTTGCAGCTCAAAGGCATCACGGGCATGCCCTGGGAAGCAGCCATTATGAGCGGCGTCATCCCGTTCATTCCCTTGGATATCGTCAAGAGCCTCTGCGCTGCCGCTCTGGCACGACCGCTGCTGGCCTTGGGCCTCAAAGGCACTCAGGGATGACGCCGGCCGTAAATCCGTTCTTTATCGGCATACATTTTCTTGTCTACCTGAGATAATACGTCGTCAATATTGGCGATAGGCGTCTGGCACACGATATAGCCTAAAGCCATACTGATACCACTGGAACGGTAGCGGGCACGCAGATCGTTGACGAGCCGCTGGGCCTGCGCTTCATCGGCATCCTTAGCGACGATAATGAATTCGTCGCCACCCATGCGAAATACGGCGATGTCACCAGTCAGGTTCTTCATGATTTGAGCAGCTTGGCGGATGAGCTGGTCGCCGACTTCATGGCCTTGAGTATCATTGATCTGCTTGAGGCCATTGAGATCGCCGAAGATGAAGGCCAGGGAAATCCCGTCAGGTAACGTCTGGCGATATTCCGCAAAGCCCCGGCGATTACCGACGCCGGTCAGCTGGTCTGTCGTGCTGATGCTCTCGAGGGAACGGAAAATATCGCGGTTGCGCAACATGATGGCCAAGAACAAGGTCAGCGTCGACAACAGGAGACCTGCTGATTTAAAGGCCAGCGCCGACGGATTAATGACTTCCGTAAAGCCCAAGGACTTGCCTGACTGGGTCAGGTGACCCGATACGAGACGGCGGACGCCAGGGATATAAGGATGGAAGTCAGGATACTTCCGTATGAATTCCGGTGCATCTTCAATAATGGCCATCTGTTTCGCATCGAACGTATCATAGAGAGGCCGCAGGGAATTAATGGGAATGTGCTGGACCGTATGAGCGGCGGGCTGCAAGTTTTCCTGGTGCCATTCATAGGTGGCACTGACCTGATTTCCCTGTTCTTCAAAAACCAAAACCCGTTCAGCCTGCAGGCTGTGACCGATTTTTTCCAACATCTTCTGCAAACCTACATCCGGATTGGCTTCCCGCATGCCGATGGCAATGACCTCGTTAGCCATGGCTTCGCGGAAAATGACATTATTTTCAGCCAAATCATGGCTGATATACGGATCGATATTTACAGCCATGGAAAAGCGGTAATTCTTCCCTTGCCAGGGAATGAGCGTCGCCCGCATGAGCAAGTTCTGCCCGGTCTTGCGATTATGACGCGTCGTCGTATAAAAACAGTCGCGGCGCAGCTGGCCATTGATGCAGTCCTGGCAAGGCGCATCGAGGCCGGCCAGGATCTTATAGCACTTTTCACCGACCCAGCTATAGGTATTGGAAAGGCCATAGCTCTTCTGCATGTATTCATTAACATAGACCAGTTCATACGTATCCGGAGCGATAATGGATACTTCTTCATCGAGCTTATCAAATTTTTCCTTATCGAAGACCAGGCGGTCGCCGATATAGATAGCTTGTCCATACTGCTGTTCATTCACTTCATTCAAGCGTTTCCGCAAAAGCATCATGACCTCATCGAAATCCTGGCCCTCCGACCCTTGAGCCACGGCGTATTGTAAATAAAGAGTACAGCTGTAGTCGCCAATATTCGTAATGCCATGGATGGCATCGACGAGACTCAGCATTTTATTCCGGAAATCGTCATCGATGGTCTTCGGGATAATGCAACAAAAACGGCTACCGCTCAAATGGGCCAACGTTTCATTTAAAGTATGGAAGGCCATCAGCTGCTGTGTAATGGCCTGCAGCAACTTCTGTCCCACTTCATCGCCATACTCCTGAAAAAGCGCTTCATATGCAGGCACTTCGAGGAGTACACACGTATAATCCCGACCATAGCGCCGATATTTCTCGCCGTACTCATCTGCCGCCTGCAAGAGTCCCCGGAAATTGAGCAGTCCCGTCACGTCGTCGACAAAACTTCTCTGCCGGAGCCGCGCCTGACGGGCATCGGCATACTCTAAATCTTCAAAATACCCCAGCAATCCGATAATACGTCTCCCGCGATAGATAGGAAATTTGGTAGCGGCAATTCGATGCGGTCGGCCTTGGACGAGACATTCTCCGACAACACAGTGCGTGACCTCGCCTTTTTCAAGGACAGCCCATTCGGCCTCTTCATACTTTTTCCCCTGGATATGCCAGCCAATATCCTCATCGGTTTTCCCGATGAGGCTTTTTTCATCTTTTAAGCCGTAATAATCAAGGAAAGCCTGACTAACGCCAGCAAAACGCCGTTTTCGGTCTTTCCAGAAGAATTTGATATCCGAATAACGAATCATGGCCTGACACAGTTCCCGCAGGATACGGAAATAAGGCTGCCGGACCGGTTCCAGTTCATGGAGGCCCAAAGAGGTAGCCAGTATCGGCAGTAAGCTCTTGCGGTCCCGTGCCGTTTCCCATATATCATCGCGGCAGCACAGTAGAACCCCTTGCCGGCCGCCGTTGCGCAGGAGCATAGCTAAATAGACGGTCCAGCGATAGCTGCCGTCAGCTTGCTTGATGCGGAAGACACTGCCCGTGCTATTCGTCTGCGACTTGCCGGCCTGGCGGCGTACATTGTCGAAATCGAGGAACGCTAAAAACCGTTTCCTGTCGTCATCATGGACGAAGCGGGTCGTATAATCGGTCAGCAGGCGTAGGATTCCCTTCTGTGCCTGCCCTTGGGCCCAGTTGGGCATTACCGTCTTGATGACTTCAAAGGTATCGTCCTGGGGGTTCAGATAATATAATCCCTTATAGAGTTGGAGGATGTTGCGCAGTAAATAATCAATACGATGGGCTTCCTTATCTTCTCTGGCATCAGCAATGTTATAAATCCAGGCTCGGCACAGATAACGGCCCTGGGTCCCGCCGATCAGCCCCAGATGAAGCTGCAAATAGTGATCTTCTTCGATATAGGTCACGACCTGTTCCTGACCGGATGCAATGAGTTCATCCAAGCAAGGCTGCAACCGCTGGCGGAAAGAAAGGTTCTCAATCCGCAAGGGCAGGTCTTTCCCATTATAGGCTGGCAAAGCTTGGCGAATAATCTGGCGGAAAGCCTGATTGGCTGACAGCACGACGACCTGTTTCCCATCATAGTGAAAGATAGCCACAGGGACATCGGTCACGACATTGATGAGGCCAGCCTTATCATAGACCGATTCTTCCCGCCGCGTTTCCTGGCCGTACTCATAGTTTTCACAAAAAATCTGTATATCTTCATAAGACATGGGCTGTCCCCAATAATAGCCCTGTATCTTTTCACAACCAATGGCCTTCAAAAAGTCGACTTGGGCCTTCGTTTCTGCCCCTTCGGCCAGGGTATGGACGCCCAGTTCCTTGGCCATGAGGACGATAGCCTTAAGGATGCGGCGGCTCTTTTCATTGAAATTGCGCAAAAAGGCCATGTCGATCTTGAGTTCATCGAAATGATAGTTATGCAGTACGTTGAGCGACGAATAGGCACTGCCGAAGTCGTCGAGCCAGACCTGATAGCCAGACCGCTGAAACTGCCGCAAGGTCTGAATCAAGTTATGCTTCTCTTTGACCAGCGCCGTTTCCGTCACTTCGATACGGATATAGTCCCGCTGCAGGTCATAGCGGGATATGACCTTTTCAACCATCACAAAAGGGTCCATGAGGTTGAAATCATGGCGTGATAAATTGATCGACACCGGCAGGACCGGCTGTTTATTGGCCAGCTGGTAATGAAGCTGTTTGGCTACCTGATTGAGGACATAGCAATCCAATTTATGAATGAGCCGGGCCTGTTCCAGGACAGGAATGAAGACATTCGGCGTGAGCCGGCCGTAGACAGGATCTTCCCAACGGGCCAGGGCTTCGACACCGCAGATTTTCCCAGTCATCGTCCGGACGACGGGCTGATAATAGACCTTGATATGCCCCTTTTCCAAAGCGGCATTGAAATTTTCCAGGACGAAAGCCCGCTTTTCCAAGGCTTCGCCCATATCCCGCGTATAGACGGCCCAACAGCGCGTAGCATCGGTTTTGATTGTATCACAGGCGATTTTAGCCATATCAAAAGTATGGCGCACGACATAAATGTCGTCTTTTTCCAACAGGCAGACGCCAGCCTTCAAGACGATGTTGGAATTATTGATATAGGCATTGACGCGGCTGCAAACGACTTCTATAGTCTGGAATAAATCTTTCTTCATCGCCAATACCGCGAACCCGTCGGCAGAGAGATGCGAAATCAAGGCATCCGGAAAAGACTGCTGCAGCACAGAGGCGATGTATTTGAGGCAATGGTCGCCAGCAGCCAAGCCATGGAGTGAATTATAAAGGCGGAAGTTCGTGAGGTTGAAATAAGTCGGGCAATATAATGACAGACGGCCTTTAGGACTTTCCTGCCGAGCCACCATCAAGGCTTTCCTAAAGAACAGACGCATACCGAGCAGCCCCGTCAGTGGATCGTTCTGGGCGCTGCTGCCTTTTAGTTCACTGCTGATGATCTGCAGCAGCCAGGCCTTCGTCCCATCCTCGAAGGAAATAACACTGGCCGATCCTTCGGCCCGGCGGAAATGCTCATCCCGCGTGCGGAACCGGAAAGTCACAAAACCAGTCTGGTCCGAGCCGGCCATATGGGCGATAGGATAATAGTCCTCGGCATCGACCATGCCCTGCAGCCGCTTCCCGGTAAAGCGGTAAAAATCCGCTTCATCAGTACAATGGTAAATCTTCAGCATCCCTTTATTGACAAATAAAATAGGCTCTCCCGGTTCCATCCCGATCAGGCAGATACCTGACGTCAACCGGTCATAATAGCGATGTAGCTCTGCTCGCATCTCCCCTATTCCCATAACAAATCACGTCCTCTATCGTCATTACAAATACTATAATTATCGTTTACAAATTATAAACTAATTATAGCATAAGCCCATTTAAGTTTTTAGTACTTAGGTGAATTGTTTAGTCCGTTTTTGACATAAAAAAAAGACCTGTGTACGGAATCGTACACAGGTCTGCTAATTTCACAAAGGAAATTATTTGAGTTCTACTCCCTCGGCCTTTCACCAAAATGAGAATGGCTTCACTAAGCCATTTTTAAAGCATCATTTTTTCAAAATCAGCCTCATTTTCGTAGTTTTTAAAAAAAATAGTATCATTTGAGTATTACTGACCAGTATCCTTTGCGATGTGTTCCCATGCGTTTTAGGCAGCCTTTTTCCTGCAGCTTCTTTGTATGATATTTTATAGTACCCATGGACAGCGACGTGGCCATCGCAATTTCCGATTGCGTGCTGTCTGGCTTTTTTTTGATATATGCTAAAATAGCTTCTTCCTTATCATTTAATTTTACAGGTAGATCCGTTTCAATTTGGTCAGTGTTTTTAGTTTGGTTAGCGGTTTGGTCAGTAGTTTGGTCAGTTTTTGCGGTTTGGTCAGTGATTTGGTCAGTAGTTTGGTCAGTTTTTCGATACAAGTTAACACGCAAATCACCATCAAAGTCAAGAATTTCCGGTTCCCTCAGCCCATAATCACGGCAATCCCGCAAAATACGCGGAAAGCCACTGCCCCACTTTTCAATCAGATTCATGTAAGCAAAAGCATTGGCCAAGGCCCGGTTGCGAATCTTTGAAAATCCTTCTTTCATTTTTTCAGGCGTTACGCCACGCATCAGGCCGCCTGGAGAAGTAACTTCCAATCGATCTGAAAAAAGAGCAATCTGAATGGATCCCGGCTCCAAATAATTACGATGTACAAGTGCATTGGCAATTAATTCACGGATACTGTCCGGAGGCAATTCATAAATATCCTGTCGATAGACTCCCTGAAGTTTGGCACCCATGTTGATTTTTTCAAGCACGTACTGGTATGCTTTTTCCACTTGTTCCTGAATCGGTGCATCAATTTCCCGTTTATCGATAAAAATGGCTCTATCTTCCGTTTTAAACACAGCGCATTGGACAACCGGAGGATACCCAGCCTGATGAGTCAGCATCGCATATGCATAGGTTGGTATAAGCTGGCCTTTATGTTCAAGCAAAACCCCCCATGAAATGAGCTGATTGACTGTCAACTCCTTGATTTCTTGACGCTGGAAATCTGATACTGCATTTTTCTTAGCCGTTTCTCTCATCGAATGGCATAATGCTGCCACATAAGACTGCTTCACTTTCAGATTCGGAATCGGTTGTTGATCGAAAAATTTATTTTTCCCTTCTAAAAGTAATGCCTGCAGCATTGCCTGATCCGCAGGACGCGTTGTTCCAGCCGTCCGGATATAAGTTCCTTTCACAAGCCCCTTCTTTTTGATATAATACGGGCGCTGCATTCCTGGCGCAATCTCCAAAATGATAAGCGATTTCCCCTTTACTTCCTGAACAAAAAGATCCGGAATAATCATCGGCGCACAGCTATCCGTAACCGCATTAGTAATAGCATCCATCAGTCGAAAAAGGTCGCTCTGGGGAATACCAACAACCTGCATCGTTCCGTCTTCAATACCAAATACAATCCGCCCGCCATCTCCATTAGCAAAGGCAACAACAGATTTCATATATTTCTGGCTGTCTTCCGGAACCATTTCCTTATATTCTATGTTTTTAGACTCCCCTTGAAGCAATGAATCTTTTTCCATCCCTATTGCCGCCTCCTCTCAGACTCATTGTAGCAGATTATAAAATTTCCGACAATAAAGCAAGGCCCCCGTACCGCTAGTGCAGGGGGGCTTGTCACATAGACACTCATATTATTTTTACCAAAGATAACTAGTACCCGGATTATCTTCACTGGTTCTTGAAGCTTCTTTCATAATTCGTTCCTTTGTTGCTTCCGGCAAGGCGTCTTTAAAGACTTTTTGAAAACAATCCATACAAAGTGATGCACCGATGTATTCTGTTTTATTCGTTACATTGTCCCACCAAGTCCAATCAAGTTTGTTCTCTGGTGTGATGCAATCGTGTGCCTCTGCTTCTACGATAAATTTTTCGCCCTGGGCATATTTTTCAAACTCTATATTCATAACAACTATCTCTTGCAGGGCATTGCTTATCACCAACAGGGGTTCCATCAGAACTTGATATTTGCCTCATTAGGGAGTGTAAAATAGTTTGTTTAAATCGGTTATTGCACAAATCCAATTTATCCCACATAATTGGGTAATCAAACATTAAGGATTGAAAGCCTCTTGCCAAGGATTCGAATTTTCTGAGGCTTTTGCATAAGCCGATAAAACAGTGGAGGGACAAATCATTCTATGAATTGATAGACAAAATACTTTTTAAAAACTATGCTAAAAATTTCAAAAATCAGGCTATGCACAGAATTCGCGCGAGACGCCCACACGGCGTCCCCTACAGCACAAGACCTTCGGCCGTGAATTATTTGATATTACCTATATGAGATTTTTAACAATTCACGTGGCGCAGCCCGTTCGTAGGGGCGTCCCTAATCGGAATAGGTAAAATATATTTCGCAAATTCAATTTCATAAAAAATAG
>ULRP01056917.1_pt1 | contig 18419 bp, 14 predicted proteins | sample 1955521 | NCBI WGS metagenome assembly ULRP01 (sample SAMEA4835685, study PRJEB28245) | human gut metagenome | biome: gut microbiome; material: fecal sample | place: Denmark | collected 2008
GCGTCGGTGATGAAAACCACCATTTCTTCACGGCGGTTACCGAAAAAGCCGATCATGCGCGAGAGGCTTTCGCACTGCTCCTCTGTCAAGTCGCCTATATCGTTTTCATTTCCGAGACCGAAAATACCGACGCGTGAAATCTTCGCCGTATTTTCGGCAATCCATGTCACTTCCTCCTCTTTTTCCTCATCGGCAAAGGAAGAAATCATGGCGGAAATCAAAGCGGACAGCATCGCAAAACTGAGTAAAATAATCAGTACGAACGCACAAACATATTTCGCAAATACACTTTTAAACAAAAGGTCACCCCCGTTCTCTTTCATTTTACACCACCGGGAACTTTCTGTCAATCAAATTTCAAAGAAAGATTGACTATCCGTGTTTTTTATGGTACAATAAAAGCATAAATTTCCCTTTTGTTCATCAATTGTATAAAAGAAAGGCCTTTTATGAAACCTGTAACAAGATTTGCCCCCAGTCCCACGGGCTATATGCACATAGGCAACCTGCGCACCGCGCTCTATTCTTACCTGATTGCCAAACACGACGGCGGGAAATTCATTCTCCGCATTGAAGACACCGACCGCGAACGCCTTGTGGAAGGAGCGACCGATGTCATTATATCCACATTGAAAATGACCGGCCTCGCTTATGACGAAGGTCCCGGAGTGGGTGGGGAACACGGCCCTTATATTCAGAGCGAGCGTAAGCCGATTTATATGGAATATGCCAAAAAACTGATTGATCTTGGCGCGGCTTATTACTGCTTCTGCACCAAGGAGCGCCTGGAGCAACTTCACGAAGAGGACGCCGTCGGCGGTTATGACCGGCATTGCCGCGATCTCTCGCCCGAAGAGGTGCAAAAAAATCTTGCCGCCGGTATTCCCTACGTCATTCGTCAGAAAATGCCGCTCAGCGGTCGCACGACCTACACGGACGCCGTTTTCGGCGAAATCGGTTGCGACAACAGCGAACTTCAAGATCAGATCCTGATGAAAGCGGACGGCTACCCCACCTATAATTTTGCTCATGTCATTGACGATTACCTGATGGGCGTTACGCATGTGGTTCGCGGCAGTGAATACCTGACCTCAACGCCGAAATATGTTCTGCTGTACGACGCCCTCGGCTGGGAACGCCCGATTTATGTGCATCTGCCGCTTCTGATGGGCAAAAGCGAAGACGGCAGCGTATCCAAACTTTCCAAACGCCACGGCGCCGTCAGTTTTCAGGATCTTGTGAACGACGGCTACCTCCCGGAAGCCATTGTCAACTATATCGCTCTGCTCGGCTGGTGTCCGAAGAACAGCGAAACCGAATTCTTCACGCTTTCCGAACTGCGCGAAGCCTTTACGCTCGACGGTATCAGCAAATCCCCCGCCGTTTTTGACTACAATAAACTCCTGTGGTTCAACGGCGAATATATTAAAAAACTCCCCTTTGACGAATTTCTTTCGCGCGTACGCCCTTTCAGAAAGAAAGTCCTCCCCGAAAATGTCAACGAAGAAAAAATGCTCCGTCTCGTTTCCACGCGACTGGACAAACTCTCCGAAGTTGATGAAAAAACCGCCTTTTTCTCCGTGCTCCCCGACTACACCACCGATCTGTTCATCAACAAAAAGAACAAAGTCACGACAGAAAACGCCAAAACCATTCTGGAAAACGCCTGTGCGGCGCTGAAGGGCGTCGAAACCTTTGATAACGACGCGCTTTATAATACGCTCCTTGCCGTTGCGGAAAAACTGGGTGTAAAATCAGGTGCCGTGATGTGGTGCGTCCGTATCGCTGTCGCCGGTCTTTCCGTAACGCCGGGAGGCGCCACGGAAATTATGGAGGTCATCGGCAAGGAAGAAAGCCTCCGCCGCCTCCGTATTGCAATCGAAAAATTCTGATCGGCTTCCTCCGAACGATCGACAGAGTGAGAGTGCAGATGTTATGACATCTGCACTCTCTTTTTCATATGCCCGAAAATGAAAACCACCCGCTATGCGGGTGGATATTTATTCATAGGCTTTGCCGTCAAAACAAAAACGACTCACGTTTATGTGAGTCGTTTTGCGGGATCAAAGGTGTAATACGCGCTCTTTGATTTCGGCGGTTCTGCCCTGATTCCAATATTGTGTACCGATATAACCGCAGGTGCGGCGTGCGACGTTCATTTTGGACTGGTCGCGGTTTTTGCAATTCGGGCACTCCCAGACGAGTTTGCCGTTTTCATCGGTCTGAATCATGATTTCGCCGTCGTAACCGCAGACCTGACAATAGTCGGACTTGGTATTCAGTTCGGCGTACATGATATGATCGTAAATAAATTGCATAACGGAAATCACGGCGTCCAGATTATTCTGCATATTCGGCACTTCAACGTAACTGATCGCGCCGCCGGGCGAAAGTGCCTGGAACTTCGATTCGATCTCTAGTTTCTTAAACGCGTCAATCTTTTCCGTCACGTGAATGTGATAACTGTTTGTGATATAGTTTTTATCCGAAACGCCTTTTACTTTGCCGAAACGTTTCTGCAACGCTTTGGCGAATTTATACGTCGTACTTTCAAGCGGTGTGCCGTAAAGCGAATAGTCGATATCCTCAGCGGCTTTCCACTTGGCGGTATATTCGTTCAGTTTCTTCATGATGTCGAGGCCGAGTTTTTCGCCTTCCGGCTCAGTCAGTTTTTTCCCGTTCAGAGCATATACACATTCCCAGAGACCGGCATAACCGAGCGACAGCGTTGAATAACCGCCGTGCAGATATTCGTCAATGACTTCTCCGCTCTTCAGGCGCAAGAGCGCGCCGTGTTGCCACAGGATCGGAGCGGCGTCGGAAAGCGTACCCGTCAGACGTTCGTGACGGCACTGAAGCGCACGATGGCAAAGTTCCATACGTTCGTCGAAAATTTTCCAGAATTCGTCGATATTTCCATGAGCGGACAGGGCGATATCCACAAGATTCACCGTAACGACGCCCTGATTGAAACGGCCGTAATATTTCGGTTTCCCGTCTTTATCCACATAAGGAGTAAGGAAACTGCGGCAACCCATACAGGTATAGCAATGCCCTTCGCCGTTTTTGTCGATTTTATTTTCGAGCATGATCTTTTCGGAAATATAGTCGGGAACCATACGTTTTGCGGTGCACTTAGCCGCAAGTTTCGTCAGATAAAAATACGGCGTTCCCTCTTTGATATTGTCATCTTCAAGAACATAGATCAGTTTCGGGAAAGCAGGTGTGATCCATACGCCGGCCTCGTTCTTTACGCCCTGATAGCGCTGATTCAGCACTTCTTCGATCACCATGGCGAGATCTTTTTTCTCGCGCTCGTTGCGGGCTTCGTTCAGATACAGGAAAACCGTTACAAACGGAGCCTGTCCGTTCGTGGTCATCAGCGTTACCACCTGATACTGTATCATCTGAACACCTTTGCGGATTTCTTCCAGCAAACGTTTTTCGGTGATTTCTTCGATCTTTTCCTCGGTGACATTGAGATCGGCCAGTTCCTCCGAAACCTGTTTATAAATACGTTTACGGCTGACATCGACAAAAGGCGCAAGATGCGTCATGCTGATGCTCTGGCCGCCGTATTGGCAGGAAGCGACCTGCGCGATGATCTGGGTCGCAATATTGCAGGCGGTCGAAAAACTGTGCGGGCGCTCGATCATCGTACCGCTGATAACCGTGCCGTTCTGAAGCATATCCTCCAGATTCACAAGATCGCAGTTGTGCATGTGTTGCGCAAAATAGTCGGCGTCATGAAAATGAATGATCCCCTTTTCGTGCGCTTCCACAATATCCGCGGGCAAAAGAATCCGCTTTGTAATGTCTTTCGATACTTCGCCGGCCATATAGTCGCGCTGTACACTGTTAACGGTCGGGTTTTTATTGGAGTTTTCCTGCTTGACTTCCTCGTTATTACATTCAATCAACGTTAAAATCTGATCGTCCGTTGTATTGGAACGGCGGACAATGGAACGACGATAGCGATACGTAATATAGTTACGCGCGAGTTTAAACGCTTTCAGCGCCATCAAGTGATCTTCAACAAGATCCTGTATCTCCTCCACGTTCATGGCGCGGCCGCTTTCGGATGCGGTCTTTGTCACGTCGGCGGCAATCTTTCGTATCTCCTCTTCGGAAATACGGTAATCAGGTTCTACAGAATCATTGGCTTTATGAATAGCGGTCAGAATTTTCGATTCGTCAAAGACGGTTTCCGCCCCGCTTCTCTTGATGATGTTCATAGCGTTATCCCTCCAAAAAAATGCTGCATTTCCGAACGAATTTATTCGGAAATCCGCATTTGTCGCATGGCATTATTATGCCACAATCAAGAAGAAAAGTCAAGCCGTTTTCTCAATATTTAGTGATATGTACAAAAAATCAATCTATATATTGTGATTTTTAGCAAAACAAAATTCGGCACCGAAAGTTCTGCCGAACTTCAAATGCCGAATTGTTTTTATTACCAAATTGAGGTATTTTTATGTCACCACATTGCGCGGTAAATCGCCGCCACTTCTTCGTGAGTGGGGGTGCGCGGATTGGTTGCCGTGCAAGCATCGGCGAGAGCGGCCGTGGCCATGGAATCAATCGCCGCCATGTACTCCCCTTCGCTGATTCCGCCGATTTCCGAAATGCGGAGCGGGATATTCATTTCCTTGGACAGGAACTGAACATAGCTGACCAGCGCGCGGATCGTCGTGATTTCGTTGAAGTTGCTGACGCCAAGAATACGCGCGATATTGCAATATTTGCGGACGCAGGGTGCGTAATGTTCCCGACTTCTGCTGTCGCGGTTGATCTCGCTGTTATATTCAATAATATAAGGAAGAAGAATCGCATTGGCGCGGCCGTGCGGAATATGGAACATCGCGCCGAGCTGATGCGCCATACCGTGATTCAGGCCGAGGGACGCGGAGTTGAACGCCAATCCCGCAAGGCAGGAAGCAACATGCATTTTCTGGCGCGCATGGGTATCGTTGTTGTTAAGATACGAACGGATCAGAAATTGACCGCAGATCTCCACAGCCTTTTCGGCAAGAGCGCCGGAAAACTCGTTGTTATTCACGCTGACGTAAGCCTCCATGGCGTGCGTCAGAACATCCATACCCGTATCGGCGGTGATGGACGCCGGTACGCTCTTGACAAGGTCGGCGTCGAGAATCGCCTCGTCGGGAACCATATCGGGAGACGAAAGCGGATGTTTCAGATTCTTTTCCGGCTCGGTAATGACCGAAAATGAGGTCACTTCACTGCCGGTACCGCTTGTGGTCGGAATGGCGATCAGCGGCGGACGGTAAGAAGGTTCTACCTGTTCCGCAAATTTACGCACGGATTTTGAAAGGTCGATGGCGGAACCGCCGCCGACGGCAATCATGCATTGCGGATGGTCACGCAAAAGCGCGGAAACGCCTTCAATTACCTTTTCGACCGGAGGATCGGGGATAATATCTTTGAATATCGTATAAGAAGTATGCGCGCGGTCCAAGCGATCGGTCACAAGGTGAATAAGACCGCTGCTGACCACAAAAGGATCGGCAAAAATCATCACACGTTCATAAGAAACATGCATAAGATGATCGAGCGATGACGCGCCGAAATAGATTTTGGTCAGTACTTCAAATTCTTTCATGTCAATACACGCTTTCTTAAAGTTTTCGGACAAGCCGCATGATTTACGGGTATTTCCCGGGGAATTCCGCCCGTTCGGCGGTTATTTTCCCAGTTTCTCCATCTGCGCCTTATGTTTATCAAGCACATTATGGATACGCTTCGACTGATCGAGAAGCGAACTTATCGACTCGTCGTGGTTCAGCGTGTCGATAAGATAGGCAACATACTTGCACATGTTGACGTCTCCGTACCATTCGCGTTTCAGAAGCTCGGGCGTTCTGTAGATCAGGTTGGTCGTGAAAATACGGGTGAAGAGTCCTTCGGTATAGGCTTCGTCCATCACCTCAAGTCCGTTGCAGAACAGGCCGAAGGTAGCAAAAACAAAGATACGGTTTGCGCCCTTTTCTTTCAACTGTTTTGCCACGTCAATGATCGACTCGCCGGAAGAAATCATATCGTCGACAACAATAACGTCTTTTCCCTTCACGTCGCTTCCGAGATATTCGTGCGCTTCGATCGGGTTCTTTCCGTTCACGATCACGGTATAGTTGCGGCGCTTATAGAACATACCGAGGTCAATTCCCATCATGGAGGCGTAATACATGCACTTGCTCATGCCGCCTTCGTCGGGGGAAATGATCATCATATGCTCTTTGTCGATTCTGATGTCGGGATACTCGGCAATCATGGCCTTGATCATCTGGTAGCTGGAACGGACATTGTCAAAGCCGATCAGCGGAATCGCATTCTGGACACGGGGATCGTGCGCGTCAAACGTGATGATGTTTGCCACGCCCATGCTGACCAGTTCCTGAAGCGCCATGGCGCAGTCAAGCGATTCTCTGCCCGAACGCTTATGCTGGCGTCCCTCATAAAGCATGGGCATAATAACTGAAATGCGGCGCGCCTTGCCGCCGATGGCGCCGATAACGCGCTTCAGATCCTGAAAATGATCGTCGGGACTCATCGGAACGGTCTGACCGTACATCTTATATGTAACACCGTGATTGAAAACGTCCGAAATAATAAAGATATCCGCGCCGCGCATGGAATGGTGAACCATACCCTTGCCTTCGCCGCTTCCGAAACGGGGACATTCCGCTTTCACAACGTAAGTGCCTTCCGTGTCGTGGCGTCTCCAATCCTGCAGAAAATGGTCGACCTGCGCCACGAAATCCTCGCAACCGCGCATGCCGATGACGCAAAGTTCACCGAACAATGAATCCTTCATACTATACCTCTTCAATATTTTATTGTCGAAAAATCAGGGATCCGCTTACCCTTTGAAAACCGGTTCGTCCTGATGCCGGTTCACATTATACAGGCTCGGATCAATTTTGGCAGGCGCGCACCAACGGATTCCGTTTTTCAAAATTTGCTGTACATAAGGATTATAATAAGTCCTGCACGCTTCATGCCCGGGGTGAAAATAGAAGATTTTGCCGTTTCCGCGCGTGTAGGTAACGCCGCCGCGGAAAACGTTTCCGTCTTCATACCAGGTAAGGAACAAAATGTCCTCCGGTTTCGGAATAAAGAAAGGCTCGCTGTAAAGTTCTTCGACCCCAAGGTCAAAGTTTGCCGGAATTCCCTCCGTAATCGGGTGAGACGGACATACGTTCCACATGATCGACTTCTGTTCGCGCCCCCAATTGATATTGCCGGTCATACCGACGGCTTTACAGAATGGTTTGGACATATGCGCGGAGTGCATCGGCAAAAATCCCATGCCTTCATAAATACGTTGCTTCACCTTTTCCGCCAATGCGTCGCTTACTTCATGATGGGCAACATGTCCCCACCAGAGCAAAACGTCCGTATCGTTCAGAAGTTCGTCCGGAAGTCCCTCGTCGGGCATATCCAGTGTGGCGGTGCGGACGATCATATCCTCGCAGTCGGAAAGAAAATTCTTGATGAAATTATGAATACCGTCGGGATACAGGGCATGAACGGGCGCTTCTTCCCGTTCGTGGCGATATTCGTTCCATATCGTAACTTTAATGGCCATACAGAGCCCTCCGAAATATAAAAAATTCAGGTGACACCTTGCAATTTTTCCGTAGACGGGCATTTTCCTTAGCGTTTGCCGTCACGAAAAAAGGTAGCGACGGGCCGGCGGCTGTTTCCGGCAACGCATCGCAGAACATACCTATAAAATTATACCAAGATACTATAAAAATGTCAAGACGCTTTGCGGAGAAAAATAGCATTTCCCATTAAGAAAAAACGGATTTGTTTCAGTTGCACACGAATATGCGGCCGTTACGAAAAAACCTTATGCGTTTTTATCCGATGACCCCCGTCAGTAAAAAGAAAAGTCCCGATACGCCGGTACCGGGATCTTTTCATGTACTGCAAGCTCTTGCTTCCGGCTGATTTTCGGCAGCGTGTTATATCGTCGTCCTTTTTTACGCGTACAATCCGAAGAAACGGGTTTATTTGCTTGACAGTTCTATATATTGACCTACCGTAACATAATTCCGCAAGTCATCTTTATCCAAACCTCTTTTGACATACAAGTCAACATAGATCGGTATTTACTTCTCTATATCTTTGCTCTCTACCTGAAAAAATCCTGTATTCAGGTCAATTCCCACATAAATATCTTTATTCACCGAATAGCAAACGATATTGGCATAACCGGCCGTTTCTTTTCCGTACTGCTCTTTCAGATTAAACGCAACAGCTTCCCGAAAATGTTTGTCCTCACAGATTTCGGGAGAATATGCACCTTTAAAGTATTCATTCAGTTGTGTTCCGCTGATTCGGTTGGGTTTAAGGGAAGATAAATTTTCTTACCATATCTGTTTCCAATACACCAATTGATCTTTTGAAACGGGTGCCGTTATCATAATATTCCACCTTTCCGAAAATTCGATCCATGTATACCGTCGCAACCATTATACCATTTCTCCGGTCGATTGTAAACACAAAATAAGTCGATTGTAAACACAAAATAAAAAGATGACCTATAAGAAAAAACTTATAGATCATCATACTTGGTGGAGACAACAAGACTCGAACTTGTGACCCCTTGCATGTCAAGCAAGTACTCTAACCAACTGAGCTATGCCTCCAACGCGGTTTATTGTATCATAGTTTTCCCTTTTTGTCAATAGTAAACCGAGAACTTTTTTCATATTTTGTAAAAATGATGTTAATTACCACCGTCACAAATAACACGTTTTCTTATCAAAGCGCAATGTCCGTATCGCAGAAAAAGCATTTGGCAATCCCTATATCGAAATATGGGATTTTTCATTCTGACAAGAAAGATATATTCATTTCACTTTTTTAGTAAAGACAAACATCCCGATTCCGTCTTCGCCGATATCCCCAACGCCTGTAATGGCAAAACCGCATTTGTTAATGTAAAAACAAACGTTTCCGAAAAGATAGGTCGGCGTTCTGAGTTTCCAATAAGGAGCGGTGGTATAATTCTGTTCGATTTCCCGCCATGCCCGGTATCCGTATCCCTTTCCCTGGTACGACGGAGCAATAAATAACCGGCTGAGAAGATTGATTGTCGAATCGCTTGTATCAAGAACGGCGCTGCCGATCAGCGTTTCACCCTCAAAAAACTTAAAACGGTTTTAAGGGGGAGATTCATGGCAACCTCCGGCGTCAAATCCGGTTCTTCCCCATCCTCTTCATCCGCTATCAGATTTTCGGGACAAGGATTTGAATCAAATGCGGCATTTAATTGCTGTAAATCTTTTCCCGTTGTTTTCTCTATTCTCATAACGGTCGAAGCGCTCCTTTCATACAAAAAAACCTAAATCGAATCAAAAGACCCGATTTAGGTTTCGATTGGTGGAGACTGGGGGGCTCGAACCCTCGACCTCTCGGATGTGAACCGAACGCTCTGACCAACTGAGCTAAGCCTCCACGTGCATGAACGTATATATTATATAGCACGATTTCCGATTTGTCAAGCTGATTTTCAATATTCCTCGTGAAATTTGCAAATTGCGGGATTTTTTCTAAACATTTCCGATTGCGTTTGCATACGCTGACAATAGATAAAATTCGGCTTTGCCGACTGTTAAGGAGTACTTTATGAGCTATACATCGGAGATAAAGCAAAAAAATGCCTATTTTGCGGCCGCAAACGGGTACACCGGTTTCCGCAGTTATTACGCGACCGTGTATCCCTCGGAGGATTACCGTCATATTTTCGTTCTGAAAGGCGGCCCCGGTACGGGAAAAAGCCGGCTGATGAAAGAAGTGGGAAACGCCGCGGAAGAAAACGGATATGCGGTCACCTACTACTATTGCTCTTCCGATCCCGCCTCACTGGACGGTGTGGTGATCACCGGTACGCATGGGAAAATTGCCGTTCTTGACGGTACGGCGCCGCACGCCCGCTGTGCGGATATTCCCGGCGTAATAGACGAAATCATCAATCTCGGCGCATTCTGGAACAGCGACGAGCTTATGGAAAACCGTGAAGAGATTCTCTATTTAATGAAAGAGAAAAGCGATGCTTTCGCACGCGGTTACACCTATCTTGCCATTGCCGGAAAAGCCGATACGGCGGCGCGCAAATTGCTTCGCACCGCTGTTAACGGGGAAAAACTCGAAGGCGCTATCCGTCGGATGCTGCGCCCTCTGACCACCGATAAAAGCATCGAAGAAACGCGCATTACGGACGCTGTCAGTATGCGCGGCATCTGCCACTTTGAAACATTGGAAGCAGAGGCCGAAAATATATGTTATATCGGTAACCGTTACGGTTTTGCCGCGCTTTATTTTGAAAAAATGAGAAAGTATGCCAAAGAGAACGGATACCGCACAATACGTATCGAATCCCCGTTTTCACAGGAGATTACAGACGGCATATACTTCCCGTGCGACCGTATTCTTTTCCTGAACGCGGACACTTCACATATGGATAAAAATGACTTTAAATATGTCAATCCAATGAGATTTATAGACAAAAAGTATTTTTCAAAAATCAAAGGCGACCTGCGCGTACTGCTTTCGGAAAAAGCGTCTATGGAGGAACACGCCATCGCCGCCTTCAAAAATGCCGGCGAATATCATTTTGCACTTGAGGAAAAATTCATAGCCGCCATGGACTTTCCAGAAAAAGAAACATGTCAGAACAACCTGAAGGAAAGAATTTTATCGCTTTTACGCGGATAAAGTTGACTTTTACAGCAAAATGTGCTACTATATATAGTGCATGAAAAAAGCGGGAACGCATTTCACGCATTCCCGCTTTTCTTAATGCATGGCGGCAACGATATCCGCGGTATCGGAAGCGATAACCAGTTCTTCGTTTGTCGGAATCAGGAAAACTTTCACCTTGGAATCCTTTGCCGAAAGTTCAGCTGTGACGGCCGGACGCGGTTGATTTTTATTTTTCTCTTTGTCCAGCTTCACGCCAAGATAATCCAGTCCATCCACGGCGCCCTCTCGAAACGGCCAGTTGTTTTCTCCGATGCCCGCCGTAAACACGATGGCGTCCACGCCGTTCATCACCGCCGCATAAGCGCCTATGTACTTTTTAATCTGATAACACATCAGTTTCTTTGCAAGAGCGGCGCGCGGATTGCCTGCGTCCGCCGCATTGACAATATCGCGGCAATCGGACGACACTCCCGAAACGCTGGCAAGACCCGAAGACTTGTTCATAAGCGTATTCATTTCTGCCGGAGTGAGATTTTCCTTTTCCATAAGAAATGTGACGATGGCCGGATCAATTGAACCGCAACGCGTTCCCATGACGAGACCGTCAAGCGGCGTAAAGCCCATTGTCGTATCCATTACTTTACCGTCTTTCACGGCCGCAATCGAAGATCCGCCGCCGAGATGGCAGGTAATAATTTTCGTTCCCTCGGCCTTACCGCCGAGAAGGCGGATCGCCTCACGGCTGACATATTTATGCGAAGAACCGTGGAATCCGTAACGGCGAATGGCATATTTTTCGCAAAGATCATAGTTGATCGGATAGCAATAGGCTTCTTCCGGCATAGTCTGGTGGAATGCCGTATCGAATACCAATACCTGCGGTACGTCGGGTATTGCCTCGGTGCAACCGTTGATACCGTCGATTGAACCGGGGATATGAAGCGGTGCGAGATCAATGCACTTCTTCAGTTTTTCCATCACGTCCCCGTCAAGCAGAACGGCTCCTGTGAAATACGGACCGCCGTGAACCACACGGTGTCCCACCGCGTCAATCTCTTTCATGGAAGCGATGCAACCGTGATGCGCGTCGGTCAGCGCTTTCACGACTTCTTTCACCGCTTCGGCATGATTCGGGAAAAAGCGTTCGAGAACGAACTCGTCTTTCCCTTCCGCTTTATGGCGGAGATTGCCGCCCTCAATTCCGATGCGCTCGCAGTTGCCCTTTGCCCTGACCGCGCCGGTATCGGTGTTCATCAACTGATATTTCAGAGAAGAACTGCCCGCATTGATTACAAGTACATTCATGATGTGTCCTCACTTTTCTTTTATGACACTTCTATTATATATCATTCGCGCGCTATAATCAAGTATTTTTACCGAAATTTACTGCGGGAGGAAACTGCATGAAAACCGTCGGAATCATCGCCGAATATAATCCCTTTCACCGCGGTCATGCCCTCCAGCTTGAAGAAATACGGCGCGTATACGGTTGCGATACGCGGATTATCGCCGTTATGAGCGGCAACTACACCCAACGCGGCGACATCGCCGTTGCGGATAAATATACCCGTGCCGCCGCCGTAGTAGAATCCGGCGTTAATCTTGTACTGGAATTGCCTTTCCCTTTCTCCGGCGAATCCGCACCTGTGTTTGCGACCGCCGGCGTTCATATTCTCGGCGCGCTCGGCGTCGTCGATGTCCTGTCGTTCGGCAGTGAAAGCGGCGATATCGAACTTTGTCTCCGCGCGGCACGCGCCACCGCCGATCCCGCGCTTCACCGTATCGTACGTGAAACGGAAAAACACGAAAAAGACGGCTTTCCCGCCGTATATGCCCGTACCGTCTCTGCGCTCTACGGCGAAGAAATCGCCGCGTTTCTTCTTTCCCCCAACAATCTTCTCGGAGCGGAATATATCCGCGCCGCCAGTAAAGCCGGATTGCCGTTTGACTTTCACACCGTGCGCCGTGTCGGTTCGCCGCATGACGCAGAGGCGGACGTCACCAACGCCTCCGACATTCTCTCCGCTGCCGCGCTTCGCAAAATCATTCGCGAAAACGGTTGCGAAAGCGTCCTGCCTTACCTTCCGCAAAGCACGCACTCCATCTTCCGTAAGGCAATCGCGGCAGGCATTTTTCCCATGAACGCGGAGGCGCTTTCTCCGGCCGTTCTCTCCTATTTCGCTATAAATACGCCCGATCCCGACGCCGACTTTGCCGACGCGGGCGGCGGTTTATATAACCGTCTTTTTTCGCAAGCCGAAAAAGCGACGGATATCCATTCTTTTCTTCGGTCGGCCGCTACCAAAAAATACACGGCCGCACGCATTCGTCGCGCGTTGCGGAATATCCTGCTCGGCGTTACCTCCTCCGAGCTGAAAACACTTCCACGCTACACGACGGTGCTCGCCGCCGATCCGATCGGTCGGACGTTATTGCGCGATATACAAAAAAGACAGGCGTTTCCTCTTCTCACAAAACCGGCGGATTACCGTCAGTTGCCGGAAGAAGCCGCGCGTCAGGCCGCCAAGGCCATGCGCGCCGATTCGCTATGCACGCTCTGTTTTCCGCAAATTCGGTCAGGGGATTACTTTTTTCACTGCGCCCCTTACCGAAAAAGCGCGAATACGCCCGACGAAAACTTGTCGTCAAGTTTTGTCGAAGCAATTGACAGCACCCGGCCGTAAGAGTATGATGAAGAAAGAAGGTTTTCCCCTTCCGACTACATTTGAAAGGAGTACAAGCTATGATAACACCAACCGGCATTCAGGGTAAATTCCTTGAGTTCAAAGGAAAACCCCTTGTACGTCAGGGAAATGAAATCTATTATGGCGATATGTCCGAGAAATTCTATCTGTTTCTCATGATCATGAGCCAGAAAAAAGACGAGAAGCTGGGAGTGGAAATTCCCGACAAAGTCATGGTACAGATCGTTTCCACCGATGGTACGAACAAAATCGAAAAAAATACCATTCAGGACGGGCTCTACGCCGCATTTGATCTCGGCATCGCATGGCTCGACCGCGCAAACCGCGCATAAAAATCTGATTATAGCGTGACACAAAGGTGTCAAGGAGGTAAACGCTATGCAAAAGCGTAAAATATTCGGGCGTATTCTGCCCTCGATTCTTTCCGTCGTTCTTCTGTTACATACCCTCACCGCCTGTGAAATGAATTCTCTCGTTCCCGGCGATAAGGACAGCGGCAACCAGTCGGTGTCGGAAAATGACGAAAACAGTGAAAAAAGCAATCCGGCGGACAGTAGTGATAAACCCACTTCTGCACCGCTGGTTTTTCATCCTCTGACGGGACTTTCCTGTAGCGAAAGCGCCGCCAATATACGACCCATGGCTTTCATGCTCGGCAATACGGACGCCGCCCTCCCGCAATACGGCACGTCTTACGCCGATATTCTCGTGGAAGCACCGATGCAGGACGGTTCGACGAAACTCCTGCTCGTCACCACCCGCTACGCGGAAATTCCGAAAATCGGTTCCATACGCGCGTCGACCGACTACTGTCGCGACATCGCCGCGTTCTTCGGCGCGGCGCTCGTTCACGCCGGAACCGCGGACGGCTCGGTCGGCACCGACATTTCCGGCAACAATATTGTCTCAACCGTCAAAAACAGCGGCGCTTTCTACAAGGAACAGGGTCGTCTCTCTCCGCATAATATTTTCACTACGGGCACACTGTTCCAGAATACACTGCGCCAGACCGGCATCAATACCCTGGCCGACGCCGCAACGCCCGTCTTCCGCTTCGCCAAAGACAGCGAAACGCTTTCCCTGTCCGGCAAAATTGCCACCCATGTCGGTATTCAGTATTCCTCAACGCAACGAACAGATTTCCGCTACAATGCCAAAACCGGCCTCTATACACGCTATGCGAACGGCGTTGCGCAGAAAGACGCACTGAACGATAAACTGTTGACCGCGCAGAACGTGTTGATCCTGTATTGCGATTCCACGCTCAGCGAAACGGCCGAATCGGCAACGCTCTCGCTCTCCATGGAAAGCGGCAGCGGCGTTTATGCCGTGGACGGTTCCTACATCTCCGTATTGTGGCATAAAGATGACGACGGACAGCTGATCCTTTCCCGTATTGACGGAAGCGAACTTGTGGTTTACCCGGGTGTTACGCATATAGAACTCGTCAAATCTTCCAACAAGTCCGGCGTCACTTTCGATTGTAATTGACAGCATGTTATATTCTGCATGGCAGAGTAAAAGAGAGCGAAAGACATCATCTTTCGCTCTCTTTTACTTCCGGCACTTCCCATTCATAAGAAGCACAGGCGGCAACCTCATCGAGCAACACTCTCTTTCCGCAAATCAATTGATACCGCACCTCGCCGGAAAGTGTTTCCCGTATCTTTCGCGTCATATTGCCATTGACCGGAGCAAGAAGTTTCCGGCCGTCCGTATTCCCCGGAACGACGGACAAAAGATATTTTCCCTGCTTTACCCTCACTGTCCTGTCGCGGAAAGTCAGAACGCGGGCGCCGCGATAAGTGGCGAACCGATGTTCGCGGCTTCCGTCATAATAGAATCCGATCGTTCCCGTAAACGCAAGTCCCATATACGGAATCCGGGCAACGGCGAGCATCAGGGATTTTCCGTCGGCGAAAAAACTGTGCGTCCAGAAATACGGTGATGGAAAAGACACGCCGCGATCGCCCTCGGTATACCCTGTTCCGCCGGAAAAATCATATTTTTTACCGTTGTAATTCAACTGTCCGTGCACCGTATAGCGGATACTGCGCAACATATGACGACATTCCATGTGCGGCACAAAGCGAAACGGTCCCATGATGTCTCCCTGCGGCCGAACACGATCGGAAAAGCGAAGAACGCCGCGCAGATCGGTATCCGCCGTTTTTTCGCGCAGGCAAATACCGCGATCGGAAAAAACGGAATTACCGAGACGGATCGTTAACGTTCCGTCTTCCTCCCGTATTTCCGAAAATGCGTCCGCCTTGTATGTCAGCGTTTGGTTCGTATCATCGGCCACAATCTGAAGCGAAGCCGTATCGCCGTGCCGCGCAACAATCAGGGCGAGATGCGTCATTCCTTTTTCGAGCTTGTAATAATAACCGTAAAAATCTTTTTTCATACCGCTATTATCGCCGCAAAAAACGAAGAGTATGCGACAGACATCTCAACGTCGAAAAAAAACGGAGAACGTACCGCTGTACGTCTCCGTTTTCTCTTATTCCTCGTCTTCGGCGCGGAATTGCAGTCGGTAAAGACCGCTGTAAAGACCGTTCTTTTCCATGAGTTGCCGATGCGTTCCCTCTTCGGCAATCACACCGTCGGCAATCACAGCGATTCTGTCGGCATTTTTGATCGTGGACAAACGATGCGCCACAACAATGGTCGTCCTGCCGCGGCAAAGTTCGTCCAGCGCACTCTGAATCAGGATTTCGGTCGTGTTGTCCAGAGCGCTTGTCGCTTCATCAAGAATCAGAATCGGCGGATTCTTCAGAAACACACGCGCAATAGACAGACGTTGCTTTTGACCGCCGGACAAACGAACGCCGCGTTCGCCGATTTCGGTGTCATATCCCTTTTCGAGCGACATGATATAATCGTGGATATTGGCACGCTTGGCAGCAGCAACGACTTCTTCCTCCGTAGCATCGAGGCGACCGTACAAAATATTTTCACGCACCGTGGCGTTGAACAGATAAATATCCTGCTGTACAATGCCGATATTTTTCCTGAGAGAAGAACGCGTCAACGTGCGAATATCTTTGCCGTCGATCAGAATCTGCCCGGACTCCACTTCGTAAAAATGCGGAATCAGGTGGCATATCGTGGTTTTGCCGCCGCCGGACGGCCCGACAAGCGCAAAAGTTTCTCCGACGCCGATATCGAGATCGACATGGCGCAACACGCTTTTGCCGCCGTCATAGGCGTAGGAAACGTCACGGAATTCAATATGCCCGCGGACAGTTCCGATATTCTCGGCGCCGGGGAGATCGCGTTCCGGCTCGGTATCCATAATTTCGACGAATCGGCGGAAACCCGTAACGCCGTCCTGAAACTGCTCCACAAAATTGATAAGCGTCATCACCGGCGTGATGAAAAGATTCACCGAAACAATAAAAGCAGAGTAATCGCCGAAACTGATGTCGCCGTGGTAAAGGAAAAATCCGCCCGCAATCAGAACAACGACATTGAATACATTGGTGATGAACGTCGTTGCGGAATGAAAAACGCCCATCGCTTTATAGGCTTCCGAACGCGCTTCCTTAAACCGTGTGTTGCCGCGCTCAAATTTTTCACATTCTTTTTCGGCATTTGTAAACGCTTTTGTCACGCGGATACCGCTGATACTGCTTTCCAGCGCCGCATTGATTTCAGCGACCGAACGGCGGCTTCTTGTGAATGCACTGTCCATTTTTCCGCGCAAAAGAAGCGAAATCAGAAACAGGATCGGTACGCACGCAAAAATAAGCAATGTCAGCGGGAGATTGATACCGGCAAGGTAAACAAAAGAAATAACGATGGAAAGCGTGGAGATAATCAGATTTTCCGGCCCGTGGTGCGCAAGCTCGCTGATGTCCTGCAGATCGTTCGTCATGCGGGACATAATCTTGCCGGTTTCGTGATTGTCGTAAAAACTGTAGGGCAATTCTTCGAGCTTACGAAACATATCACTACGCATGGCCGCCTGCATGCGCACCCCCATTACATGACCGTAATATTGAATGAAGTAATTGAGAAACATGCGCACAAGATAAAGCCCGAGAAGTGCGATACCGAAAATCACGATCTGACGGTAATGGCGGTTCGGAATCAGATCGTTCAGCATTTCGCGCGTTACGATTGGATATACGATTCCGATCAATGATACCAGTAGCGATGCAAGCATATCAAGTGAAAAAACAAGCTTATGCGGTTTGTAATAAGAAATGAATCGTTTTAGCATTTAATATCCTTAAAATGTTAATATATATTTACGTTTTATCAGAAAATCGGCAGTGTAGCTCTAACGGTATTACAAGTCAAAAAATGTTGCCGAAAACGGATTTGTACGATCGGCATCGCGCCGCCGGTACCGGCGACAGCGGGATTTTCTTCAAGGAAGACAGCGAGAAACCGACACAGAATTCACTCACCCGACGGCGTGTTTTCTGCGGCAAAAAAGAAGCGCGTCGCGCCGCTTAAAGGATAAGCATTGCATCCCCGAATGAAAAAAAGCGGTATTTTTCTTTCACGGCTTCCTGATAGGCCGCCATAATCTTTTCACGCGTTGCCAAAGCCGAAACCAACATTAAGAGCGTGCTTTCGGGAAGATGAAAATTTGTAATCAGGGCGTCCACCGCCTTGAACCGATAACCGGGATATATGAAGATTTTGGTTTCCCCGGACATGGCATGAACAATCCCGTTTTCATCGGTAACACTTTCGAGAACACGGCAGGAAGTCGTTCCGACGCAGACAATGCGCCCGCCGGCCGCCCTGCGGCGATTGATTTCGTTTGCCGTTTCCTCGGAAATCGTAAAATGTTCGGCATGCATCAGGTGGTCTTCGATTCTGTCCACTTTCACGGGACGGAAAGTACCGAGACCGACATGAAGAGTCACCTCACAAAAGCCGACGCCCTTGTGTTTGATCTCATCAATCAATTCCCGTGTAAAATGCAGACCGGCGGTAGGTGCCGCCGCCGAACCC
>ULRP01085660.1_pt1 | contig 18418 bp, 15 predicted proteins | sample 1955521 | NCBI WGS metagenome assembly ULRP01 (sample SAMEA4835685, study PRJEB28245) | human gut metagenome | biome: gut microbiome; material: fecal sample | place: Denmark | collected 2008
TTACGGCAAACTTCGCACCGGCAGACGTAAAAAAAGAGGGATCTTCTTTCGATCTTCCGCTCGCGATAGGCGTGCTTGTCTGTACGGGGCAGTTGTTAAACGACGGGAACGGCGCGGTTTTTTTGGGAGAGCTGTCTTTAGACGGAACTTTACGCAGAATAAACGGCGTTCTTCCCATACTTATCTCGGCAAAAGAGAAAGGTTTTACCAAATTCGTTATTCCTTACGACAATCGCGCGGAAGCGTCTTACGTATCGGGAACGGAAACTTACGCGGCGAAAAATCTTAAAGAAGTTATCGATCATTTGTCGGGATTATCTCCGCTTGAAAAAATAGAAAACGGAGATTATTCCGCGGCAAGCGACAATCGCGCGTACGACGCGGATTTGTCGCTTGTTAAAGGTCAGAAGACCGCCAAACGCGCGCTTGAAATCGCAGTGTCCGGCGGACATAACGTTTTATTCGTCGGCGCGCCGGGAACAGGCAAGTCTATGCTTGCTAAATGTATTCCCACGATAATGCCCGATATGACTTTTGAAGAAGCTTTGGAAACGACTAAAATTCATTCGGTCGCGGGAGTTCTTTCCGACGAGGAAGGTATCGTCGTAAAAAGACCGTTCCGCAGTCCGCATCACACCGCAAGCACCGTTTCGCTGACGGGCGGCGGCAGCAAAGTTAAACCGGGCGAAATAAGTCTTGCGCACAACGGCGTGCTGTTTTTGGACGAAATGCCCGAATATTCCCGCTCTTCGCTCGAAGCGTTAAGACAACCGCTCGAAGACGGATATATAACCGTTTCCCGCGCGGCGGGGGCGGTGAGATATCCCGCAAACTTTATTCTTTGCGGAAGCATGAATCCTTGTCCGTGCGGAAACTTCGGTTCGGAAAATAAGGTATGCACTTGTTCTCCCGCGCAGATAGCGAAATACAAAGCGAAGATATCGGGTCCGCTTCTCGACAGAATAGACGTTCAGGTTCAGGTGGACGAGGTTAAGTATACGGAGCTTTCTTCCGACGAAAAATCAGAAACGAGCGAAACGGTAAGACTGCGCGTAAACAGAACCAGACAAATTCAGAGAGAACGCTTTAAAAACGAAAACGTAAAAACCAATGCCGATATGGGCGAAAGACAGATGGCGGAATACTGCGTGCTTTCCCGCGAATGCGAACAAATTCTGAAAGTCGCTTACGACAGACTGCATCTTTCTCCGCGGGCGCGCAGCCGAATCATAAAAGTCGCGAGAACCATCGCCGATATGTCGTTATCGGAAAATATCCGCCCCGAACATATTCTCGAAGCGATTAGTTACAGACACTGACCTTATGAATTATACTAAAGCAGAACTAAAACTTATTTGGCTCGATTCCTTTATCGGTTTAGAGTACAAAATAAAGAAAGATATATACGAAGTTATTTCGGACGCGCAGGACGTTAAAGCCGCGATAGAAAACTGTAAAGAATACATCGTCGCTAATTCCGGCGAGAGAACTTACGAAACGATAAGTTGCTCTTTGAATCGTGTTTACACCGATTTTCTTACGGATGGTCTTGACCGCCGCGGTATAAAGGCGATAACTCTCGCTTCGTCCGATTATCCCGAAAAATTGTTAAATACGGAGATTCCGCCGTTGGTTCTGTACGCCAAAGGCGACACGGAGTTGTTGAAAGAAAAAGCTTTCGGCATGGTCGGCAGCAGAAAGAGCCTGCCCGTTGCGGTAAACACGGCAAAAAGCTTTGCTAAAGAATTGTCGGACGCGGGTTTCGCGCTCGTGACCGGTATTGCGGAAGGCGTGGATTCCGCCGTAATAGAAGGCGCGCTGGACGGCAGCGGAAAAGTTATTTCCGTAGTCGGCGGCGGTCTTGACAGGGTGTATCCCGCTTCTAACGCGTCGCTTATAAAAAGAGTTACGGAAAAAGGTCTTGCGCTTGCCGAATATCCGCCGGAAGTCAAACCCGAACGCTTTATGTTTCCCGTTCGCAACAGAATAATCGCCGGACTGTCGGACGGAGTGTTGATAGTCAGCGGCGGGAAAAAGAGCGGAACTCTTTATACCGCAGAATATGCGGAAGAATACGGCAGAGATTTATTCGCCGTGCCTTACGGAGTCGGCGTGGAATCGGGCGAAGGATGTAACGACCTTATTAAACGCGGCGCGATGCTGTGCGATTCGCCGAGCGATATTTTGAATTATTACAGCGTGGAAAAAAAGAAAAAAACGATAACGCTGACCGCGGAAGAGAAAAACGTGATAGAAATTCTAAAGGACGGCGCAAAGCATATAGAAGAGATAAGCAGAATTTTAAAACGCGAAACGTACGAGGTGCTTACCGTTCTTTCCGTTCTTGAAATCAAAGGCGCGGTTGTTAAAAACGGCGTAAACGTATACGGGCTTGTTCTCACCGAATCGGAGGTATAAATGCAGCTAATTATAGTAGAATCGCCTCACAAGGCAAAAACGATAGAGAAATTTTTAAAAGGCGGGTATAAAGTAGACGCGTCTAAAGGACACGTCAGAGATTTGCCCGTAAACAGAATGGGCGTTAAAATAGATAAAAACTTCGAGCCGTATTATGAAATTTCGCCCGATAAAAAGGCGGACATAAAAAGGCTGAAAGAAGACGCGGCAAAAGCCGATAAGATTTATCTCGCAACCGACCCCGACCGAGAGGGAGAGGCTATTTCGTGGCATCTTAAAGAAGTTCTCGGCTTAAAAGACGAAGAAGCAAACAGAATAGAGTTTAACGAAATATCGGAAAAAGCGGTTAAAAACGCGCTCGCGCATCCCCGCAGCATAGATATGAATCTCGTAGACGCGCAGCAGGCGAGAAGGGTTCTCGACAGAATAGTCGGTTACAGCGTTTCTCCCGCGGCAAGTTGCAGACTTAACGAAAATTTGTCTGCGGGCAGGGTTCAGTCCGTTGCTCTCAAAATGGTGGTAGACAGAGAACGCGAAATCGCCGCGTTCGTTCCTCAGGAATACTGGAATCTTAAAGCGGAATTAAAGCCCGACGGCAAGCGTTCGTTTAAAGTTCTTCTGCAGGAGAAAAACGGCAAAAAATATAAACCCTCCGACGCGGAAGAAGCCGCCGCGACGGAAGCCGCGCTCAAAGCCGCGAGCTTTTCGGTTGCCGGCGTAAAAAAATCCGTCGTCAAGTCGCACGCGCCCGCTCCTTATATCACCAGCACGCTTCAGCAGGACGGTTCTATAAGGCTTAACATTACCGCGCCGCAGGTTATGCAGATTGCTCAACGCTTATACGAAGGCGTAGAAACGCCTAACGGCAACGTCGCGCTTATCACGTATATGAGAACGGACTCGGTTAGAATTTCAACGGAAGCGCAGAACGCCGCGCTTGGCTTTATAAAAGAAAATTTCGGAGAAGAATACGTTCCGTCAAAACCTAATGTTTATCGCTCTAAAAAAGACGCTCAGGACGCGCACGAAGCGATTCGCCCTATAGACGTTCGCCGCACGCCGGAAAGCATGCAGAACGTTCTGGACAAAAATCAATTCAGGCTTTATAAACTCATTTACGACCGTTTTATTGCTTCGCAGATGTCGGAAGCTAAATACGACAGCGTGGCGGTAGACGTGAAAGCGGGCGAATACGGTCTTAAAACAAGCGGAAGAACGCTTGTGTTCAAAGGATATACCGCCGTTTACGACGATACCAGGAAAGAGGAAGACGAAGAAAGCGGAAACGCGCTTTTGCCCGAGCTTACCGAAGGCGAACTTCTTAATCTTCTCGCTCTCACCAAAGAACAGAAATTTACCAAGCCGCCCGTGAGATATACCGAAGCAACGCTTATAAAGAATATGGAAGACAAGGGGATAGGCAGACCTTCTACTTACGCTACCATAATGGCAAAGCTCACGGATAAAAAACGCGAATACGTGAGAAAAGAGAAAAAAAATCTTGTTCCAAACGACATAAGTTACGAACTTATAGATTTTCTCGTAAAATATTTTCCCGATATAATGGACGTAGGTTTTACCGCTAAGATGGAAGACGAGCTGGACGAAGTAGGCACTAACGGCAAAGACTGGCACAAACTCGTTGCCGATTTTTACGGTCCGTTTGAAAAACAGCTCGAAAACTCCCGCATTACAGACGTTAAATGCGAAAAGTGCGGCGCGCCTATGATAATAAAAAGCGGTAAGTACGGAAATTATTACGCTTGTTCTAATTATCCCGACTGCAAAAACATCAAGCCGGTAAATGAAAAAGTTGCCATTCCCACAGATAAAATCTGCGAAAAGTGCGGCAGCATTATGGTTGAAAGAGAAGGACCTTACGGGAAATTTCTCGCTTGCTCCAACTATCCCAAATGTAAGCATACTATAAGTCTTACAACCGATAATCTCGAAGGCGTTTGTCCCGAATGCGGCAAGCCGACGAAAAAAATGACGAGTAAAAAGGGTAAGATCTTTTACGGCTGTTCCGGTTATCCCGACTGCAAGTTTATGAGCTGGGATATGCCCACCGGTAAAAAATGCCCCGAATGCGGTGCGTATCTCGTTTCGGTCAACGGAAAAATAAAATGTTCATCAAAGAGTTGCAAATACAGTGAAGAATAAAAAAGTTAAAGTAATCGGCGCGGGGCTTGCCGGTTGTGAAGCCGCTTTTTATCTCGCAAGGCGCGGCGTGGAAGTAGAATTATACGACATAAAGCCTAAAAAATTCACGCCCGCTCACGTTTCGGAAAATTTTGCCGAGCTTGTTTGTTCAAATTCGCTGAAATCGAACGACGTTTACGGCAACGCCGCGGGGCTTTTAAAAGAAGAAATGAGGATACTCGGCTCGCTTGTAATCGAAGCTGCGGACAAAACCAAAGTCCCCGCGGGCGGCGCGCTTGCGGTAGATCGCGATAAATTTTCCGCGTATATCACGGATAAAATCAAAGCGGAAAAAAACGTGACGTTTATTTCGGAAGAAATCGAAGAGATTTCTACCGACGGCTATACCGTCGTCGCCACAGGTCCGCTTACGCAGGGGAAGCTTTGCGATACGCTTACCGATATAGCGGGCGGGTTGCATTTTTACGACGCTTCCGCGCCGATTGTTTCTGCGGAAAGCATAGACAAAGAATATTCCTTTATAGGCGACAGATACGACCGAGGTAGCGGCGATCACATAAACTGCCCCATGAACGAAGCTCAGTATAAAGAATTCGTCGGAGAGCTTTTAAATGCCGAAAGAACGGAACTTCATTCTTTTGAAAAAACAGAAGTGTTCGAAGGGTGTATGCCGATAGAAATTATGGCGGCGCGAGGCGAAGATACTTTGCGGTTCGGTCCGCTTAAACCCGTAGGACTCACCGATCCGAAAACGGGAAGATGGGCTTACGCCTGTCTGCAGTTAAGGCGAGAGAACGAAAACGGCACTATGTATAATCTCGTAGGGTTTCAGACCAACCTTAAATGGGGCGAGCAAAAACGAGTGTTTTCTATAATACCCGCGCTGAAAAACGCGGAATATTTAAGATACGGCGTGATGCACAGAAATACTTTTATAAACTCGCCGTCTTGCCTTGCTCCCGATTATTCTCTGAAAACCCGTCCGAACGTTTTCGTTGCGGGACAGATTACGGGAGTAGAGGGTTACGTAGAAAGCGCGATGAGCGGACTTATGGCAGGGATTTATCTTGAAAGGAAACTTAAAGGCAAAAAAGAGATTCTGATATCCGACGATACGGTATCCGGCGCGCTTGCAAGATATATAACGACGGAGAATAAAGATTTTCAGCCGATGAACGCAAACTTCGGCATAATCCCGCCGCTTGACAGAATCATAAAAGACAAAAAAGAAAAAAAGCGTTTGCAGGCGGAGAGAAGTCTTGCCGCAACGAAAGAATTCATAAAATATATAACGGAGGATTAGACTATGAACGAATTTATGGGTACAACCATTTGCGCGGTAAAAAAAGACGGACACACGGCGATTGCCGGCGACGGTCAGGTTACTTTGTCGCAATCGATAATATTTAAAAACAACGCGGTGAAAGTAAGGAGAATATACGGCGGAAAGGTTATATTCGGCTTTGCCGGTTCTGTTGCGGACGCGTTTACGCTTTCCGAGCGATTCGAAGAAATGCTTAACAAATATTCCGGCAACCTTATGCGCAGCGCAGTAGAACTTGCAGAGTTATGGAGAAACGATAAAGTAAGAAAATTAGAAGCTATGATGATAACCGCCGATAAAGACACGCTTTTAATCGTTTCCGGCACGGGCGAAGTCATTGAACCCGAAGACGGCGTTTGCGCGATCGGTTCGGGCGGAAACTACGCGCTTGCCGCTGCCCGCGCTCTCTCGCAGGAAACTAGCTACGGTGCTGAAGAGATTGCAAGAAAGGCTCTTAAAATTGCAAGCGAAATCTGCGTTTTCACAAACGGACACATCACTTGCGAAGTTCTCTGATAAATAACGGATAAAGGAGATAATTATGAATTTAAGTCCTAAACAGATAGTAGAAGAATTGAATAAATATATAATCGGACAGGAAGAAGCCAAAAAGGCGGTAGCGGTCGCTCTCCGTAACCGTTACAGAAGAAGCAAACTCAATAAGTCCGAAATGGAAGAAATAACGCCTAAAAACATCATAATGAAAGGTCCGACGGGAGTTGGCAAAACCGAAATCGCGAGAAGACTCGCAAAGCTCGTCGGCGCGCCGTTTATCAAGGTAGAAGCTACCAAGTACACGGAAGTCGGTTACGTAGGCAGAGACGTCGAATCCATGATCCGCGACCTTGTGGAGTGTTCCGTCCGCCTTGTCAAAGAAGAAAAATTCAAAACGGTGACGGAGCGCGCGGGCGCGACGGTAGACGCAAAACTCGTAAAGATAATAGCTCAGGCAAGGCGTGCGGACAAGGGCGAAACGCCTGACGCGATTTTCGAGCAGAATATTGCGGAAGGTCTTAAAAAAGGGTATTACGACAACGAAACGATCGAAATAGACGTTGCCGATATACCCAAGCCCATGGAACTTACGCCGGGCGGCGCGGAGATAAGCATAGGCAGTATTTTCGGAGACATTCTTCCCAAAAAGAGAAAGAAACGCAAGCTTTCCGTAAAAGAAGCGAGAACGATGATGCTTAACGAAGAAGCGGATAAGCTTATCGATAGCGATGCCGTGAACGAAGAAGCTATCCGCCGCGCGGAACAGGAAGGTATAATTTTTATCGACGAAATTGATAAAATCGCCGCAAAAAGTGCAGGCGCATCGGGGCACGACGTTTCGAGAGAAGGGGTTCAGAGAGATATTCTGCCGATTGTCGAAGGTTCTACCGTAATGACCAAATACGGCGCGATAAAAACCGATTATATTCTTTTTATCGCGGCGGGCGCATTCCACGTTTCAAAGGTTTCGGATCTTATCCCCGAATTGCAGGGCAGATTCCCGATTCTGGTAGAGCTTAACAGTCTGACGAAAAAAGACTTCATTGATATTCTTACCACTCCGAGAAACGCTATAACCGTGCAGTACGCAACTCTTCTTAAAGTGGACGGCGTTGAGCTTAAATTTACCGAAGACGCCATAGACGAGATTGCGGGACTTGCGGAAGATATGAACGTTACGAGCGAAGATATAGGCGCGAGAAGACTGCATACCGTTATGGAAGAACTTCTCGAGGATATTTCTTTCGATGCAGACGGCATGACGGACAGAGAAGTCGTTATCGACAAGAAATTCGTAGAAGAAAAACTCGGCGCGGAAAATAAGAGCAAAGACTTAAAGAAATATATTTTATAAGGTAAATCAGATGATAAACATTCCCAAAGGCACAAAAGACGTTTTGCCGCAGGATTCTTATAAATGGCAGTTTATAGAAAAAACCGCAAGAGAAACGGCTAAGCTTTTTGACGTTAAAGAAATAAGAACGCCTACCTTCGAGCATACGGAAGTATTTTTGCGCGGCGTGGGCGAAACGACGGACATTGTCAATAAAGAGATGTATACGTTCAACGATAAAGGCGGCAGAAGCATCACCTTAAAGCCGGAAGGAACTGCCGGCGTTGCTCGCGCTTTTACCGAAAACGGTATGCAGTCTTCCGCTTTGCCCGCAAAGCTGTTTTATATCACGCAATGCTTCAGATACGAAAGACCGCAAGCGGGAAGACTCAGAGAGTTTCATCAGTTCGGCGTTGAAATGTTAGGCTCGGATAAGCCCGACACCGACGCGGAAGCTATCGTCCTCGCAAAAACTTTTCTCGATAAGCTGGGCGTAAAAAATCTCACTTTGTATATAAACAGCATCGGTTGTAAAGATTGCCGCGCAAAATATCACGAAGCGTTAAAGACTTATTTAAAAGATAACTACGACGAGCTTTGCGGCTTGTGTAAAGACCGTTTCGAGAAAAATCCTTTGAGAATTCTCGATTGTAAAAATCCCGAATGTAAAAAAATCACCGCAAACGCGCCTAAAATAACCGACTACCTTTGCGACGACTGCAAGGCGCATTTCGGCAAGGTTCAAAAGCTTCTTTCGCTTGCAGGCGTAGAATTCGCAATCGATCCTAACATAGTCAGAGGTCTCGATTATTACACCAAAACGGTATTCGAGTTCGTTTCGGAAAATATCGGCGCGCAAGGCACGGTATGCGGCGGCGGCAGATACGATAAACTCGTTTCGGAATTCGGCGGAGGCGAAGTGCCGGGCATAGGATTTGCCGTCGGTATAGAAAGAATTTTGTTGCTGTTAGAAAATATCGGCGTAAAAATTCCGAGAGACGATACGGTCAGGCTTTATATCGCGCCTATGGGCGAAGAAGCGGAGGAAAAAGCTTTCGTTCTTACGGATAAATTAAGAAAAGCAGGCGTTATAACCGAAACCGACCACATGGGCAGAGGGATTAAAGCGCAGTTTAAATACGCCGATAAAATCGGCGCGGAATACGTGGGGGTAATCGGCTCGGACGAACTCTCGCGCGGTGAAATCAAACTTAAAAAGATGTCCGACGGAACGGAAATTTCCGTATCGTTCGATAATCTTGCGGAATATTTCGGGAAAAAACCGATATGACTGAAGTCGGCAAGGTGATAAAAACGGACGGCAGATACGCCACCGTGAGAATAGATAAAAGAGAAGAATGCGGCAAATGCGGAATGTGTCTGTTTGCGCAGAACGCGTCTTTTACGGATATGCGCGCTCAAAATTTCGCAGGAGCGAAGCAAGGCGATTCGGTTATCGTCGAAAACGGGGGCGACGCAAAGCTTATCGGTTCGTTGTTGCTGTTTTTAGTCCCGCTTATGCTTATAGGCGTTGCCGCAGCAATAAGTATTCTCGTAATAAAAAAAGAAATTTGGATACTTTTGTTAAGTTTAATTTTTATCGTTTCGTGGTATACTATTTTAGGGTTTTTCGACAAAAAACTACGTAAAAAAGACAAATTTTGCGTCAAGGTCGTAAAAATCCTCGAAAAAGGAGAAAACGAAAATGATACAAATAACGGACAAAGCGGAGTATTATAAGCAAATAAAAAGCTCGATTCCCGTCATTGCGGACTTTACCGCGGCGTGGTGCGCTTCGTGTAAAATGCAAAAGCACATTCTTGCCGAATTTGAGAACGGCTTGAAAGGAAAAATTAAAATCATAACGATAGACGTAGACGAAAACGCCGAACTTGCGGACGAGCTGGGAGTAAAAGTAATCCCTTCGCAGTTTGTTTACGATAAAGGCGTTCTTGCGGATAAAACGGCGGGGCTTTCTACAAAAGCCGCGCTTTCGGAAAAAGTGATTTATTATATATAACGCGGCGTTAAGCCGTTAGAATCAAGGAGTTACTAATGATCGATTACAGCGGACTGAAAAGACAAGACCCCGAACTTTACGCGGGTATAAAAGGAGAACTCGAAAGACTCGGCGACAATATAGAGCTTATCGCGAGCGAGAACGTCGTATCGGAAAACGTTTTGCTTGCCGCGGGCAGCGTGCTTACGAATAAATATGCTGAAGGCTATCCCGCTCACAGATATTACGGCGGTTGCGAACACGTTGACGTGGTAGAAAACCTTGCGATTGCCCGTGCGAAAGAATTATTCGGGGCGGAACACGTAAACGTTCAGCCGCACAGCGGAGCGAATGCGAATTTCGCGGTGTTTTTCGCTGTGCTTTCACCGGGAGATACCGTAATGGGAATGAGCCTTGCGCACGGCGGGCATCTTACGCACGGCAGCCCCGTCGCCGTATCCGGTAAGTATTTTAACGCCGTTCCTTACGGCGTGGACGAAACGGGTTATATCGATTACGACGAAATGCGCAGAATCGCGCTCGAAAACAAGCCTAAAATGATAGTTGCGGGCGCGTCTGCGTATCCGCGCGTTATAGATTTTGCAAAAATCAGAGAAATTTGCGACGAGGTCGGCGCATATATGATGGTAGACATCGCGCACGTGGCGGGGCTTGTCGCTGCGGGGTTGCATCCGTCGCCCGTGCCTTATGCGGATTTTGTAACGACTACCACGCATAAAACGCTTCGCGGACCGCGCGGCGGAATGATTATGTGCAAAGAAAAGTATGCGAAAATTATAGATAAAGCCGTATTCCCGGGGACGCAGGGCGGACCGCTTATGCATATAATCGCGGCAAAAGCGGCGGCGTTCGGAGAAGCGTTAAAACCGGAATTCAAAGAATATCAGCAAAACATTATAAAAAACGCCAAAGCAATGAGCAAAACGTTTATAAAAGGCGGCGTAAAGCTTGTTTCGGGCGGTACGGACAATCATCTTATGCTTATCGATCTGAGCGATAAAGACGTGACGGGCAAAGAGCTTGAAACGATGCTGGACGCGGTGCATATCACGGTAAATAAAAACGCCGTTCCGTTCGACAAGAGAAAACCGACGATAACGAGCGGTATAAGAATAGGAACGCCCGCGATAACCACCCGCGGCTTTAACGAAGACGATTGCGTGAAAGTTGCCGAAGTAATTATAAAAATAATTAACGAAAAAGAGTCCGCTTTCGATTACGCAGCGAAAGAAGTGAAAAAACTAACTGAAAAATATCCTCTCTATACGGGAATTTTTAAGGATTAAAAGGAGAAAGACAAATGAAATACAAATCGATACTGAGTCTTATCGAAACAGAAGTCGCGATAAAGTTTGTTAAAGATACTTTCGAAAAAGAACTTGCGCGCGCGCTTAATCTTACCCGTGTTTCCGCGCCGCTTTTCGTAGATCCCGAAACGGGGCTGAACGATAACTTAAACGGTTACGAGAGGGCAGTTTCTTTCGACGTGAAAGCCCTCGGAGAAAATTCTAAGGTAGAAATAGTGCAATCCCTTGCAAAATGGAAGAGAATGGCACTCGCTAAATACGGATTTAAGACGGGAAGGGGCTTATACACGGATATGAACGCAATCCGTCGCGACGAAGATTTAGACGAGGTTCATTCCGTATACGTAGACCAGTGGGACTGGGAAAAAATTATCACAAGAGAAGACAGAAGATTGCCGTATCTTAAAAATACGGTAAAATCCATATATAAAGTTTTTCTCAAAACGTTGCGCGCGGTGGGCAAAAAGTACCCCGAACTGACCGACGATTATCTTCCCGATAAAATAACTTTTATTTCTACCGAAGAACTTGAAAAAAACTACCCGAACAAAACGAGAAAAGACCGCGAAAAAGCGATTTGCAAAGAATGCGGCGCGGTGTTCGTTTATCGTATAGGCTGGGATTTATCCGACGGTATGCCGCACGACGGCAGAGCCGCCGACTACGACGACTGGAAACTTAACGGCGATATAATTTTATGGAATCCGGTTTTGAATAACGCGTTTGAAATCTCTTCTATGGGAATAAGAGTAGACGAGAAATCTCTTGTCAGACAACTCAATAAACGCCGCGAATCGTGGAAGCTTGGCAATCCGTATTGCGAAGGTGTTTTACATAACGAGCTTCCGCTGACGATAGGCGGAGGTATAGGTCAGTCAAGGCTTTGTATGTACCTATTAAAGAAAGCGCATATAGGAGAAGTTCAGGCTTCCGTCTGGCCGCAAAAAATTATAAAAGAAAACGAAGAAAAAGGAATTTTCTTATTGTGAAAAACGCTTTTTTGCGGAACAGACTGCTTATCGGAGGTAAAGCTGCAGACGAGCTCTCGCGGCGGTCGGTTGCGTTGTTCGGTATAGGCGGCGTAGGAGGTTTTGCCGCAGAAGCTTTATGCCGCGCGGGTATAGGCAAAATTGCGCTGTTCGATAACGATACGGTAGACGAAACAAATCTCAACCGTCAGATTATATCAAACGCTTCCGTTATAGGAGAAGATAAAACCGAGCTTGCCGCCAAAAGGCTGAAATCCATAAATCCGCTTTTAATAACGGAAGAACACAAGGTTTTTTATCTGCCCGAAAACGCAGATGAGTTCGATCTGAAGCGATACGATTACATAATAGACGCCGTGGATACGGTAACGGCAAAAATCGAAATAATAAAACGCGCCAAAGCCGCAGGCGTTCCCGTGATTTCCTGTATGGGAACGGGCGGTAAAACCGATATAACCGCGCTGCGCGTTGCGGATATAAAAAAGACTTCCGTTTGTCGACTCGCAAATGTTATGAGGAGAGAGCTTAAAGCGCGAAACATTTCGGACGTGAAAGTCGTCTATTCTACCGAAACGGCAATAAAGCCGCTTGCTTCGGGCGAAAACGCGGGCGTTATTCCTTCTATGATTTTCGTGCCTGCCGCCGCGGGACTTATGCTCGCGAGAGAAGTCGTTTTCGATCTGATAAAAAATTGTTCCGATAAAATTGACTAGGATTTAAAGTCGGTCGAAAAAACAAATTAAAAGGTGAAGAATATGAAATTTTTGATAGCTTCCGACGTACACGGTTCAGGTTATTACGCGGAAAAACTCGTCGAAAGAATGAAAGAAGAAAAGGCAGATAAAATGATTCTTTTGGGCGACGTATATAATCACGGTCCGAGAAATCCGCTGCCGAAGGATTACGCGCCTATGAAGGTTGCCGAAATTCTTAATTCCGTAAAAAGCGATCTTATAGTACTAAAAGGAAATTGCGATTCTCAGGTAGATAACCTTATTTCCGAGTTCGATTTTATAGAAGACGCCGTGATCGTTTCCGGAAAAAAAACCGTTTTTTTAACGCACGGACACGCTTATAATAAAGATCAAAAACCAAAAACCGCGTTCGATGCAGTCGTTTACGGACATTTTCATACGGGTTTTATAGAAAAAAGCGGAGATACCGTATTTGTAAACTGCGGTTCCGTATCTCTTCCCAAAAACGGAACGCCAAACAGCTACGTCGTTCTTGAAAACGGAACGATCGTTTTAAAAACTATAAACGGCGACGTGATAGATTCGATTAAATTGTAAATACGTCTTAAAATAAAATCAGGCGTACGCCTTTTTCGCATTGAAAATGCGAAAAAACGATAATTATCGGCTTTAATACTTCGCAATTGCGAAGTATTGTGATAAAAAAAGGAGAATTAAAATGATTGAAGTAAAAAATCTGGTAAAGGTTTATTCAACCAAAGGCGGCGTAACGGTTCGTGCGCTTGACGACGTATCCGTAAAATTCCCCGAAAAAGGAATGGTGTTTCTGCTCGGTCGAAGCGGTTCCGGTAAATCTACGCTTTTAAACGTTGCCGGCGGGGTAGATCGCCCGGACAGCGGCGAGGTTATAGTCAAGGGCAGAAGCAGCAAAGACTTTTCGTCTTCTGATTTCGACAGTTACAGAAATACCTGCGTAGGCTTCGTGTTTCAGGAATATAATATATTAAACGAATTCACGATAGAACAAAATATTGCGCTCGCGTTGCAGTTGCAGAATAAAAAGAACGATAAAGCCGCGGTAAACGCGCTCTTAGAGCAAGTCGATTTAAAAGGCTTCGGTAAAAGAAAGCCTAATACTTTATCGGGCGGTCAGAAACAAAGGGTTGCCATTGCCCGCGCGCTCATTAAAGAGCCGGAAATAATAATGGCAGACGAGCCTACCGGCGCGCTCGATTCTAATACGGGCAAACAGGTGCTTGACACTCTTAAAAAACTGTCCGAAACCAAGCTCGTTATTATCGTATCTCACGACAGAGAATTTGCGGAATATTATGCAGACCGTATTATCGAGCTTAAAGACGGCAAGATTTTAGAAGACGTAACCAAGAATTATTCTAAACCCGAAACCGTCAGCGAGAACGTTCAGCTCGTTTCGGAAGATACCATCAGCGTTAAAAATGCGGAAAACATTACCGAAGCGGACGTTAAAAACATAGTCGCTATGCTTAAAAAGAACGGCGGTGAAGCGATAATCACCGCTAACAAGCACGAGCTTAAAGACGTAAAAAGAGCGTGTAAAATAAACGAGGACGGGTCTAAAGAATCGTTTAAGGAAACAAAAGAAGTAAAGATTAAAGAATACGACGGCAAAAAGACTAAATTCATTAAGTCGAGATTGCCCGCGTCGCACGCGTTCAAGATCGGCGCGAGCGGTCTTAAAACCAAACCGATAAGGCTTATTTTTACTATTCTTTTGTCCGTCGTGGCGTTTGCAATGTTCGGCATTGTTTCTACGTTTATGCTTTACGACGAAAACTATTCCATTTCTTCCGCTTTGCAGGAAGCGAATTATCCTACGGCGGCTCTTAAAAACAACTATAAATACAGATACGAAAACGTCGTGGCCAATCTGCGCGACGGGACGACCAAAGTAGATTACAGCAGCGAACAAACTCAACAAACAATGTTTGCCGCAAGCGATTTAGCAGAGCTTAATAAAAACGACGTGGGGCTTAATTTTGCGGGAGTATTCGGACTTTCTGATTCATTGTGGGACTCTTCGGATCTTCCGATGGGCATAAGTTTTTCTAAAAACGAAGATTATTATCCTCGCACGAGTTTCAGCGGGTTTTCCGATTGCGGAGAAAAATTCCTTACGGATAACGGCTTTACTTTAAAAAGCGGGAAATATCCTGTCGCTTCCGACGAAATAGCCGTTTCGCAATATGCCGACGACGCTTTTACCAAATCCAAAAACAAGAGTATCCTCGGCGAGACGCTCGAATTCAAAACGTTCAGCTATAGCGGCGACGGCACGTTAAAGCTTAAAGTCGTAGGCGTTTATGACGTAGGGGAAATAGATAGTAAATACGACGAGCTTAAAAACAGCGTTAACGCTAACGAGCTTACCAAAAAAGAACAGGAAAACAGACAAAAACTTATCAATTCTCTTTCCGATATGTTAAAGACGAGTTTTTATACCGTCGCGTTCGTGTCAGATGATTTTTACGATGCAAACGTTTCGCAAACCGGAAACCGCAACGAATATAGCAACAACGTGAATCCCGCCTACGTGAGCGGCATAATGAAAAGTAATTCCGAAATTAAAGAAACAGTCGATAAAAACAGCGGCAGTTCTTTTTATACGGATACCATCGTAAAAAGGAATGGGGGAGCGTTTGTTTTCTACGATAAAGACGGCAACGAATCTTCCGTCACTGCGGAAACTCTATCTCTCGGAGAAACCGAAATCTACGCGCCGTACAGAGATAATACAGATGATTATATATATGCATTGCGTAATATGTATAATAGCGCGTCGTCTGATTTCTATAATATTGCAAATACTATTTTGAACAACGTGTTGCCGGAAAAACAGAGCGAAATCGATTATGATAAACTTGTAAAAGAGGATTTAACGATTTATAGTAGTTATAATAACTATTTCTCTCCGAAAGACGAAGCTCAGCGCGCTGATATTAAAAGAAGTTACGGCAGGCTTAAAGAAGTATACGATAAACGCGCGGATTATTTAGATCCTTCTATGCTTGATTATATCGAAAACAACTACAAGGTCGATTTCGATTACGTTGTCGGCAACGAAGAAGCCGACGTGTTATTAAATTCTATTATCAAAGCTGCTAAAATTGGAGTGAACGGGTTAAGCAAAACGGAAAAAACCGCTATAAAATCTGCTGTAGAAAATGATTACGTGAACGTTACCGGCGATGAATACGGATTTAAAGCGGACGCATCGCAACTTAAATATTATTATAAAAATTATAACGGCACGTCAGGCGAGTTTACCGTAAAAGGATATTTTTCTTTTGCCGGCGGCGGAGAGCCTTACGATATAATTGTATCCGATTCGTTTATAGCGAATTATTCGTCTTCTTCGGAATATAATTTCAATTGTTCTTCCACTAACTATCGCGCTCCGAAAGACTTGAAGTATAAAACGCTTATTACAAGAACGGATAATACGCAGGAGCAGATTTCGTTTATGCTTAAAGGCGACGACACGCGTGACGTTGCGAGATCCGTCGATAACGAAGTATACGAAGGCTTGCAGATGTTTATATCTTTAATCAAAGATATGAACAAGGTTTTCCTTATAGTCGGTTGCGTTGTCGGCGCGCTTGCCGCTCTGATGCTCTTAAACTTCATATCTGCGTCTATCAGCGCAAAACGCAAAGAAATCGGTATTCTTCGCGCTGTCGGGGCGAGGGGAACAGACGTGTTTAAGATTTTCTTTGCGGAAGCTTTCATTATCGCAATGATATGTTTCATTCTCGCTTCCGTCATTGCGGGTTATGTGTGCGGCGTTATAAACAACACGCTGACTTCCGCAACGGTTGCGATTCCTATGTCAAAGCTTCTCGATTTCAATGTCGTCAACGTAGGACTGATACTTGCTATTTCGCTCTTCGTGTCGGCAATAGCAACATTCTTCCCGGTGCTTTCGGCTTCTAAAAAGCCTCCGGTAGAAAGCATAAGGGCTTTATAAAAACTTGATATAAACGTTAGACGGGAAAAGCAATAAAAAGCTTTTCCCGTTTAACGTTAAAAACACGATAAAATTATTTTTTATGTTTTTTTGCTTGACGAATAAAAAATTTTGTATTATAATTCTAATAACCTATTAAATAAGTAGGTAAATAGACTATAAAAAAGGAGAAAAGATTATGGCAAAAATTTACGGTTCGGCAGACGAGCTTATCGGGAAAACCCCGCTTATGGAGTTAAAAAGGATTGAAGAAAAGTTCGGATTAAAAGCAAAAATATTTGCTAAATTAGAGTATTTCAATCCCGCAGGCTCTGTTAAAGACAGAATAGCAAAAGCTATGATAGAAGACGCCGAAAAAAACGGGGCGTTAAAAAAGGGAGCGGTCATAATAGAACCGACTTCCGGAAACACCGGTATAGGAATTGCCGCCGTAGGTACGGCAAAAGGATATAAAGTTATCATCGTTATGCCGGAAACCATGTCAATCGAACGCCGCAAGCTGATAAAAGCGTACGGCGCGGAAATAGTTCTTACCGAAGGCGCAAAGGGAATGAAAGGCGCGATAGAAAAAGCGAACGAACTCGCAAAAGAAAACAAGGGAGCAATCGTTCTGGGGCAATTCGTTAATCCCGCAAACCCCAAAGCTCACTACGAAACGACCGGACCGGAAATTTTTGAGGATACGAACGGAGCGGTTGACTTTTTTGTAGCGGGCGTAGGTACGGGCGGAACGATAAGTGGCGTCGGAAAATATCTTAAAGAGAAAATCGGCGGCGTAAAAGTCGTTGCCGTTGAACCGGAGAGTTCACCCGTTTTGTCAAAAGGCGTTTCGGGCGCGCATAAAATTCAGGGTATAGGCGCGGGATTCGTTCCCGATACGCTCGATACGGGCGTTTACGACGAAATTATAACCGTTTCCAACGAAGCTGCGTTTGAAACGGGCAGGCTTATCGGTACTACCGAAGGCGTGCTTGTCGGTATATCTTCGGGTGCCGCGCTCAATGCCGCGATAGAGGTTGCAAAACGTGTGGAAAACGCGGGTAAAAATATCGTGGTTCTTTTCCCCGACAGCGGCGACAGATATTTGTCCACTCCGCTGTTTGCGGAATAATTGCATACGTGAGAGGATAAATATTTTATGCTTATTTCTACAAAGGGAAGATATGCGTTGAGATTTATGGCAGAGCTGGCGCAACTCGGAGATAAAGAATATGTGCCGTTAAAAGACGTTTCGCAGAATCAGAACATTTCGCTTAAATATCTCGAGGGAATAGCCGCAGATTTAAAAAATGCCGGCTATATAAGCGGCAGGCACGGCAAAGGCGGGGGATATAAACTTGCGCTCCCGTCCGATAAATGCACGGTAAAACAAATACTTACCGTTACGGAAGGTTCTTTGTCGCCGGTCGCGTGTCTTAAATATTCCGACGGGTGTGAGCGGGCAGCGGATTGTAAAACGCTGCCTATGTGGAAAAAACTTTACGAAACGATAGACGATTTTTTCGATGGTATAACTTTAAGCGAGTTGACAAACAATTCTAACAATAAAAAGTAATTCTTTGTCTTTCGTATAATTCGTTTTACGATAACATTCATAATTAAAATATTTTTTAAGGAATCGTTTGTTTTTAAGTAAAAGACGTATGCTTTTGCAAGAATAAATAAAGG